>Ga0310811_10003561_pt1 | contig 19616 bp, 13 predicted proteins | sample YCmetagenome_FD_207642 | JGI IMG/M metagenome (GOLD analysis project Ga0310811, IMG submission 207642) | Soil microbial communities from experimental microcosm in Duke University, North Carolina, United States - YC | ecosystem: Engineered > Artificial ecosystem > Soil microcosm > Unclassified ...
CCGCAGCGCATGATCCAGCAGGGCCGCGGACGGCGTCAGGCCGCCGAGCTCGAGCGCCGAGCAAAGCTCGATCCGATCGGCCCCGCCGGCGACCGCGGCATCGACCCCGGCCGCATCGTCCACACAGATTTCCAGGATAGCGCTCACAGCTCATTCCTAAGCGGCTTCGGCTCATCTTGCCAGCGTGGTGGCGAATGAACCTTTCAAGGCATTCGCGCGATTCAGGCGGCGATGGATATGACCGCTGCACCTCCCAAGGCTGCACCTCCCAAGGACGTGACCGGCGAAAAGCCGGCGGCGGGCTTTTTTGGCAGCCGCGCCTCGCGAATCCTTCGCAACAGCCTGGTCGGCATATTCGCGACTCTCTTCATCATCTGGCTCGTCCTGTTCATCACCAAAGGTCGATTCCTGAGACAGCCCTTCGAGAGCGTCACGACGCGGATGGCGGGCCGCGATGTAAAAGTGGGAGGAGATTTCCAGCTCTACTTCGCGCCGCTGAAAATCAAATTCTACGCGGAGGGTTTGAGCATCGCCAATCCGAAATGGGCGACCAGGCCCAATCTGTTTCAGGCGCAAAAGATCGACATGCGGGTTTCGCCGTTCAGCCTGCTGTTCGGCAATCGCCGCATCTACTGGCTCGACCTGACCGGCGGTTCGGGCGACCTCGAATGGAATGCCGGCCATACCGCCAACACCTGGACGTTTGCCGATACGGGCGGCAAGCCGTTCAAACTGCCGCGGATCGACCGCGCGACGGTCGTGGGCACAAAGGTCCGCTATGTCGACCCGCGGATGCGGCTGCTCGCCGATCTGGGGATCGACCCGATCGCCGCCACCAACAAGCAAATCGGCAGGGCGGTCGAACTGCACGGGACTGGACAAATCCGCGACACGCCGTTTCGCCTTGTCGCGCAGTTGAGGTCGCCGGACGCGACGCTCGACCGCGGCGAGAACAAGCTTGTCGCGCGTGCCTGGGCCGCAGGCAATGTCATCGACGTTGCAGGCACGCTGCCTTCGGCAACGGACATCGAGGACGTGCCGCTACGCACGCAGGCACGGGGCCGCAACCTGGCCGACCTGCTCGGCATTATCGGCGTGGTCCTGCCCAATACCCGCGACTATGCGTTGCGCGCGCAACTGGTAAAGGACGAATCCGAGTATCGTTTCACGCATATGACCGGCCGGTTCGGCGACAGCGACCTCGCCGGGCGGCTGACGATCGTCAATGGCGAACGGCTGCGGCTCGATGCGGCATTGGCGACGCGCGAACTCGATATCGTCGATGCCGCGCCGTTCATCGGCTACAACCCCGATATCGTCGCAGCAAAGGGCGCCGTGGCCGCCGCCGCGGCGACCGGGGCCGCACCCCAGCGCGTGCTGCCCGACGCCGCGCTGCCGGTGGCCGAATTGCAACGTTTCGATGCCGGGCTGCATTGGACGATCCAGGATATCAAGTCGCGCAACGTGCCCATTTCCTATGTCGACCTGACGCTGGCGCTCGATCGCGGACGGCTGGCGCTGTCGCCGCTGAGCTTCGCGATGGCGCGCGGTAACGTCGCATCGGACCTGATCTTCGACACACGATCGCGACCGGCACTCGACACCTACGACATTCGTCTATCGCCGACGCCTATGGGCCGACTACTGGCCGGCTATGGCGTCGACGAGTCAGGCACGAGCGGCACGATAAAGGGTCGCATCCAGTTGAAGGGCCGCGGCGACACCATCCACGATTCGCTCGCGACCTCTTCCGGCCGTGTGGCGTTCATCATGCCGAACGGCAGCTTCTGGACGCGGAACGCCCAGTTGTCGGAACTCGACATCGGCACGTTCGTCCAGAAGATGTTCGAGCACAAACTGAAGGAGCCGGTGCAGATCAATTGCGGGCTGATAGCCTTCACCGTGCGCGACGGGGTTGCCGCCGCCGATCCGATCATCATCGACACGAAGAAGAATGTCATCCTCGGCCGCGGCGGGCTCAGCTTCAAGAATGAAAGCCTCGATCTCGCATTGCGCGCCGACGGCAAGCAATTCTCCTTGTTTTCCGCCCAATCGCCGGTCGGGCTCAACGGCTATTTCGCCAAGCCTCACATTCAGGTGATCAGCCCGGAGTTGCTTGCGCGCGCCGGCGGCGGCGTAGGATTGGCCACCGTTGCCAGTCCGCTTGCCGCCATTCTCGCTTTCATCGATGTCGGTGACGCGAAGAGCGCTGCATGCGGTCCAATTCTGGCCGGCGCTCATGCCCAGGCGATGCGGACCACGAAGGGCAAGCCGCGTGACGATGTCGGCAACGGCACCACCGCCAAATCGGAGAGCGGCAAGGAATCGGCTGCGGATCGCAAAAAGCAAAAGAAGAAGTTTCTGGGCATCTTCTGACGGCGAAAACACCGGCGTGGATAGAGCGAGGCGGGAAACGGCGCGCAGTCCCCCGACAACGTCAGCTTTGCATCGAAAACCAATATTTACGAAGATCGGTTCGCGAGGTGCTCGTTATCGAAATCCCGACGGCCCGGAACGCGGGTCATCAAACCCACAGCCAATGTTGACGGCTCGTTGCGTCAGCCTCAGTGCGACGGTGCTCCGGCGGGCGATGCTGGCGCACCTGACGCCGGCGTGCTTACCGGGGGCGAACCGGCGGCTGGAGGGGGCCGGGTACCGGTTCCACCCGCTGGCGGCTGCCCCCCTGTCGCCGGCGCCGCTGCCGCCGGCGCGCCCCCGACCGGAGCCTGGTGTCCGGGTGTCCCCGGAGTTGCGGCAGCTGTTCCTCCGGTCGGCGCAGGTCGGCTCGCAGCCGGCTGCGCAGGGGCAGCTGCAGGAGCAGGTGCCGGCGTTGGCGACGGAGGTGCCGGCGGCGGGCGCAGGCCGGCATCCAGCCGCGCGGCGCGTGCCGCCTCGTCGGCCGATTCCGCCGTCTGCCGCGCGGTGCGGTCGCTGGCGATCCGCGCCGCCTCGGCATCCGGATTGATCGTGTTGACGCGGATTCGCTCGACGTCCTGGACACCCGCCAGCCGGGTGAGTGGGACGTAGTCGGTGCGGAACACGAGCTCGACCCCGCTGCTCAGATTGACGTCCGTATGCATGTTCTCGGTGGTCTGCGTGCGATCGGTCGTGACGTAGCCGATCGTGTTCTGGACCTTCGCCTCCGCGCCCCAGGGCCCGAACTTGGCATTGACGCTCGCGTTGGTCGTATTGTGCAGGTCGAATTGCGAGCCACGGTCATTGGTCGCCGCGCTCGTCGCGTCGATGTGGAAGTTCATCGCGGCGTTGAGCCGCCCGCTCTCGATGACGATGCGCTGAAGGCCCATCTGGATCATCGTCGCGAGCAATTGTTGGCGGTTGCGCGCCAGCGTCTGCTGCACGAACGGCACCAGCGTTTCGGGGTTCGATCCGGGCGGCACCGGATCGCCCGCTGGGATGCCGAGCGTGCTGCGCAAGATCGCTTCGGATGGCGGCTGCGCGCCCGATTTGAGCGCTAGCCGGGTAGAGGCGGCGCGCTCCGCCTCGATCTCTGCCTGGCGTTCGCGGCGCTCGTCGGGGCTGAGGCCGCTCAGATCCTCAGGCATGCCGTCGCTGTCGTCGCTTCCCTGCACTTCGTACGAGGCGGGAAAATGTTCGGCGAGCCATTGCCGCGCGCCGCCCACGCCGACATTGGCGTCGGCGAACCCCTCGGTGGTCTGCGCGACATTGCGGATCAGCTCGACGAAGGCGGTGAGCTGCTGCTGGTTCGAATCGTTCATCGCCTTGAACACGCCGGTGATCAGCTCGGTCACGAAGCGCGGGAACGACACCGCGTTGAGCACGGCCTGCGTCGTGCCGGCGACGCGATCGACGGCGACGCCCGAAAATTCGGAGCCTGCATTCTGCGCCAGCGCGAGCACGGGGCGCGGACGCCGGACGCCCTGCAGGTCGTCATGGTCGAGCGCGGCCGACCCGATCTTGACCAGGCCGCGAGCAAGATCGCGCCGCGTGGTCTGATCGAGCGCGTTGAATCCCTGCTGGGTCGACAGCAAGGCGCGGACATTGTGGCGGACATCGTCCCGCGCGCCAGGTCGGCCCGGCCGCGCGGCCGGCACCGGCGCCAGGAAGGCGGCCGACGCCATGTCAGCCGCCCAGCGCGGCCCAGGGCGAGCTCGCAGGCGGTGGCGGAGGGGGCGGTGCGATCGTCGCGGCGGCGGGCGAGGAATCCCCCGCGACGCTTTCGCCGATACTGAGCGTCGCCTCGATCCAGTCGGCGGCCGCGCCCACCACCGCATCGCCGACGGTGACCAACGGCGCAGCGCCCGACGCCTGGTCGGCGATGTCGGCGAGCCAGGCGATCACCGTCATCCCGGCCTTGCCGCGATGGACATAGGGGGTTGGCTGGACCGGCTGCTGATGGGCGGCGCGAGCGATGCCCGTTACCACGTCCCACACGTCGCGTGCGCCGAAGGCATGGCGCAGGTCCGGATGGCCGACGATCGCGAAGGCGTCCTTGAGCATCTGGACGATCTCGTTCGCCATGAACGCGGTGATCCCGCCGCTCGCCTGGGCGAGGTTCTGGACCAGCGCCCGCACGGCGGCGCGCACCCGCGCCTGCTGCGCGCTGCCGCCATAGGGATTGCCCGCCGACAATTCGTCGAGCTTGTAGAGCGACTCGCACAATTCCAGCATGCGATCCTCGAACTGGAAATTGCGGTCGGCGTCGGCCGCGGCAGGTCCGGTCGAGGTACCGAACAGGCGCGAGAAGAAGGCACCACGTTCGGCCGCGCTGACGCGTTCGTTGCGGTGGCGCCACCATGTCGCGACCAACTTTTCCGCGCCGCCCAGGTCCAGGGTCGTCGCGCCGGTGGCCGACAGGCCCGCGAGCGTTTCGACAGCTGGAATGATCCCGGCGGGCTCGAGATCGGCGGCAAGATAGAGCGAGGCCAGGGCGCGCAATTGCGCCTTGTCGACGCGATCGGTCGCGGCGTCGGGAATGTCGATATCGCCGAGCTGATCGAGCGCGAAGGCGAGGCCCGGCGCGGTCGCGCGCGCCACCAGCCGTTCGCCGGTCGACAATGCTGCGCTAAGCTGGGCGTCGGCGATCGGGGCGATGGCGGACATGCCCATGGCTCAGTGGGTTCCCGCCGCGGGCGTGGTGGCGGCTTTGGCGTTGGGATTATACGGCGTCGAATTGCCCTGGATCACCGACATCATCTCGGGCGTCGCCATCTTGTCGAGCGGCAGATAGTCGCTCTTGAAATTGACCCGCACCTCGCCCGACAGCTTGGCCTTGACCTCGGCCTTGGATTCGCTGGTCTCATCGAGCGCGGAGCCGACCGTCGCGACATGTTCCTGCGTCGCCTCGAACGCGGCGCTGGCGCTATAGGGCGTGTACCAGCTGCCATATTCGGCCTTCATGCTCTCCTTGTATTTCTGCGCCGAGCGGTCGTTCATCGACGCGGTGTAATGGCGGTTGGCGGTGTCGCTCGCGCGCATGTCGAAGATGACCTTGGCGTTGATCGACCCGTCGGTGATGACGATGCGGTTGATCCCCAGCATGACCATCGACGACAGCAATTGCTGGCGCTGCTTGGCCATTTGCAGCCGCGCGGCGGTGACCAGGCGCAATTCGGCATTGGCATCGCTGAGGTCGGTGACCGGCGGATTGACGTTCATGTCGCGGCTGATCTCGGCAAGGCGAACCTCCGCATCCTCACCTGTCGCCTCAAGCCGGGGTGGCGGCTGGGCGGGCGTGTCGCCGTCGGCGAAACTGTCGGCGTTGCTGTCGGTGCCGACCGACAGCGTATCGGGATAGGCATCGGCGAGATAGTCGCGCCCCGACGCCTCGCCGATATTGTCGCGCATGAACTGGTCGGTGGTCTTGGCGACATTGGCGATCAGCTCGCCATATGCCCGCATCTGTTCGATCGAGCTCTCGACGATCGCTTGAAAGACGTTCTTGATCAGCCCGCCGACGAACTTGGGAAAATCGACCTTCTGAACCATCTGGCCGAATTGCTCGACGCCCTGCTGCGTCGCACCCGCGACGAAATCCTTGCCGGCAAAACCCGGGCTTTGCGACAGCGCCTTCTTGGTATCCTCGACCGGGTCGGCCAGCGCGCCGGCGATCGGTGCGGCGGACGCCGGTGCGACCGGCGCTATCTCGCCGCGCGCCTCGCGGCCGGCGATTTCCGAGCGAACCCCGTTGGGGTCGGCGATGTACGACAGCACGCGTACCGTGTCGGCGGCGATCTTCTTGCGTTCATGGTCGGGCAGATCGAGGAACGAAGGGATGGCGGTCAGCAGCCGCCGCACCTCCGGGCGCGTGGCGTCGAACGCCTCCGCGCTGGTCGGCGGGAGACCGCCGGGAGAAGGCGACGGGCGCGGTGGCGGGGCGACGAGCATCGCGACCCCCTCAAGCCGCCGGTGCCGGGGCAGGCGCCAGCGCCGGTGCCGGTGCCGCCGCGGCGGCCGGGGCCGCCCTGGGGCTCGGCACGACATTGGGGTCGGCCGGGGTGGCGTTGCCCTGGATCGCGGCGATCATCTGCGGCGTCGCCATCTTGTCGAGCGGCAGATAGTCGCTCTTGAAATTGACGTCGACCGCGCCCGACAACTGGATCTTGGTCTGGAGCGCGGCGGTCGACGATTCCGACGCCGCGGTCTGCGCCGTGATGATCGGCTTGTTCTCGTACTGATATTCGCCCTTGGCGTAATAATCGGCGCTGTAATCGGTATTGCCGTCGCTACGGCTATAGTCGCGCTTGCCGCCGCTGTCATACTTGCCCGAACCCGACGACGTCTGCTGGACGTTGCCATAGCGGTCGCGCGCCATGTCGGCGGCGGTCGCGGTGCGGCGCTTCGACATCGTGTCGTTGGCGCGCACGTCATAGATGATCTTCGCCGAGATCTTGCCGTCGGTGACGACGATGCGGTTGATCCCCATCAGCACGATGCTGGCCATCAATTGCTGCCGCTGGCGCGCGAGCTGCATCCGGCTGTTCTCGATCAGCGCCTTTTCGACATTGGCGTCGGACAGATCGAGGCTCTTGAGCGCACCATTCTCGAACTGGAGCTTGTTGTTGACCTGCTTGAGTGCTTCGCCTTCGTCGACACCCTCCCGCAACTCGAGCTTGGGGCCTGCGGGCTGATCGCCCCAATCGTCCTCGCTCTGACCGATCTGGAACAGATCGGGGAACTGGTCGACCATATTGTCCCGCCCCTGATTGTCCGAGACATTGTCGTCCATGAACTGGTGGAGCGACTTGGCGACTGAGGCGATCATCTCCTGATACGCCTGCATCTGCTCGATCGAGCTCTTGGTAATCGACTGGAACACGCCGCTGATCAGCGCCGAGACGAACGACGGAAACTGGACCTGGTTGAGCAGTAATCCGGCGGTGTTCGCGGCCGCGGTCGCCGCGTCCGCCTTGAACTCGTCCTTGCCGATCGCATCGACCGCGGCGTTGCGCTCCTGCCAGCTCGCTTCCGCCGCCGATTTGTCGTCCCCCTCGGCCAGCGCTTGCGCCGCCGGCTGGCCGATGCCGCCGGGGATACGGTTGCCCTGGATGCCTTCGGGCCGGGCCAGATAGTCGGCGATCAACGCGGTGTTGCGCGCGATGTCCTGCTGATCGCCAGGCGACATCCGGCGGAACGCATCCGACTGGGTGAGCAGTTGCGCGACGCTTTGCCGAACGTGCGGGTCGGGCGTCGGCCCGGCGGCGGGCCGGCTGGGCGGCGGAGCGATCGATTGGGCGGCGGCGTACATGGCGAACCTCGCGGGGAAAGCGTCTTTCGGGTCAGGCGGCGGCTTGCAGCGCCTCGGGCGGCAATTCGAACTCGACCGGGCGCAGATAGAGACTGACGCGCGGCGGCGCGGTCGCGTCGGTGCGCAGGCTGACGATCGAGAAGCGGCCCGGCCAATGCTCGTCCTCCGGTGTGAACGCACCCATCCAGCGTTCGAGCGCGGCAAGGCCGCGCGGCCGCTCGGCCAGCCCCATGGTGAGCAAGCTGAGAAAGCTGGGCGGCACGTCGGGGATCGCCGAGAGCAGGACGTAGATTTCGAAATCGGGGCCGTTGGGCCCTTCGCCGAACGCCAGGAGCGCGCCATGCGCCGGCAGCTCGAAACGGCCGCCCAACACCAGCCCGAGCATCTGCATGATCCCCGGCAGGCGATGCCCGATGCCGAGCACGTCCATCACCGGCTGCAGGTCGGCGAGCCGCAACGGCTCGGTGCAAGCGAAGGTCAGCCGTTGTCCGCCCATGTCGCGCTGGGCCGCCATCGTCGTGAACAGCGGCTTCAATCCCGGCACCAATTGCAGCGCGGCCTGGACGATGCGGCCGAGGTTGATCGGCATGTCGTCGATCATGCCGCGCCCGTCGGGCAGCTCGTAATAGACTTTCGACGCATAGAGCCCGTCGCGGTCGAAGCTCGACCCGAAGAATGCGCCGTAATCGAGCTTGCCGCCGGGCCGCGCGAAGCCGCGATACGGTTCGCTCGCCTGGTCGAACCAGCGAAGGGCGTCGCGCCCCATGAAGCTGCCGACCAACCGACGCATCTCGCGCGTCGATTCGTCGCGCCGGTCGATCGACGATGCCTGGGGCGGCAACGGTTCGATCGTGAAGCGCAGCTTGCCCGGCTGGGTTTCCGAGAAGCTCGGCTCGAAGGGCGCGGCCATCGGCAACAGCGCATTGTCGCGATAGCGCGGATCGTCGGCCGGATAGGCGAAGGTCCGCATGAAAAGGTCCCGCGACGGCGCGAACGGGTCGGCCGTGCCAAGCGCGCGGGCCGCGCTCTTGAGCCGGTGTTCGACCCGCTGCACCAGCGGCGCGTCTCGTGAAGGAAATGGCATTGTCTGTTCCTCAAGCGTTCGAGGGTGGACGACCGCCCGGGGTCAATGCGGGCGGTGGCCATGGCCGTTGGCGTACGCGGGATAGGCCGGCATACCGCGCCCCAGCCCGACCCCGAGGTCGCCGATCCCGTCGAGCATGTCGCGGGCCATGGCGGGGATCTGGATCGGCTTGGAGGTCATTTGCGGCGCCTCGCGCGGCTGCGACAATTCCTCGATCTGGCTGTCGGTGGTCGCGGTGTCGGCGAGCCACAATTCGCAGGCGTTGACGAGGTCATAGTCGGTCGGATCGATCGTCGAGCGATGCGTCGCGGCGACATCCGGGTTGCGCACCTGATCGATGTCGATGATCGGCCCGGTAGCAGCATTGACCCGCACCACGTTGTTAGCGAGCCAAGCCGTGATGATCGTCCCGCAGGTCGCCAGCGTCCGATAGCGCGAGCTGGTCTTGGCCCCGCCCAGTTCGTAGGTGGCGACCTGATCGACCACCTGCCACATGTCCTTCGCCCCGTACGAGCCGAGGATCTCTGGATCCTGCAGCAGTCCGATCATGAACTTGACCTGCGACTGGATCTCGCGCGCGGCATAATGCGCCATGCCGTAACCATGGAGCGAGAGGTTGCCGGCGAGATCGCGGGCCGCCTTGCGCACCTGCTGATGGCTGATCGGGCTCGGCGTGGCCGAGCGGAGCAATTGGTCGACCTCGCTCTGGCGGATGAACGACGACACGGACGAGACGAAGCGGATCCACAGATCGTTGAATTCGCGATTGACCATCCCGCCGGGATCGCCGCCCGGAATGCCGAGCGTGATCGCGGCGAAGTTCTTGCGCTCCTGTTCGGACATCCGGTTGGGCGCCTCGCGCCAGTAGCGATAGAGCATCTTGCCGGCATTGCCCGGGCCGATCGGCAGCATGCCGTGCTGGAATTGCTCGACGATACGGTCGACGACCTGGAACACCTTGAGCTCCTCGAACATCGCCGAGACGATCATCGGGCCCATCACGCGGACATTCTCCGCGACGATGGTCTGATCGGCGAGATCCTCGAGGTCAGGCAGGTCGATGCCAAGGTCGGCGATGCTGTCCTCGCCGCCGATATTCTGGACCTGATCGAGCACTTCGTTGACGCGGCGGCGCAATTGCGGCTCGGTGACGGTCACCTTGCGCTGGGCAAGCCCGCGCAGGACCGCGGCATATTCCTGGGTGCTGACCCCCGGTGCATCGCCTCCGCGTCCGTCCGGATCGCCTTCGCGTGCCAGCAGCACCAGCACGCGGTCGGCAAGCTCGCCATAGCTCCGCGCCTCGCCCACCGCGGCGAAGAATTGCCGCGTGAAGGCGTCCATCAGCGGATGGTTGACGTTGGGATAGATCGTCAGGCCGTTGCCCTTGCCACCCGCGGCGATGGTCATCCCGGTCTTGTTCGTATGCTGCGGCACCAGCATGACCGGCGGCGGGGTCGCGCCGTCGAGCGCGAGGATACCCATGGTCAGCGCGACGATCGAGTAAGGCTGGTTCTCCTCCACGTCGAACAGCAATTTGCCGCCGTCGACTTCGGTGCGCAGCTCCGGGTTGATCAGCGATTGCGTGTTGAGCAGGGTGCGCGCGCCGACGAACAGCGGATCGCAGACCTCGTCCATCTTGCTGTTGTTGCGCTGGCTCTTGGCGATCTCGTCGAGGATCTTTTCCGACAGCTCCTTCTCGGCCTGTTCGGCGGTGCTGAGTGCGCGGCCCTTCTTCTCGATCGCGACGAGGCGCGCGACCGTGTTGACGTGGCGATCGTGTGCGATCCGCTCGCGGTCGGCGAGGTCGCGGAACCGGGTTTCGGGATTGATCATGCTCATCTTGGTGTCTCCTTGAATTCGTTCGAGATTGGCTGGTCAGCGTGGGGATGTCGGGTCAGCCGTCATCGGCGCCTCCATCGTCATCCCCGTCGGCCGGCTGGCCGAGCGCGCGGTCGAGATCCTGGTCGAGTGCGGCGAGTGCCGCGGCGGCGTCGAGAATGCCGGCACCGCAGCCGCTGACGCCGCTCGCGGCAAAGGGCTGTGCGGTGCGCATCAGGATGTCGCGCACCGTCTCGGCATCGATTGGACGCGCGCGGCGATGGCTGCGTGCGACGAGCAGGGCGGCGGCGCCGGCCGCGAACGGCGCGGCGAAGCTGGTGCCGGTGGCATATTGATATCCCTCGATCGCGGTGGTCAGCACATGTTCGCCGGGCGCACACAGGGCGACGTGTCCGCCGCGCGTCGAAAAGGCCGTCGGACGCCGGTCCGCCCCGACCGCACCGACCGCGATCACGTCGGGATAGGCGGCAGGCCAGTAGATCGTCTCGCGCCCGTTATTGCCGCTCGCGGCGATCAGGATACAGCCGCGCGCAATGGCATAAGCGACGGTGTCGGCGTGCGGTTTCGGGCTGTGCGGCGCTAGCGCGGAATCGTCGGTCCCGAAGCTCATGTTGATGACCTTGGCGCCGAGATCGACCGCGAGCTTCATCGCCATGTCGAGATCGCTGATCGCGCCCAATCCGACCGCATTGGTCTTGCCCGGTAGGCGCGCCGCGGCGAGCGCGCGCATCGGGATGATCCGGCACGCGCCACCCAAACCGCGCGGCATCCGCAGGCCCTCGCCGGCAATGATGCCGGCACAGCCCATGCCATGGCCGACGAACCGGTCCTCGGGATTGCCGTCGCTGCGGCGGTGATCGCCGAGCAATTGCACGCCGGGCGCGACGTCCGCGCTTTCGAGCCGCACCGTGTCGAACCCGGCGCGGAACGTGTGAGGGAATTCGGGATGCTTCTCGACCCCGCTGTCGACCAGTCCGACCACGACGCCGTCGTCGCCCGGCTCGATCGCATGCGCCTCGGCCAGGCGCACCATCTCGCGCGGCGCCCAGCCATCGTCAGTGTCGGGCGCGGCGAGCGCATGGGCGGCGTCGAACGGCGTCACCGCAACGTAATTGGGTGTGGCGCTTTCGACCGTCGGCAGTTGCGCGAGCGTCTCGCAGAGTTGGCCGACCGGCGTACCCGCGGGAACGCGCAGCATCAGCGTTCGCGCCATCCCGGTCTGCTGCTCGATGGCATCATAGCCGAGGTGACCATGTCCGGCGCCGTGCGCGCCCGCTGCGGAGAAGATCCGCGCGGCGCGGAACCCGCCGGTCCGCTCACGGATGATGCGGTCGATCGCACCGCCATCGATCGAGGTGGCGGCGGCGAGAGCTCCTCGCGCGATATCGCGCACCGTCGGGACATGCTCGGGCGCTTCCCCTAGCGCGAGCTTGAGCATCAGGCTGGTCGGCAGACTGTATTGCCGTTCGCCGGGCGAGGCCCAGGGCGTGCCAAGTGCGCGGATCGTCATTGCCGCGTCTCCGTCACTTCGGGGATGGCGGCGATGCCGATCGGCGCCAGCACAGGCTCGGGCGCGGCGTCGGCCGTCCGGCGGACCGGGGCGAACGCGCTGAGATCGAAACTCATCGCGGTCGACATCGCTGGTTCGGGCGCGATCGCGAGTTCGCCGGCCCATTGGTCGTGGCCCGGCGCGAGCAGCAGTTCGTTCGACGCGGATTTCAGGATCGACACCGGTTTGTCGCCGATCCGGACGTGCGGGAACAGATTGCCGCGAACGAGGTTGCGCCCGGTGACCCGAATCATCGGCGGCGCTTCGGGGTCGGCGCCGGCCGCCGGGCGCACCGGCTCGACACGCTGGACGAGAGGTTCGGACGAGCGGTCGAGCGCCTTGCGCAGCCGGTCGATCGACAGGTTGGTGACGCGGCCGATCGTGTGGACCGAGCCCTTTTCCTCGGCGCGCTGGAGCTGTTTGACGGTCCGCACGCCTGCCCATTCGAGCCGCTTGCGCTCGTCGCTGGTCAATTCGTCACCTAGCTCGTCGAGCGGCTGGTCATCGGGATCGTCCGACATCGCCACGGCATTCTCCTCGATCGCCGGGCGGGTGATCGCGGTGAACACCAGGTGAAACATGCTGGTGTCGGTTTCCCCAGGGCCGGCGGGGCGAATGCGGATCTCGCTGTCGGTGAACTCGACATGCGCGCGTAGATCGAGATTGATGTCCTTGATCGCGAAGGTCAGCGGCAGGTTGAGATTGCGCGCCTTGATCGCCATCGCCGACTGGGCGTTGTCGAGCTGACTCTGCACCGCCTGGATGAAGTCTTCGAGCCGAAGCGTCGCGGTGCCGTTCATGCCGCACCTCCGTCGGCCGGAACCGCGTGCCAGGTCACCGCGAGCCGGGCAGGCTCGGGATCGAACGCCGTGCGCGTGACGAATAACGGCACGTCGCCGATCAACTCAGTGCCCTCGGCCGACCTCACCAGCCGTAAGTCGATCGGCAGTGTCATTTCGAGCGACCGCGCGCGGACGGCACCGCCGCCGCCCATCAAGTGCGCGGCATCGGCGAGATCGCCGAGCAATTCACCGAGGGGGCGGCGGCCGTTCATGCCGGCGCTCCGGCGGGCGCCGGCGTCGCGACGGGCGCGGGCGCCACGGCCGGTGCCGGTGCCGGCGGAGCGGGCAAGGCAGCGGCTGCCGGTGCCGACGCGGGAACCGGGGCAACAGGCGCAGCGCCGGATCTCGGCGTCGCCTGGCGGCTGTGGCGCTCCAGCAATGTCCGCTGCGCGTCGTCGACAAAGCGGTCGAGCGGCAGCGTTTCGGATGCGAAGTTGATCTTCACGTCGCCGAACAATTCGGCCTTTAGCTCGCTGTCGGACTGCGCATTGACGCCGACCGTCGAGACCTTGGTGATCGCGCCCTCGCTGCCGCGCGCTCCCCAGGTGGTGCCGCCGGTGCCGGGATCGTTCGAGGTGGCATATTGGACCGCGGCATTGTCGGTCGCCGCCGCTCGGAACCGAAGCCGCGCGCCGATCGAGCCGTCCTTGATGACCACGCGCTGCATGCCGAGCAGCACCATCGTCGACAAGGTCGACAGGCGTTGCTGGGCGACACGCTCGCGCGCCTTGGGCAGGATATTGTTCTCGAGCGTGTCGGCGGAAAATTCGTTGCCGTCCTCCCCGAAGTCGGCGAGCCAGCTTGGTTCGGCGACGTCCTCGCCGCCATCATTGCCGCTGCCGCCGGGTTTGGTCAGCGGCGCCAACGTATAGTCGCTGCCATTCTGCACCAGAGTGACGTCGCGCGGATATTGCTCGACCAGCCAGGCACGCGCCTGCCCCTGGGTGACATTTTCCTGGGCGAATTGGTCGAGCGGCTTGGACACCGCGCTCACCAGGTCGGCAAAGGCCTCCATCTGCTTGATCGAGCTGTCGACGATCGCGTCGAACGTGCCGTGCACCAGCGACGCGACGAAGGCCGGAAAATCGATCTCGTCCGACAAGGCGCCGGCGCGCCGCCCGAGCGCGTCGGTCGCCTTTTCCTTGGGCGCGGTCGATCCGCTGCCGGTCGTCGTGCCCGACCCCGGAAGGACGCCATCGGTCGATCCGTCACCCGCGGGCGCGTTCGGATCGGCGATCTCGCGCCCGAAGGCGTCGCGCGCCAGCGCCATCGCCGGGGCGACTGTGCCGCGCGCCGGCGGCGGTGGAGGGATGAGGCGAGCCATCGGCCGTTATCCGCGCGCCCGGCTCAAGCCGGCTGCAATTGCTGTTGCGGGACCGGCGCGGGAGCTGGCGATGGCACGGGAGTGGAAGGCGCGACCGGCTCGGCTGGCGCGCGATCGGCACCATGCCGGGTCTGCTGGCGGCCATCGCCCGACAGCGTCACCTCGCTGACCGCGACCTGATCCTCCTCGCCCGAGCGGCTGAAGGTGGTGGTCACCCTCACCTTCAATCCGACCCGTTCGGGCGTCGATCCGTTGCGGCAGATGTCGGCGCGCACCGTCGCGCTCCAGCCGTCGAGCACCTGGCCCTCGGTTGGGGTGATAGCGATATCGCCGACCGCGCCGTTCTGGAATTTCCAGTCGATCGCGACGCCAGCCTGGGTGCGTCCGCTCGGCCCCTCGATATAGGGCCAGTCGTCGAGCACCACGCGTTCGCCTGGCATTGCCGGCGTGCCCGCCCCGCCCGCGAGCGCGTTGTCGGGCAGCACCATGCCGGCAAGCTGCGCGAGATCGTAATTGCGCCCGTTCTTGCTGCTGGCCTGGCGCGTCAGCGCGGTACCGACGCCGAGCCCGCATTCGCCCGCCGACGGATCGGCCAAGGCGTGGGTCCGGGCCGCCGCGCGGCGCGGCGGGGTCGCCGCCAGGGAAAAGGCATAGCCCGCTCCCGTTGCGCTGCCGCGGTTGATCGTGTGGCCGAACGTCCCGCCCGAATGAAGCAACTGGATCCGGTCGATATTGCCCGCCGCCTCGAACTCGGTGGTGAAGGCGTCATAGGTCATGATGTACTGGCTGCCGGTCTGGTGCGTGTCGGCATAATTGCCCGGCGCACCCGGCGAGCCGACGACGCGGTCCCAGGGATCGGTGATGCGGACGTAATAGGCGCCGTCCTTGCGATACATGCCGGTGACGACGATCGCGTGGATCCCGGGGACGTCGGCGGTGACCCAGATCGGCCCGTTCGCCTCGAGCACATCGCGGAAGCCCTCTGGCGTGTAACAGGCGTTCGGTTCGACCGTCAGGCCGATCGCATCGGCAAAGGCGCGCTTGTCGCCGGGCGCCAGGCCGCTGGTCAGCGAACTGGTCAGGTTGTGGCATTGCGCGATCAGCTCGGGCGACACGCTCTGGCGGTCGCGCCAGCCGATCACCATCGCCGCGGCGGTCGCCCAGCAACTGTTGTCGGTCGGTTGCGGGATCGGATAGACCTCATCCCAATTGATCGACCAATCGTCGGCATCGAGCGCGCGGGCGCTGCCATAGCTTTGCGCGGCCGCGGGATCGGGCAGCGCGAAACCGAAAGCCCGCAGTCCGGCGCAGACGGTCCCGAAATTGGTCGGCAGGGCCCGGCTCGGGTCGACGGCATAGGCATCGAGACCGGCCTTGCCCGCAGGCGTACCGCCTGGTGCCGCCTCGTTCGCCGCCATCAGCAGCGCGAGGTCCCGCGCATTGCTCGCGGTGGCGAGTTGGGCAAGCTGGGCCGAGACGCCCGCGCCGATCGCAGTCTCGTCGAGCGCGCCGCTCTGATCGGCGGCGCTATGCGGGAAGACGATGAAACTGACCGGGAAATTGTTGTTGAACCGGCTGCCGCGGCCGCTGCCGCCGAGATTGGTGCCGACCTTTTGCGAGCCCTCTCCCAACGCCGAGCTTTGCGCCCCGCCCGAATCGACGAAGTAGAACGGGCTCTGCAGCGCCTGATCGTGACGAATGGCGAGGCCGAAATCGCCGAGCGCCATGCCCTGATCGCGAAGCTTGCCCGACAGCGCACCATAAGGGACGCGCGAGGCGTCGAAATAGCGCCGTTGCGCGTAGGCCGGTTGCGACGCATCGGCCGCGCGCGCGGTCTGCGAGACGTAATAGCCGGGCGACGGGTCGCCGTTCTTCGCCTGCTGAATGACCGGATAGCGGCCCTTCTTCTCCCGCTCGGGGCGTTGGTCGAGCAACGCGTTGCCGTTCGCCACCTGGGGATCGGACGGCGTCATCGCGACCACGCCGACCCAGCGGCCATCGTCGCTGACCGCGTTGGCGAGGTTATCGTCGCCGGTGTCATCGGGGTGATAAGCGGTCGGCGAGCCATCGAAATCCACGTTGGGATGGCCGAAAAAGACGAACGCGACCGGCTGCTCGGGCGCGTTGTCCCACGCCACGGCCGTCAGCTTCACGTGCTTGTAGTCGACCGTGTGCCAAGGGCCGGGCACGTCGGCGAACACCAGGGACGAACCCGCCATCGCATGCGACAGCTGAGCTTTGCGCCCGGACGCGCGCGCTGCCACCGGCCGCGCGCCCGCGCCGAGCGACTGCGCCGCCGCCGCCGGAAGCGGCTGGATGGGAATCCAGCTGGTGCTGATATCCTGATCGGTCGGTGCCATCAGCGAGTCCGGCCCCTTGCCGTTCGCGACCGGATCGTAGGAATAGACCAATTGGCGGTTGATATAGAGTTCGTGCGCCGGGAATCCGTCATGATCGCCGACGATCATCACCTCGGGGCCGTTGGCGCCTTGCTTGAGATAGATGGCGATGTCGGAATCGATGTCCGGCGACGTGATCAGCGGCAAGGCCCCGGCCATTTCGATCGACACGACCGAACTTTGGCTGGTCATCGCCAGGATGCTGCGAGTGGTGGTCGACGCGCCCTGATAGATGCGCAGGTTCGAATCGCTCACCGCCAGCCGCGCCCGGCGCGACGGCCCCGGGCCGCCGGCGACCTTGTCCATCCACCAATCGGGCTTGCCGTCGACATGGTAGGTGTAGGTCGAATCGTACGCGGTCGATTCACCCCAGTGCCGATCGACCGTGCGCAGATTGCTGATGCCGCTATCGGCGCCCAGGGTCAGCGTCGCGGTGATCTCGGCGCGGCTGGTGCCCTGGTCGTAGCTGAAGCTGCGGTTGTCGCCGCCGAAATCCTCGCCGCCGATCAAATGGCTGCCAAGATCATAGTCCGACATCGGCCCCTTGATCAGCGGCGACGGGATGAACGCGCGATATTTGATCTCGATCGTATTGCCGCCGCCGTCCAGCGCGCTCGCGACGCCCAGCGACTGGCCGGTCGGCTGTGGCGCGCAGAAGCGGTTGCTGACCAGGTTCATGAAGTGATCCCAGTCCCAGGCGCCGTCGGGGCAGGAACCATGGCTGGTCTTGGGATCGGCTTCGCGATGGCCGATGATCGTCGTGCGGTCGGGCGTCAGCCCATATTTGTCGCACAGATAAGTGACGAGCGCTGCGGACTCGCAATATTGCGTGTCGGTCGGCGGCGTATAGGGATAGCATTGCTGGCCGCCGCCCGGCTTCGGGTAGCAGGCGCCGCCTTGCTTGATAGCGACATGTTCGATGCCGATGCTGCGGCGGTTGGCGCCTTTCGCGTGCCAGGCGGTGTCGGCCTCGTTGACGAACTGGACGATCTCGCCGTCTTGCCCGACCAGATAATGCGCGCTGGCCTGCGCGCCCGCCGCAGTGAAGGTGTTGACCGTGCTCGACGTCGTCGGCGCGTCGGTGATGTGGATGACGATACGGTCGATCGTCGTGCCGTTACGCCCCGCGGTGAAGGCCGGCGACGGAGCGATGCGCGAGACGCCGCTATAATCGGCGGCGGTCAGCGCCAGCGCGCTCGCCTGCGCCTGCGGCGGCGATGCGGAATCGTCGCTATAGGGTGCAGCATCGATCCCCATATTCTCCGGATCCACGTCGAAAGCCCGTCCGAATGCGAGACCCGCCGCGGTTGCAGCGGGCGCGGCGGTAGTCGAGGGTGGGGTCGCGGGGGCAGGTGCAATCGTACTTGGCGTCGGCGCGGTCGCACTCGGCGTCGCCGTGGCAGGGCTCTGGCCGTCGGCCTTGAGCGGAGGAAGCGGCCCAAAGCCGTCATCATAAGGTACGTCGGCGGGCGACGGCGGGGCAGCCGAAGGCGACGGCGCACCGCCGTTGGCGGCCGGCGTGGGCTGGCCGACAGCGGGCGCAGGCGCGGCCGGCGTCGTCCCCGGCTGGGCACGGTCGCCGGCCCATTCGGCGACGGACGCGGGTCCGGCGACATAGGCGCCGCTGACGCGCGTCGGGAACATCCGGACGCGCCGCAACGCCCGGTCGCTCAACTCTCCAAGCGAGATGTACGGGCTCGACGCTGTGGGCATCACGTCGACCGTCCAATCGGTCGCGGTCGGCGGCGTCGCCGTGGCGAGCCCGAACCACAATTTGTCGGCGGAGATGAACCGCGCCAGCACTTCGGGCGGCACGACATAGACCGCTTCGCCGCGCGGCAGCGACAATATCCCGTGCTCGCGGCTGGTGTAGAAAGTGGATGGCGTCCGCCCCTCCTTCTGGGTGAAATATTTCAGGTCGGTCGCCAGCACGACTTCGGCGACGCGTGGCGGGCTGTCGGTCCAGATGGTGAAGCTGAGCATCGGGAACCGGTCGGTCACCTTCAGGCTTCTGGGGCGGAGTTGCGCTGCCATGATTCTACCTCTCGTCACGATTTGGGTGCGCGCGGCCGTCGGCGGCGGTGCGCTTGCGGCGCGCGTTGATCGCGCGCCGTTCAAATTCTTGCGGGTTGATGATCGACAGGTCGCCGTCGAGTTCGGCAATGTCGGGGATGTCGTGGTGCGCGCGTTCGAATTGCGCGATCGACTGGTTGAGCAAGGTCGCCAGCAGCTTGGCATGAACCGGGCTGACCGCGATCCGGCTCATCAGCTGGATGTCGCCCGATTGCGGCTCGACCTGCCCGGCATCGAGCAGGAACTCGAACGCATTGTGCCCGACTTCGAAATAATTCGCATAGCAGGCGAGCGGCGGCCGGTCGTGGCGCGATAGGGCGCCTGCCGGATAACGGTCGGGTTCAAGGTCGGCTGCTGTCACGGGACCTCTCGCGTTGCGATGAGGATCCATCAGCAAGGCGCGGGCCAAATCGGCCGAGCGGCGCTATCGGTCTATTTTACAGGGATTTTCTCGGCGGCTTGGCAGACCAAGCTCCCATCTCGGGTGTCGCATGTTACACCTTGGGTGTCACCGAGTGACATCGTCGGAATCGGCGTCCGGGGCGGGATCGAGATCGTATTTGGCGAGCTTGCGGTACAGCGTCATGCGCGACCAATTCATTTGCCGCGCCGCCTCGACCTTGTTCCAGTTGGTTTGGCGCAGCACGTTGACGAGCCGATCGCGCTCGGGCTCGCCGGCCGAGCGGTTCTGTTCGAACAGCCGGCGGAAGGCGGGAGGCAGATCGCCGACTCCGACCGCGCGACCGTCGGGCGGATCGATGAACAACGCCTCGACCATGT
>Ga0310811_10003562_pt1 | contig 19616 bp, 11 predicted proteins | sample YCmetagenome_FD_207642 | JGI IMG/M metagenome (GOLD analysis project Ga0310811, IMG submission 207642) | Soil microbial communities from experimental microcosm in Duke University, North Carolina, United States - YC | ecosystem: Engineered > Artificial ecosystem > Soil microcosm > Unclassified ...
CAACGAGATCGGCAGTCGCGTTACGTATGTGGCGAGCGACACATCGTGTTCGACAATGTGCTCTCCGCCGAGCAGGCGGCTGGTGCATGACGGGCCTTCCAATCGTGGCAGCAACTCGCGGAGCTCCGGCGATCATCCATCCGACGCGCGGAGGCCGATGTCGCCGGATGCGCGGCACTGGCAGCAGTGTCGGCGAGTTGTTGAAGGCCTCGAACGTCCCTTGATCGGGCAGATGCGCAGCTGTTAGCGTGCTTGGATGGCGCGGGGCGTGTCATGTAGAGGGGGCTGGGGAGCTGTGATGAGGGGCTGGTCGGGGTGGCGATAGACGACCTTCCGGGGCCGCTGGTGAACTTCCTGAACGTCATTGGTATTGAGTGGCCGTATATTAATGAAGATACGTTGCATCAGTTTGCGACGCTGGTGCGGGAGTTCGGGCAGGCGGTCGAGCAGACGCACCTAGACGCGACGCAGGTCGTTGGGGCGATAGCCCAGGCGCATCAGGGTGCGTCGACCGAGCAGATGCACTCGGGGTGGGCGGAGCTGTCGAGTAGGCACGTCACCGAGATCGTGGACGCTGCAGGGATTTTGGCGGATGCGCTGGACGCGTGGGCTGCGTACGTCGTTGCGCAGAAGTTCGAGGCGATCGGCCAGATGGTGCAGATGGCGATCGAGTTCTTCGCCGACCAGGCAGCGTCGGTAGCTACCTTCGGTCTCGCTGAGGCCGCATTGCCGTTGATCATCGAGGCGGGGCAGAAGGTCGGGCAGTCGCTGATCCAGGATCTGGAGCAGTACGCAGTGGGCATGGTGATGGAGGCCGCGCTCAAGCCGTTCCTGGCGAAGTTCGAGGCGCTCATGGCAGGGCTCGACTGGTCGAACACCAGCCCGACGGGATCCGGGGCCGGGGCGAGCCTCAGTATCGACGAGGCCGAGGTGCGCAACCAGATCTCCATCATGCGTTCGCACGTGGAGACGATGAAGTCGCACGGCGCGACGCTGAAGAACGGGATAGCGGGGTTGAGCTTCTGATGGGCGGGCGGTTCATCGCACAGTTGGCCGAGAAGGCCGGTGTGCAGGTCGCCGAGGCCGGCGAGAAGGGCGCCGAGGCGATGAGCGACAAGCTCCTCGCCAAGGTCGCCGACACCGAGGAGCAGAACCTCGAGTCCACGTTGGCCAAGGACAGCGAGATCGCCGATAGCTTCCACGGCATCAACCCGGACAACGCGGCGGAGCAGGACGCAGGCCAGGTCGGCGGGCAGGCGGCGGAGAACGGCGGTAACCCCGTCGCTGGTGGCGGCGGCGGAGGCAGGGGCGGCGGCGGTGACGGCGAGCCGAACCTGAATGGCGAGCCGAGTGTCACGGGCGGCCAGCCGGAAGAGGGCGTCGGCGGCACGCCGCAGGCCGGTGACCCGGTCGATATCGTCTCGGGCCAGATGCTGCTGGCCGTGGCCGATCTGGAACTGCCCGGGGTGCTGCCGCTGATCCTGCGCCGCGCGTACGCCTCGGGCTATCAGGGTGGTCGCCTGTTCGGTCCGGGCTGGTCGAGCACGTTGGATCAGCGAATACAGATCGACGGCGACGGCATCCACTTCGCGGGTGACGACGCGCAGATCCTGCACTATCCGATCCCGGCCGCGCCCGGTCAGCGGGTGCTTCCGGCAGGCGGCGCGCGATGGCCACTGACCTGGGATCGCACCGCGGACAGCATCCGGATCGAGGATCCGAACCGCGGCTGGAGCTGGCAGTTCGACGCCGGTACCGACGTTTCGGCCGCCGAGCGCGAGCTGCGGCATCTGACCCGGCTCGTCGACAGCAACGACAACATGATCGTCGTCCACCGGGACCAGGACGGGCTGCCTACGGAGGTCGTCCACTCCGGCGGGTATCGGGTGGCGGTCGACTGCGGCTACAACAGCCATGGATTCCGCGTCGACGGGCTGCGCATGCTGGCCGCCGACGACGAGCGGGGCATCGAGGTCGTGCGCTTCGAGTACGACGTGCTCGGACGCCTGGTCGAGGTCATCGACTTCTCCGGCACCCCGTACGTGTACGAGTACGACCGGGCCGACCGCATCACCGCCTGGATCGACCGCGCCGGATACCGCTACCAGTACGACTACGACGACGCCGGGCGCGTCGTGCGGGGCATCGGCGACGACGGGTACCTTTCGGCGAGCTTCGAGTACGACACGAATCGTCGCGTCACGACCGTCACGAACAGCCTCGGCCACCTAACCGCATACCACTACGACGAGCACAGCCACCTGACCAAGGTCATCGACCCGAACGACGGGACGACGTCTTCCGAGTTCGACCGCTACGGACGGCTACTCTCGCGCACGGACGAGCTGGGCCGGACCACCCGCTTCGTGCTCGACGCTCAGGGCGATCCGGTGCAATCGGTCGGCCCTGACGGTGCGACGACGGATATTCGGTACACCGATCTGCGTCTGGTCGCCTCGATCGCGAGCGCCGGAAGCACCCGCAACACCTACACCTACGACGAGCGCGGCAACCTCCTGACAGAGACCGACGCCGCCGGGGCCGTCACCTGCTACGAGTACGACGAGCACGGCGCGATGATCGCCGCTGTTGACGCGCTCGGAAACAGAACCACTGTTGAGTGCGATCGCGCGGGCCTGATCTCGTTGGTGACCGACCCGCTCGGCCGTGCGACCAGGATTGCACGCGACCGATTCGGGCGGATCACCGAGGTCGTCGACGCACTGGGCGGGATCACCCGTGCGGCGCGCAGACCGGATGGTCAAGTCACCGAGCGCGTCCTACCAGACGGCTCGCGCGAGACCTGGCAGTACGATGCGGCCGGAAACGTGATCGAGCACTGCGACGCTTTGGGCGCGCGCACCCGCTTCGAGCCCGGCCCGTTCAACCGGATGAAGGCACGCATCCAGCCGGATGGGGCACGCTTCGAGTTCGCCTACGACACCGAGTTCCACCTGGCCACCGTGACCGGCGACGGGGTGTCCTGGAGTTACGAATACGACCCGGCCGGGCGCGTGATCGGCGAAAGCGACTTCAACGGCCGCAGTCGGCGCTACGTGCTCGACGCCGTGGGCCAACTGCGCGAACTGATCGACGCGGACGGCCGCTCGAGGACATTCGACTACGACGCGTCTGGCGAGATGATTGAGCGCCGCAGCGCTGGCGGCGTGATCACCACATTCGACTACGACGAAGCGGGCTTCCTGCGGGCCATAACCGACGGGCAGTGCACCGTTGAATACACCCACGACGCGGTCGGACGCGTGCTGACCGAGACGGTGGACGGTCGAACCCTCAGCTACGACTACGACCTGCTGGGCCGGTGCACGAAGCGTGTGACCCCGAGCGGGATCGTCTCGCAGTGGACCTACGACGCCACCGATCACCCGCTCACCCTCGCCGGGACGGCGGGCAGCCTCGCGTTCCAGTACGACGAGCTCGGCCGCGAGACCACCCGGTTCCTCGGTGGCGGACTCGCGCTGACGCAGAGTTGGGATGCGTGCCACCGCCTGACCGGTCAAGCCGTCTGGTCCTCCGACGCCGGCGACTACCGCAACATCAACCAACGCAACTACGCTTATGCCGCGAACGGCCTCGTGAACGAGATCATCGACTCGGTGCGCGGTCGTCGCTCCATCCTGACGAACCAGGCTGGCCGCATCACCGAGGTAACTGGCGAGAACTGGTCCGAGCGCTACGCATACGACGCCCTCGGAAACATCACCCGCGCCGAACATGTAGCCACGGACGCCCGCCAGCAGGCCGAGGACCGCGCCTACACCGGCTCGGTTTTGCGCAGCGCCGCGGGACGCTCCTACGAACACGACGAGCGCAACCGGCTGACTCGAATGTGGACGCGAACGCTGTCCGGGAAACTCCGCGAATGGCTCTATGCCTGGAACGACGACGACCAGCTGATCCAGGTCGCCACCCCGGAGCGTGGAACCTGGGCCTACCGGTACGACCCGCTGGGACGCCGCATCGGCAAACAGCGACTCGACGGCGCCGACCCCGCGTCCGGGCGCGGGAGCGAGTATGTCGAGTTCACCTGGGACGAGGCCCGTCTCACCGAGCAGGTCGCCGTGCGACCTGACGGGAGCCGCCACGCGATCACGTGGGACTGGGAGCCGGGTACGTGGCGCGCAGCCGGCCAAACCGAACGCTCCTGGGCCGCGGGCGAGGAACAGGCCGAGATTGACCGGCGGTTCTTCGCCATCGTCACCGACCTCGTCGATACCCCAGACCGGCTCGTTGCCGCGGACGGACGTGTCGTCCACGCCGCTGCCGCCGACATCTGGGGACGGCGCACCGCTGGTGACGTATGGCACGGTTCGTGCCCGCTCGGCAGGCCCGGCCAGTACCGCGACGAAGAGACCGGCCTCGACTACAACTACTTCCGCTACTACGACTCGGCGACCGGCCGTTACCTCACGACCGACCCCCTCGGGCTCGAGCCGGCACCCAACCCCCACGCGTACGTGATCAACCCGCTGGCCTGGGTCGACCCCCTGGGCCTGGGAAGCCAGTCCGGACAGTCTGGCGGCCACTACGGGCCGATGAAGCCCGCGAACCCCACAGGCACCCCGGTGGGCACGTACGAGATCAACCACATGCCCGCCAAGGACTCCTGGCTCCAACTCGGCCTTACCAACAGCCTTTCCGAGAGCGCCGGACCGGCGATCCGGATGGAGTTCGACGACCACCGCAACTTCATCAGCACCGGCAGCGGCAGGGCCAGTCAACTGTGGCGCGCCAGGCAAGCGGGCTTGATCTCGCAGGGCAAGTTCGACGAGGCGATGAAGATGGACATCGACGAGATCCGCCGGGTTCACGGCACCAAGTACGACGCCGCGATCAAGGAGATGGTCGATGACATGCCGAAGAACAGGGGCTTCCAGAACTTCTTGAAGAAGAACGGCTGGTCCATCCGCTACTGCCTACTAAAGTGAGGGGCCATGGACATCGAACTCGACCCGCCGACCGGCATCACCGGTTTCCCCTTCGGAATGCCGGCCGAGCAGGTCAAGGAAGCCGCAGCGAGCCTCGGCCGCATCGACGTGCAGGACGAGGGCTCGGATGACCCGTTCCACCACATGAAGGTCCTCGCGCTGCACCCGCAGTTCGAGATCACGTTCCTGATCGAGGACGGCAAGACCCTGACCGCGGCCGAGGTGTGGATCCCGCGCCCCGGCCCCGAGACGATCACGGTGAGCTTCCGTGGCATCGATGTCTTCACCACTCCCGCTCGTGAACTGCTCACGCGCATCGAGACCATGGGCCACGCGGTCAACCACCACGAGCCCCTCCACCCGGTCGTCCCACGGCTATCGCTCGGCTTCACCCGCGACGCAGGCCACGAGGTCCCCCTCGATACCGACGGGCGCCCGCTCTACTTCCAAGCCGTCCTCGTCGCGCCGGAGGACTACTACGACTACCTGCTCAATCATTCGCAGTGACCGCACGGTCAGTCACAGCGTGAGGCGTTAGCGTGTATGACCGTGAACGACCAGCTACCCATGCCCCCGTTCCCGGCCCCGGACAACGTTGCTCTGGCACTGCTTGTGCGGAGGGCCGTTCAGGCCTACCAGTCAGGCGAAGCCACCGCAGAGCAGGCGATCCTCAACGCCGCTGTCAACGCTTGGTACAAAGGACACGTCCAAGGAGAAGACGCCTGCCCCGGCTGCGACTACCGCGGAAAGCTGAATAAGCAGAGCACAAAGGGATGGGTCGAAGCAGAACTAAATGGTCGCAACCTCGCTGCTCTGACTATGGCTGCGCCATGTGGCCAGGGGCACGGTGGTCCAGAATCGACGACGCGCGATATTCGCGAGGTCTCCGACATGCAATCGCAGCTCCCAGCGTTCCGCGATGCGCTGAGCTACTTGCTGGCGGTGTCCTCTGCTGGGTCATCGTGGTTGTGCAGGCCGACGTGGCTAATGAGGGTCGCTGCCATAGCTCTGGCTTGGGTGAGGCTGACTGTGGCGCGGTGCAGGTTCGTGATGCCGAGCAGGGCGGCCACATCGTTGCCTCGGAGGTCGAGGGCATCGTAGTCACCCTGGGCGTCGAACTCGGTCAGCTGCAGGTCGCACTCGTGAATGACGGCATGGCCGAGCTTACAGGCGGTGAAGGCGGCTTCGCGCAGGTCGGAGAGAACGAAGGCGAGAGGCCCATTGGTGATCAGCACGTCGAACTGGGTGCCGCCGATCCGGCAATTCTCGAAGATGACGTGTGCGGCGTGGACGAGTTCGAATGAGGCCAAGGACAGGGTGCAGTCGGTGAAGCGCACGCGCGTTAGCTCCGTGTCGATGAACACCGAGCGAGTCAGGTCACAGCCGGTGAACGCCACATCCTCGATCCGCGCGTTCTCGAACCGAGCCTCCGGGGCCGTTAGACCCGTGATCTTTCGACGGATTAGGTCCAGCCCTTCGGTCTCGAGACCGGGACACTCGTGGTCTGTCAGGGTGAAGCTGCGCAGCGCTCGAGCGGAGAGGTTGGCTACCGAAATTAGGTCCGCGCCTGGTTCGGGCAGGTCGATAACGTGTTCGCGCACTGTCAACTGCCCCGTAGCGGCATCGATGCGCACGGCGGAGGCGGGCGCGTTGGGCTCGCCGGTCAACCACGGCCCGACCCGCCGCCAGACCAGCTCGACTTTGTCGCCCTGGTCCCCTTTCGCGGCGACGAACTGGCGGACCGCTTCGAGGAGGGGGGTCCGGCGGGGTGGGTGTCGCACCGCCGGATCTGATCGTCTCGTCGATTCGCTCGCCTCCTCGCCCGCAAGTGCGTGATCTCAGCGCTCCAGCATGGCTCTCAGACTCGAATAAATTGTCTATAGGGTACAAATCAGTTCATTAGTGTAGATGTGCGCAGTATTCGACCTGGTCCCAGCAGCGGATGCCCAGCGGAGGCTGGGCCTGGATCACACAACCGCCCTTGTCGGAAACGTCCGCTAACCTTCTGGGAGGACGACGCCGTTCGGCAGTCATGCTCATGGCGAGGCGCTGGCGGTCGTCCGGCCGGACACGCTCGATTTGGCGTAATCCGGTGCGCCTAGAGCGGCGTGAACAGCAGAAACGCCCGGTCCACGGGCTACCACAATTTCACGAGCAGGGATGCAACCGACTGATGCCAGTGACCCAGCAGGAGATCGAGAACAGGTTGTGGGACGCCGCCGACGAGCTGCGCGTGGCGATGCCCGAGGCGCAGTACTCCTCGGTCGTGTTCCCGCTGATGTTCTGGAAGTACCTGTCGGACACCTGGGATCATCAACACCAGCAGTTCTTGGACGACAACGAGGGTTTGGCCGGCCTCTCAGATGAGGAGGCCCACGCGATCGAGTATCGCGACTACCAGTCGTTCGAGATCCCGTACATCAACGCCGGCACGATCGAAGAGCGTCGCGCCTCATGGGCATCCATTCTCGCCACCATCACCCAGCCGCGCCTCGGGGCGCGCGTCCGCGCCTCTCTGCAGGCCATTGAGACGGCCAACCCCGCCAAGTTCTCCCGCCTGTTCGGCTCCATGACGTGGACTTCCGAAGCGGTGCTTCCCGCAGAGGTGCTGGCGTCGGTCATGCAGGCGATGGACCGCGTCCCGAAGATGCACGAGGGCAACATGTCCCACGACGTGCTCGGCGGGGCGTACGAGTATCTGCTCAAGAGATTCTCGGATGGATCAGGCACCCGCGCCGGCCAGTTCTTCACCCCACGCGAGGTCGTCGAGCTGATCGTTGAAATCCTCGACCCCAAGAGCCGCGAATCCGTGTACGACCCAACGTGCGGGTCGGGCGGGATGCTCATCGCCTCGGCGGGACTCCTCAAGGCGCGCGGCGGGCGCGGCTACACGCTCAGCCTCAATGGGCAGGAGGCCGTCGCCGACACGGCAGGCGTCGCCCGTATGAACCTTTTCATGCACAACCTCACCCAGTTCAGAGTCGAAGTCGGCGACACACTGAAGGATCCGCGCTTCAAGAAGCCGGACGGCTCCATCGCGCAGTTCGACGTGATCCTCGCCAATCCGCCCTACAGCCTGAAGTGGAAGCCCTGGATCAAGGATCCGCGCGCCATCGGCGGCGTTGCTCCGCAGTCATCGGCTGACTGGGCATTCGTCCAGCACATGATTGCAAGCATGGGCCCGAAGAAGGGCCGTGTCGGCGTTGTGCTGCCTCACGGCGTCTTGTTCCGTGGAGGTCAGGAAGCAGCCATCCGCCAGCGGGTGCTGGAGGATGACCTGCTGGAAGCTGTCATCGGTCTGCCTTCCAACCTCTTCTACAACACCAGCATTCCTACGGCGATCTTGGTCTTCCGGGCTCCGGGGACGAAGACCTCCGAGCGCCAAGGTGGGGTGCTCTTCGTTGATGCCTCTAAGAGGTTCAGCAAGGCCAAGAACCGCAATGTCCTCACTGAGGCTGACATCTCAGACACTGTGGCGGCCTACCATGCGGACTTCAACGCCGACGGCACCCCTCTGAGCGCCATCGGTGACGGTAGCCTCGGGGTGCGCTTCGTGCGCATCTCCGAAATCGCGGCTAACGGCTATGACCTGAATATCGGCAGGTATGTCAAACAGGCCGACGCTGAGAGCGAGGATCTCGGCACTCTTATTGATGCCTACAATCTCGCGCGTGCCGAACGACAGAAGGCTGAAGAGCGCATGCTCGTCACGCTCGCTGGCGCCGGAATCGAGGGTTTCGATGCGTGATCTGTTAGACGCCGAGGGCGCCTCCCAGGAGCGCGAGGGATGGGTATGCGCGCCCCTGGCGCAGTTCCTCAAGTTGAACGTGGACACCGTGGATGTGGACCCGGCGCGGACGTACCCAACTGTCGGGGTTCTGAACAGGGGGCGAGGGCTGCTATATCGGGAGCCCGTCGCAGGCAGCTCGACATCTTACAAGCAGCTCAACCGAATTAGCCCCGGCGTTCTCATTTACAGCCGTCTCAAGGCATTCGAGGGCGCCATCACCGTCACCCCCGATGACCTTCCAGAATCCTTTGCTTCGCAGGAGTTTCCCACCTTTTCCTTCGCGTCTGAGGCGGATCCTGATTTCTTCCGCATCCTGACCACCACGCAGCGAGTCTGGGATGCTCTCCAGGCTGTCTCAAAGGGGATGGGTGGTAGGCGAGAGCGGGTGAAGCCGAGTGACTTCCTTGAGATTGTCATGGATATTCCGCCGCTGCCGCTGCAGAAGCGTATCGTCGAAGTGATCGGCGCAGTTGACGACCAGGTTGATGCACTCAATGCGGAAATTAAAGCTGCGACGCGCGTCCGGGACGGAATATTGGATGAGTTCGCAGCTAGCCACACAGGAAAGACGAGGAAGCTCGGGGAGCTTTGCCCTGTGATCGGCTCCGGTCCCTCCTGGGCAGCCAAGGATGAATCTTCAACGCCGTCACGAGAAGCGACGGTAGTCCTGAAAATCACCAATACGAGGCCTGGCGGAGCTATCGACCTCAATGAACTTTCATTTGTGGTGGGGCTTCCGGCCAGTACCAGGTTGATCGGGCCAACAAGTCTGGTGATGATCCGAACTAATGGAAATCGCAATCGGATCGGCAATGTATACCTTCCGCCGGATGAAATCCAAGGCGCCGCGGTTTCCGCCTTCCAGTTCACTCTAGATGCCACGGACCTCGAGACTAGGGACTACCTCTTCTGCGTGCTTCGAAGTCCTCGAATCCAGAGGCAGATGAGCGAGTCGGCTAGCGGCAGCACGGGGCTTGGAAACCTCTCAGTCCGATGGCTCAAAGCGCTTGAAATTGTTTGGCCGGAGGCGGATGAGCGCAAAACACTACTTGAACTGATGAGCACCGTCGACTCCAAGATCAACGCGGTCCGCGCTGAAGCTGACAGCCTCCGAAAGGTCCGTTCAGTCCTTCTTGAAGGAGTGTTGGGCCGCAGTATCGCTATCGATTACCTGGAATTGGAGTCCTGATCCGTGGCAAAGGGAATTCGGGAGCGCGAGTTCCAGAACCTGATGATTCAGTGGTCTCTACCGCTGGGCTGGGACTTTACAGCGGGCAGGGCGCTGCTGCGCGAGAAGACACAGACTGTGATCGCTTCCCACTTGCGGGATGCTCTCATCCAGCTCAATCCCGAGCTGATCGACGGGTATGACGTAGACAAAGTGGTCGAGGAAATCACCGCGACAGTCAATGCCGTCGAAGGTGGTCTGGTACGCGCGAACGAGCAGGTGCTTCGGCTGCTGCGGGGGCACAGGGAGTTTCGGGCTACCGATGGATCCTGGCACGCTCTAAAAATCATCGACCTCCTACATCCGGCGATGAACACTCTAGTCATCTCGGACGAGGTGACCATAACCGTGCCTGGCAAGACGTCGCGCCGGTTCGACCTTGTGTATTGGGTCAACGGGCTGCCGCTGGTCGTGGTCGAGGTGAAGTCGCCGACCGCGAAGTCCGGGTGGGTCGATGCCGCTCGGGAGATCAACAACGTGTACGCCGCGGAGTACCCGTGGTTCTTCACGCCCAACGTTTTCGCCGTCGCCTCCGATGGGCTGAAGCTGCGTTTCGGGGCAGCCGGGGCACCCACGAACTTGTGGCAGCCGTTCCGCTCGACCGCGGACGACGAGAACATCTCCGGGCAGGCCGATGTGAAGCGCTCGGTCGAGCTGCTGCTGAATCCGGCCACGATCCTAGACATGCTCGCCAACTTCACCCTTTTCAGCACAGCCGGGGCTGACGCGGACATGAAGTACCTTCCCCGCTACCCCCAGCTCGAGGCCGCCCACCTGATCCATGAGCGCGTCCTGGCCGGCGGGAAGAAGGGGTTGATCTGGCACCACCAAGGCAGCGGAAAGACCCTGCTGATGGTGTTCGCGGCCTCGCTGCTGCTTGCCGATACCCGCACGCAGTCGCCTACGATCATCCTGCTCTCGGACCGGACGGGCTTGGTGCGTCAGACTTCTGGGGTGTTCACCTCCGCGATGGGCAGCGCCTACTTCCACCAGCCGGCCACCAGCGAGAAGCTGCGCTCCCTGCTGTCCAGGGACGTGCGTGGAGTAATCTCCACCACCGTGCACAAGTTCGCCGATGCCGGTCCGAACCTCTCGTTACGCGACAACATCATCGTGATGGTCGATGAGGCGCACCGCACCCAGTCCGCCAAAGCGAAGTCCCTGGCCGGGCAGATGCGCGCGGCGCTCCCGAACGCGAAGTTCTTCGGTATGACCGGCACCCCGGTCAGGAACCTTGCCACCGACACCTTCGATCTGTTCGGTGATGAGGGCGACCCGGGCAGAGTGCTGCACCGCTACACCGCCACCCGCTCGCTGCGCGACGAGGCGACGGTCCCGGTCATGCTGGACCCGCACCCGGTCGTCTTCGAGATGAACGACCTGGCGCTGCAGGCCGAGTTCGACCAGTTCGCCGACACCTTCGACCTCGACGATCCAGACCGCGAGACCCTCTCGCGCAAGTTCGGGCGCCTGACCTCGGTGTTCGCCAACCCCGAGCGTATTCATACCGTCTGCCAAGACATCGTGGACCACTACCTCGCTGGCGCCTACCGCAACGGCCTGAAGGCGCAGGTCGTAGCGTTCAACCGCGAACTGGCCGTCGCGTATGCGGACAAGATCAACGAGTTGCTGGCCAGCTACGAGGCATCCCAGGTGCTCGCAGAGGTCGGTCGGCACGAGCGGATCAGCGCCGAGGTGAACATCTCCGTCTCGGATGCCAAGGACGAGAATCCCGCGCTGAAGCCCTACCAGATCTCCGAGACCGACGAGGAGGAGCAGAAGCGGCGCTTCTTGACCCCGGAACACCCGCTGTGCTTCTTGGTGGTGACCGCGAAGCTGATGACCGGGTTCGACGCTCCCAACGAGGGCGTGCTTTACCTGGACAAGCCGCTCAAGGCCCACACGCTGTTCCAGACGATAACCCGCCCGAATCGCACCTGGGTCTCCCCGGCCGGGTTCACCAAGCCCTCCGGGGTGGTCGTGGACTACATCGGCCTGGCGGAGGAAGTCCAGCGCGCCGTCGTCGACCCAGCCGCCCCGACACAGGGGGCAGGGGGCGGGTTCGTGACCAACCAGCCCGAACTGGTCGCTGAGTTCCGCAACACCTTTGCCCGTATCGAAGATCTACTCGCGGATGTGGACGGTCTCGACCTTGCGGTCCACGCCTATGCTTCAGTGCGAGCGATCAACGGCTTCCTGGACGCGGACCCGGCCGCTGCCGAGGCGTTTAGCAAGGACTACCGACTGCTCGCCCGCCTATACCCGCTGATCAACACCGACAAGCGTATCGCCAAGTACCAGGGCGGCCTCGCACTGTTCGGGTCGGTGTACACGACGTTGTTCAAGAAGGCCTCCGACGAGGAGCGGAAGGAACGGCTCGGCGAGCTCGGTCCGATGGTCCTGGAGATCATTAACGCCCATGTGCACTCCTTCTCCACGGTCTCGGCCCGCGAGGAGGCGCTCGTTCTGGACGCCCAGGGCATCGCCATACTCAAGGAACTGCTGGCCCTGGTGCGCCCCAAATCCCGCACGAGCGACCCAGAGGAGAAGGCCACGCCGTCCGCCGCGGAGATCCTCGACCGCATCAAGGCGGCCCTCGACGAAGGCGTGGAACCCGGTTCGGCGAAGTACACCGCTCTGGCCGAGCGCATACGGCAGCTGCGCGACCGCATTATCCAGAATGCTCAGGACGCTCTGGACTTCCTGGCTGACGCACTGCGGGTGGCCCGCGCCATCGTCGACGCGGCCAAGAATCCCGAGGAGGCGGTTGTCGTCGTGGATGACGACCGTGTCGGCGTTCTCTCGCGCATCATCCACGATCACGCCCCGGCCGGCCTCACCGTCACGGAGAGGAACCTGGCCGAGGAGATCGACCAGGTGGTCACCCGCACCCTCACCCAGTCCTGGGACAACGCCGAGGCACGCAGCCGAGGAGTTCGGCGCGCCACCGCTGCGGTCTTCCGCAGGTACATGGTGAAGCCGGTTGGCGAGCCGTACGACTCCACCGTCGAGTACATCGAAGCCCACTACCTCGTTGACTAGGCAATCAACGCTGATCGAGGTGACTCACTCGGGGTGGTGTAGCAGGCGCCGCCCGAAGAGCCTGGAGCATTGGACGGTGCCCGCACGCCGACCTCATGGGGGTGCAGACGGAAGCGGAGGATCAGCTGGCGCGTCTGCGCTACCTCAGCCGCTCCGGGGTGCTCCATACACCTGAGTTCGCTGCGTTTGAAGAACTCCGTACGGTAGGGATGGGCGAGGCTGGGCTGGGCAGCAGCCCGGTAGCCGAGCGCCTCGTGGAGTGCTGCTTCGAGTTGGCCGTCTGGTTTTTCCGGCTCCGAACCGGCGACAGCGAGCCGATCGAGTTCGTCCGTGCCGATCCAGCCAAGCTGCGCGTGCTGAGCGAGCGGTTAGCGCTACTGAAGCCATTGATTCCTCGGCTGCGGCGCGACTTCGAACGACGGACGGTGTCGGAGCCCCTGATGGAGTCGGAAAGCGCGCGGTTTGAAGCCGGCATTCGCGATGCGCCTGCTGGGCGGTCAGAGCAGTCGCGAGTCGCAACGGCAGTGGAGCGCCTGCTCATCAACTCGGGCTGGGATATCCCGGAGCCGAATCACGACGCCAAGGAGCACCGCTCGCTCGGCAGCGTCGTGGTGAATCCGCGAGCGGTCGACGGCCGGCGCGCCGACTACCTGCTCCTGGTTGGTGGGCAGGCGGTCGGACTTGTCGCGCGCGTCGAAGTCAGTGAGGACCACGTGGCGGCCATGGAACGTGTCGAGGCTATGGCAGGAGCATTCTCCGATGCGTCGCCGTGGCCGGTCTGGCGCTCACCACTTCCTTACCGATACGTCAGCGACGGCCGACGGCTCCACTTTCGCGATGCGAACGACCCCGATCCATCGGCACGTCGCGTAAGCGGATTTCACCGACCGGCCACGATGGCGAGGTGGCTGCGTGAGGTGGAGGCCGACAGTGACGCCCCGACCTACGGGGCGCGGCTCGCCCTCAGGCTCCCGCCACTGGAACGGGACGCGGGACGCGCCGCCGGGGGAGCGCTGAGAGAACCGCAGCACGCGGCGATCGCCGCGATCGAGGAGGCCCTGGGCGCCGGCCGGCGACGCGCGCTGGTGCAGATGGTCGTCGGCTCGGGCAAGACGCTGACTGAGATTGTCACGGCCTACCGCCAGCTTGAGTATGCCAAGGCTAACCGCATTCTCTTCGTCACTGATAGAAAGCTCGAGGCAACGCAGCTGATCGACCTATTCCGCCAGTTCAGCCTTCCCGGTGAAGTGCGTAGCTTTACCGAACTCTACAATGTCGTCAAACTCACTGCCGCGACACGAGCCTCATCGGCGAGCGTCGTCGTGGCCACCGTCCAGCAGCTTCGCAGCATCCTTTCGAGCACCAACGCTGTGCCAGCCGAGATCGACTACTGTTCGGCCCTGCCACCCGACGAGTTCGACCTCATTGTCGTCGATGACTGTCACAGGTCCGTCGCTGGCCCTGCAAGTCGAGCCCTTCTGGACTACTTCGACGCCCGCATCCTGGGATTCACCAGCACTCCGGCCCATTCGACATACGACTACTTCGACGGGGAGCCTGTGAGCGTGTACACGCTCGAACAGGCTCTCGCTGACGACCGTGCGGTGGACTATGCGCTCTACCAGGCGCGGCTTGAGCCATCTCGCCGGGCGGTACTCGTGCCGCACGACAACGACATCGAAGTCGCGGGCGGACTTACCGCAGGGTCGGGAGCCTCCCGACGGGTCGTTGAACCGGCCATGCTCGTCGCGGTCCTCCAAGCCTTCAAAGAGAGCCTCACCTCGCTCTTTCCCGGTCATGAGGGCCACCCACGCGCGGTGCCCAAGACGCTCATCGTGGCGTACGACGGTGCCCACGCTAAACAGATCGCCAGCGTGGTTCGCGAGGTGTTCGTCGCGGATCGGAAGTTCAGTCGCCGGATCGACGGTCACACCGGCGATCCCGGTCGACGCCTGAGGGAGTTCAGAACGGACCCGGAGTTCCGGATCGCCGTGGTGGCCCGCTCATTCGCTACGGGGATCGATGTGCCGACGCTCGAGTGCCTGCTGCTTCTAAGCGATGTGCGGTCAGAAATCGAGTACACGCAGCTTCTTGCCCGGGGAACGCGACAGGTCTCGACCGTCGAACTTCGTGCTGTCAGCCCCGGGGCGATCGCGAAGACGCAGCTCGTGGTGATCGACGCGGTCGGAGCCTCGCGTCATCACCCCCGGCGACTCGTCAACGTGACGGATGCATTCGGTGCGGCCGGTGCAGCCGTGTTGTCACGACTGCTCGGCCTCGCCGAGTCGGGCGGCCTGCGCCCGCAGGAGATCGCTGAACTCGGTTTGCGGCTCGCCCGGCTTGTTCCGCTGCAGACCGAGGCTGAGGCCGCCGACATCCGGTTCTCGGTCGGCGCATCTCTGGAGGACTTGGTACGCCCGCTCCTCGAAGCCTCGGCCACGGGCCATTCAGTGCGGCGTGACGACCATGTGCTTTCTCAGGTTGCTTCGCTGCGGGAGACGCTTCTCGACATCCAAGGTCGGTCGGCCGGTTCAGCTTCAGGGCCGTCGAGACGCCACGCGTCTACTGCCGGATCCACGACGGCCTTCGCAGATCGTCTCGCTCGTGTCCTGAAGGATCGGCTCGGGGTACCCACCGCGAATCAGGTGTGGTGGATCGAGCATATCGCCGACGCGGCTGCGTCGAGCTCCCGATTCGATCCGACAGACCTCAACGGCGTGCCCTTCTCCGGCCGGGGCGGGACGGACGGCTTCCTGCGCGAGTTCGGGGCTGAAGGCGCCCTGGACCTGCTGGACGAACTCGGCCGGGAACTCGCTTGAGCACCGGGCTTCCCGCGGGCTGGCGGAGTGTCCGGCTAGCCGAGGTACTGAGTGAACCGCTCACCAGCGGTCGGGTCGCGCGCTCTAGCGCCGACGGCTTCCCCGTACTACGGCCGACGGCCCTGCGGTCGGGAGTAGTGGACTTCGACGACACCAGGGGCGGAGACCTGACGGCCGAGGAGAGCCTCGCACGCCTTGTAGAGCGCGGCGACCTGCTAGTAACCCGGGCCAGTGGATCGCTTTCTAAGGTCGGGGAGGGCGCATTGGCCGCGGAGGTCGCCAGGCCGGTTACCTTTCCAGACTCCATGACTCGGGTTCGAGTGCTCCCCTCCGCAATCGATATCCGATATCTCACCTACTTATGGAATTCTCCGATCGTGCGCATGCAGCTCGAGGGCCGCGCAAGGCAGTTAGCAGGTCGGATGTATCGCATCACCCAAACCGACCTGGAAGAGATTCGGCTCCCCATCCCGCCCTCGGCCGAGCAACGACGGATCACGCATGTGCTGGAGGAGTTTCTTGCCAGGATCGACGAGACAGTGGAGCACACTGTTTCGGCCGCCCGCCGTGCGGCTGAGCTCAGCAGCCTCATCAATGCAAGGGCCAGCTCAGGCCAGCTCTCCGACGCAGCACCACTCGCGCCCGCAGCGCTTCGCCCTGCCACCACGGATGACGGCGTGCTGCCGTGGCTCCCGGCGGGCTGGCAGTGGGAGCGTCTCGGCAGCATCGCCGATGTGGCACGCGGCGTTTCCGTCGGGGGTACGGAGCAGTGGTACTCCGCCGATGTAGAGGTTCCCTGCCTGCGGGTGTCGAATGTGCAGAGCGGCAGGTTGGCATTGGACGAGGTTGCCGCGATGCGGCTGCCAGCGGATCGGGTGGCGGCATTCCGACTGCGTCCCGATGACGTCCTGCTCACCGGAGCCGGTGATCGCAATAGTCTGGGCCGGGGTTGGATTTGGGAAGGGCAGCTGGCGGACTGCGTGCATCAGAACCATGTCTTCCGTGTCCGAATCAAAGACCATTGCCTGCACCCGAAGTTGCTCGCCTGGCACGCCAACAGCTTCGGCCGGAGCTGGTGTGAGCGCAACGCGAGACAGAGCGCAGGCCTCGCTTCCCTCGGTCTCAGCGTCTTGCGGCTGATGCCGGTGCCACTCGGCCCTTGGGCGGAACAAGAGCGGCTGGTCGCCCTCGCTGAGCAACTGACGGCGCAGTTCGAGGGCGCTGCTGCGTCGGCCGAGCGGGCCCTGACGATTGCCGACCATCTGCGCCGCGCCATGCTGCTGCACGCGTTCACCGGCAGACTGTTGACCTCCGAGCAGGCGCCGGAGAACGAGGAGGACCTTGCGTGACCCCACCGAACCCCCTCCCTATCGCCTCAGGTGGCGACCCGGTCAGAGCCCTCTGGTCAATCGCCGACGTCCTGCGCGGCGATGGCGTCTCGGCCTTGGAATACATCGAGCAGCTGACATTTCTAATTTGGATCAAGCTGGAAAGTGAGCGACGCCATCGCCCTCTGAACCCGTTGGATGCGCCGGGCGATGACAGGTGGGAGCAGCTACGTGCCGCCTCACGGCATGACCAGCCGCGCGTGTACGAGGCGATCCTGTCAGACCTCGGCCACAGCCCGAACACTGTCGGCGGGATCTTCTGGAAGGCACAGAATCGGTTGCCGGATCCGGCGCTTAGGCGGTTGATCGACCTTGTCGATCAACACAATTGGTCAGGTGGAGCGAGCGCACCGCCCGGTGCTGTCTTCGAGGGCCTGCTCGCCCGCGTGGCCGCCGACACCAAGACGGGAGCCGGGCAGTATTTTACCCCCCGGCCACTGATCGAGGCGGTCGTCGAGTGCGTGCAGCCGACCGTGGACGATACGATCATCGACCCAGCCTGCGGTACGGGCGGCTTTTTGATCAAATCGTTCGAGTATCTGATCGAACACTTCCCACGAGGCGCCACCCCGGCTCAACGCGCGCGGCTCAATGAAGGCATTCTCTTCGGGAATGAGCTCGTTGAGGACACGGCGAGGCTCGCGTCGGCGAACCTCCTTCTGCACGGGGCGGTTCCGCCCACCAATCGGCGGCCCAGCGTCGTGGTCGGCGATGCGCTCATCGCCCCGCCCGAACAGCACGCCTCACTCGTCCTGACCGCTCCTCCGTTCGGAAGCAGCTCCCTGAGCGCCGACTACGGCTACGGTCGGTACGACTTCTGGACAGCCACCAAGAACAAGCAACTGAACTTCCTCCAGCACGTCTTCAGCCTGCTGACGACCGGCGGGCGAGCGGCCATAGTGGTCACCGACAACGTCCTGTTCGAACGCGGCGCTGGAGCGGAAATCCGACGACGGTTGCTCCATGACTGCGACGTGCACACCATGCTCCGGCTTCCGGCAGGTGTCTTCTACGCCAGTGGTGTGAGAGCCAGCGTCCTGTTTTTCGACAAGCCGCTCCGGCAGCCAGACGGCAAGCCGTCCACAGGGCGGCTGTGGGTGTACGACATGCGTGCCGGTAGGCCATCGGTGACGAAGACGGCGCCGCTGACCGAAGCCGACTATCTGGACTTCGTGGCCGCCTACCGGCCCGGGCGGCCACGCGCCGAACGGGTCGAATCGAGTGTCTTCAGGCCGTTCGACGTGGATGAGCTTCTCGCCCGGGACGGATTCAATCTTGACCTGCGGGCCGAACCGCGCAATGTCGCCGAACCGGCGAGTGAGCCCGAGGCGAACCTGCATCAGCTGGCAGAGGAGATCGCCGGCGAATTGCGCTCGGCGCTCGAGGAAATCACCGCCCTTGCCGACGCGTTGCGCGCTCTCGGCCCGCAGCGGGACCGTCCGACAGACTCGGCGCGGTGAGCGCCGCCATGGCAAGGGAGAGCGTGAGGGAGATCAGGTGCAGCTTCTCGAGCTGAGACTTCCCGGATACCGAGGGCTGCAAGACTTCCACCTGGATCTCGCAGACGCACTGGACGGCGGCCACGCCATCGCCACACTGATCGGCCCCAACGGGGGTGGCAAGTCCCGGATCCTGCACGCACTCGCAGAGATCTTCGGCGCCCTTCACCGCCGAGAAGGCGGCGCGGCGTTCGCCTTCGAGATCAGCTTTCTGCTGCGCGGCGACACGGTCCGGGCCACGCAGGAGTCGCCCGAGGCTTCGCCGAAGCTCAGCGTCGCCGCGGCGGGCCGTGAAGCGAGGCACGTGCGCCGCGCAGAATGGTCGAACCACCTGCCCGACCACGTTTTCGGCTATCAGGCGCATCTTCAGGCGCCGTGGACGGCGGAGTTCGAGCATCACCGGCGGTTCGCTGCAAGCCAACTCGCCAACTGGGGGCAGGAGTGGAGGTCGGGCCTCGATATCTGGCTGTCGACGCGAGCGCACGATGATCCGTGGGTCGAGGAATTGACGCTGCCAATCAGCTGCCCACTCTATGCCCGGGTCTTTCTTTGCGCACCCGACCACTTGGCACTGCTGCTGCTCTCCCAGACCTCGAACTGGTCAGACGCCTTCGGCACCTACTTGCACAAACATTCCGGTATCGAAGGCGTGGCCTCAGCCGTTCTCAAGGTCAGAGCGCCGCAGTCCGAGTGGGAGGAGTGGGCTGAACTCCCGTACTGGGGCCTCGGTGGACCGGCCCGCGCACTGTTCGCAGCGGCGGCGGAGTCCGGTCGGTTCGGGCAGATCCCCGATGCCGACCCGGTGGACGGCGCGGGCAGTCCCGCCGAAGGCTTCGGAATCGTGCTCGACGGCCCCGAGGACATCATGGCTCTGCGAAATCTCTTCGACCGGGACCTGTCG
>Ga0310811_10003563_pt1 | contig 19615 bp, 16 predicted proteins | sample YCmetagenome_FD_207642 | JGI IMG/M metagenome (GOLD analysis project Ga0310811, IMG submission 207642) | Soil microbial communities from experimental microcosm in Duke University, North Carolina, United States - YC | ecosystem: Engineered > Artificial ecosystem > Soil microcosm > Unclassified ...
GCATCCGCCGGCAAGCAGATCGTGCAGATGCTGGTCGATGGCGAACTCGATGCCATCCTCGGCGAAAAGGTGGAGCATCCCGACTTGAAGCCGTTGTTCGCCGATACGGCCGCGGAAGAGAAGGCGTGGTTCGCGAAACACAAGTTGCGGCCGATCAATCATATGGTGGTGGTGAGCCAAAGCCTGGTCGGGAAGCATCCGGAAGCCGTCCGGGAAGTGCATCGGCTGCTCGGCGAATCCGCAAAAGCCTCGCCCGATTCATTGCGCTTCTCTGGTGACGAAATCCGCCGCTCGCTCGAATTGATTACGCACTATGTCGCCCAGCAGGGGCTGATCCCGCGCGCATTCGCCGTCGATGAATTGTTCGACGACGTGACACGCGCGCTTATCTGACGAGAGCTTCCATGAGCCCCGAACCGATCTTCGATCTCGCTCATCTCGGCCATATGGAATTGCTGACGCCCAAGCCCGAGGAGAGCCTGAAATTCTTCGTCGACGTCATGGGCATGACCGTCAGCGGTCAAAAGGGCGAGTCCGTCTATTTGCGCGGCTGGGACGATTACGAGCGCTATTCGCTGAAGCTGACTGGCTCGAAAACTTCCGGCATGGAGCACATGGCGCTTCGCGCGCGTAGCCCGCAGGCGCTGGAGCGCCGCGTCGCTGCGCTGAAGAGCTCGGAATTTGCGATCGGCTGGGTCGACGGCGACATGGGGCAGGGACCTGCGTTCCGCTGCCGCGATCCCGACGGCCACGTTATCGAGCTCTATTACGAAACCGAATGGTACCAGGCGCCGCCGGAGCTGAAGCCGGCCCTGAAGAACCAGGCGCAGCGCTTTCCCGCGCGCGGCGTCAATGTCCGCCGGCTCGATCATCTCAATTGCCTAGCGGTCGACATCAAGGCGAATCGCCTGTTTTTCGAGAATTACCTCGGCTGCCGCACCACCGAGCAGATCGTGCTCAACGACGGCACGGAAGCGGCGATGTGGATGACGATGTCGAACAAGAGCTACGACTTCGCCTATACCCGCGACCATTACGGCAAGACGGGCCGCTTCCACCACGTCACCTATGCCCTCGACAGCCGCGAGGAAATCCTGCGCGCCGCCGACATTTTCCTGGAAAACGGCGTGCATATCGAAACCGGACCGCACAAGCACGCGATCCAGCAGACCTTCTTCCTCTATGTCTGGGAGCCGGGCGGCAACCGCGTGGAGGTCGCCAATGCCGGTGCACGGCTGATCCTGGCGCCCGACTGGAAGCCGATCGTCTGGACCGAGGAAGAGCGCAAGAAGGGTCAGGCCTGGGGGCTGAAGACGATCGAGTCCTTCCATACCCACGGCACGCCGCCGGTGGTGGCCTGACGACAAGGGATCGGGCCTTTGAACCCGATCCCCGCGGGTTCCGACCAATGCGCACCTGGTGACGCTCGAAATCGGGAATCCTTCCGCTCGCCGGTTGATGGCGTGAGGCGATCGGCCTATTCGCCCGCTTCTTCGCCTTTCGGTTGAATGGCGCGTAAAACCAGCGCTGTCGCTGTCGCTGTCGTGTGTGACGTTGTCATACGTCATATGCACGAGAGCGTTTCGCCAACTTCTCCCTTGCCGCGCCCATCGCGCTCCGCGAAACTGCGCGAACAAGAACCAATAATTTCGACTTGGGGAGAAACCGATGCGCCCGCACTTCCGCGGCCTCAGCCGGCTTGCAGCCATTTCCATCATCACGCTCGGCCTGTGCAGCCAGATGCCGTCGCGCGCGTCAGCCGCGGAAAACTGGGACCTCTACGTCTACAATCCCGTCGCGACGGTCGCGGCCGTCAAGGGCATGAACACGATCATCGAGCAGATCGAGAAGGAGACCAATGGCGAATTGAAGGTTCGCCTGCATCTCGGCGGCTCGCTTCCGATCAACACCACCAACATCACGCAGGCCGTCAGCGACGATGTCGTGCAGATGGGCGACGACGGCTATTTCACCGGCAATGTGCCGATCGCCGGCATCCTGCGCCTGCCGATGCTGATCCGCACCCGCGAGGAATATGCCAAGGCGGCCGCCGTGGTCGATCGTTATCTGGTGGCTGCCTTCGGCAAGAAGGGCCTGGTCGTGCTCGGCCAGTATCTCTATCCGTTCCAGGTCGCTTACTCCCGCAACAAATTGACCAGCCTTGCCGACTTCAAGGGCCAGAAGATCCGTGTCACCTCGCCGGAGCAGGGCGAATTCATCAAACGGCTCGGCGCCGTGCCCGTCACGCTCGGCGCGCCCGAGGTGCCGTCGGCGCTCGATCGCGGCGTGGTCGACGGCGTGCTCACCGCCAACACCGGCGGCGGCAACACCTGGAAGGACCTTTTGAAATTCAATTACCGGCTCGGCATCAACTATTTCAATTCGGTGGTGATCGCCAACAAGGACCGCTTCGCCAAGCTGCCGCCCGACGTGCAGGCGAAAGTGAAGAAGATCGTTACGGACAACATGCCGCTGATCACCAGCGCCATGGCCAACGACGAGGACAATCTCACCAAGAAATTCGCCGAAGGCGGCATGACCGTCAGCGAGCCGACGCAGGCCGATCAGGACGAGGCGGCAAAAGTCGTGGCGAGCTTCTGGGACGATTGGGCCAAGTCGAAGGGGCCTGACGCTGCGAATGCCGTCAAGCAGGTTCGTGCCGCGCTCGGGCGCTGACCATGTCCGATCATCTGGAGCTTTCCGAGGACGGCGCCGTTCATCGTTTCGCGGTGCCGACCGCGGGCGCGAGCCTGGTCGACACCGCCAGCGAGATCGTTTGCAGCCTGTTCCTGCTGGCGATGATCGTGATGATCGGCGCGGAGGCGATTGCACGCAATATCTTCGGCACCTCGCTCCAGATCACCGATGAAGTCGGCGGCTACCTGCTCGTGGCGCTGACGTTCCTGAGCATGTCGGTCGCCGAATCCCATGGCGGCTTCCACCGCGTCGAGTTCGTGCAGATGCGCTTGTCACCGAGGCTCCGCATCGTCTCGCAGATCATCTACGAGCTGATATCGCTGGTCGCTTCCGCACTGGTGACCTGGCAGCTCATCCGCCTCGCGCTCAATTCCTTCCATACCGAGGATGTCGCGCCGACGCCGCTGGCGACCCCGCTCTGGATGCCGCAGACCTCCATGGGAGTGGGCATGGCGCTGCTCTGTCTTGCCCTGGTGCGAACGATCATCGCCAAGGTCAGGGTCTTGCGCAGGGGAGCTCCGTGATGAGCCCCGGCGTCGAACTGGTCTTCGTCCTTTGCGTCTTCCTTGGTCTCTTGTGCGTCGGGATGACGATACCCTTCGCCATCCTGGTGCCGTCGATACTTTATCTGCTGATGCATGCAGGGCTCGCGGGCCTGAAAGGTCTCGGCCTCGTGAGCTGGGGCAGCATGGACAGCTTTACGCTGTCGGCGATCCCGCTGTTCATCCTGATGGCGGAGATTTTGCAGGAGAGCAAACTCTCGCAACGAGTCTATCGTGGTCTGTCGATTTTGGTGGCCTGGATGCCCGGCGGGCTGTTGCAGACCAATATCGCCGGCTGTGCGATCTTTGCGGCGATCTCGGGCTCCAGCGTGGTGACGGCCGCCTCGATCGGCCGCGTCGCGCTGCCGGAACTGCAGCGGCGCAATTACAGCCCGCGGCTGTCGGCAGGCTCGCTCGCGGCCGGCGGCACGCTCGGTATCCTGATTCCGCCCTCGATCGCCATGATCGTCTACGGCACCTTCACCGAGACGTCGGTCGCAAAACTGTTCATGGCGGGCGTGCTGCCGGGGCTGCTCCTGATCAGCATGTTCATGAGCTACATCGCCTTCCACGCCTGGCTACGGCCCGGCGTCAGCCCGATCGTCAGCAAGCGCTATTCGGCGCGCGAAATATTGTCGGCGCTCATCGACGTCGTTCCCTTTGTCGTTCTGATATCAGGCACGATCGGCAGCATCTATTCCGGATTGGTGACGCCGACGGAAGCTGCGGCCGTGGGCTGCGTGCTGGCGATGGTCATCGCCTATTTCTGGGGTGAGTTCAATTTCAGGGTGTTGCGCCAGGCGCTGCAGACGACGGTGCGGGTGTGCGGCAACATCCTTTTCATCATCTACGCCGCCTACGTCTTCTCTTACGCCATCTCCTATGCCGGTGTCGGCGAGCAGATCACGCAGTTCCTGGTCGGCCTGAAGCTTTCGCGGCTGGAATTCTTCGGCGCTCTGTTCGTGCTCTACACCGTGCTCGGCTGCCTCGTCGAAAGCCTCGGCATGATCGTCGTCACCGTGCCGCTGCTTTACCCAGTGCTGCTGCAATATGGCGTCGACCCGATCTGGTTCGGCGTCATCCTCGTCATGTTCATCGAGATGGGCCAGATCTCGCCGCCGATCGGCATCAACCTGTTCGTGATCCAGAGCATCTGGACCGGCAAGCTCGCGGATGTCGTGATGGGAACGATCCCGTTCCATCTCATCATGTTCGTGCTGCTCGGCCTGCTCGTGCTGTTCCCCGAGCTTGCGATGTGGTTGCCCGGCAGGGTCGGCGCGGGGCCCTGAATAGCCGCGCGGACACGCGTCCTAGCACAATTGAAACGTGCCTACTTGCATTCGTTCCGCCCCGCACCATGTTCGGCCCGGAACCAGGAACGATGCGGGGCAGCCGATGGCGCAGCGCGTTGATTTTGCCAGCGAGGACTTTTTCCGCGACCCCGCCGCGACGGTAGCGAAGCTGCGAGCGATCGGTCCCGCGGTCGAAACCTACTTTCCCATCGTCGGCAAGGTCTGGGTCACGACGACCTATGAGGCCACCGCGCGCATGCTGAAGGAGAGCGCGGCGTTTTCCTTGCGGAAGGAGGGCGGGGCCGTCGCCGGGCTGCGCTGGTGGATGCCGAAGCTGGTGCAGACGCTTGCCAGCAACATGCTGACCACCGACGAGCCCGATCACACGCGCTTGCGCGGCATCGTCGATGAAGCCTTTCGCCGCCGCGCCATACTGGACATGGAACCACGCATTCGCGCCATTGCCGATGAGCTCGCCGGCGAGCTGTTTGGGCAGGGCAATCCCGCCGATCTCGTCTCGCGTTTTGCGCAGGTGCTGCCGTTATCGGTGATTTGCGAGCTGCTCGGCCTGCCGGCGGCCGACCGGCCGATGTTCATCGGTTGGGCCAATTCGCTCGGACGGGTCAATGGCGTCATCGGCTTTCTGAGCGTGATGCCCGCATTTTCGAAGATGCGGCGGTACATGTCCGAGCGGCTGCGCGTGGTCCGCGAGCAGGGTGGCGAGGGACTGATCGCCGAGCTCGTGAAGGTCGAAATGGAAGGCGGACGGATCAGTCACGACGAACTATTATCGATGCTGTTTCTCCTGCTCAATGCCGGCTCGATCACCACGACACATCTGATCGGCGGCGCGGTCTTCGAGCTGCTGAAGGATCCTGCCCGGCGCGACTGGCTGGCGGCCGACTGGAGCAGGGCCGGCATGGCGGTCGAGGAATTCCTCCGCTTCGTCTCGCCGGTGCAATTCTCCAAGCCGCGCTATGTGCGTGATGATGTCGAGCTCGAAGGCGTCCGCCTGAAGAAGGGCGACAAGATCATGGCCATGATCGCCGCGGCCAATCTGGACCCGCAGGCGAATGCGCATGCAGAGCGGCTCGATCTCGAGCGACGGCCGAACCGGCACGTTGCCTTCGGCACGGGGATTCACTTCTGCCTCGGCCATCAGCTGGCGCGCATCGAGGCGGCGAACGCGTTGCAGGCATTGTTCACGCGCTGGCCGCAACTCAATCTCGCGGTCGATGCATCGGAAATCCGCTGGAACCGGCGTCCCGGGCTGCGCTCGATCGAAAAGCTGCCGGTTGCGGTCTGACGACGCAGGAGCCCAGGGCGCTTCGCCGGTTAGAGCATGATCCGGAAAAGTGTGCAGCGGTTTTCCCTCGCGACAAACGCGTAGCGTTTGCGCGGAGATCATGCTCAATCAAAAGGCTAAAGCGCGATGACGATTCAACCAATCTCATCGCGCTTTAGTGGGCAGGATTGACCGGCGCCGCTGCGCGGCAGGCTTCGAAGCGCCGGAGCGGATCGCCATGGCCGTTCCAGCGCACAAGCTCCTGTCGTGCGACGGCCTCGACATTGCTCGGAGAATAGTCGCCGTGCAGGCTTCGATGGGTGCCGCCGAGAACGAGCAGCGAGACGGGGCCGCCGCTGTCGATGTCGAGCGACCAGGTCGCCTTCATGTTGAGGAAGGGCTCGCCGAATTTTCCGAGCAGCTTGGCGTTGAGCGCGATCGACGCTTCACCGAGCTTGGTCGCGGGGCCGGCGTCGCCGACGATTGCGTAGACGACCCTGTCCTTGTGCCAGACGATGGCGACATCGCCGATCTGGACCTTGCCGAAGCCGCCCTTCGGCAGCACGACGAACGGCACATTCTCCGCGTCGAGGTAGCGGTGCGGCGCGCAGCCGTCCGCGCGTGCCGCGCTGTTGTTTTCCAGCGTGGTCGACGAGATGAAGTAGCCGTTGCGCGGCCCGTCCGAGGGCCCATAGCGGCAGGGATATCCCTCGTGATCCTTCGGAATGATGTTGTCCTTGAAGAAGGCCGTCAGCCCGCGCTCGCGCCAATAGAAGAAGTAGAAATCCTTCGGCACGTCCGGATAGACATCGGCGAGCACCACCGATTTCAGCGACCGGTCGCGGATCTTCGGCCATATCGATGCCCAATGCGAGACGAAGGCGTCCTTCGATAGTTTCTGCGTGCCGTTGAAGACGTAGGCGCCGCCGCTGGAGAATTGATCCAGCGCGCAGATTCCGCTGAGCCGAGACCTGCCGTCCGGACCCGTCACGCGTTCGCATTCGCCTTTGCCGAGCGGATCTTCCGGATGATAGGAGCGGCCGGCGCCGTCCGCATCGACGGCAACGCGCGACAGTGTTGCGAAGAATTGCCCGGGCGCCTCCGCCCCGGAAACGTGGTCGACCAGCACGGAGAAGCTCCGCGCCGTGCTGCCGTTGCGCGTCAGGTTCATCCGCGCCGGCTCGAGCCGACATATGCCGTCGACCGCGCCGTTTCGCGGATGAAAGGTGATCGCGGTTGGCACGGGCTTGCCGGTGATCTGGTGCACCATGGCCGCCAGCGTCTCGCGCGGCGGCACATCCTGGGCGCGCGCGATGTTGGCCGCGCACAGGCTCAGAAGAAGCGCGATACCGACGCGCGGGAAGATCATCGCCTGTCCCAGCAATCTCGCAGCCTGATGTTTGTGTGTTTCCCGAAACTACCCGATTCGGGCATCACGCGAAGGTGTGGCCGACGACGGCCATACCCTCGGATTCGCGCCCCTCATTAGCCCGCCGAACGAACATGATTGTGGCGGCGGCAGGAAAGTGACCAGTCGAAGCGGGCAACACTAGGACTGGACCGCCAACGCCGACGCAGGTATATGAGCGCCAGCAAATCGCCGAGTTGGCAAAACTCTTTGGCTCGATTGCAATACTTCCGGAAAAGGGCTGAAAAATCAGCTACTTCGGTGGGGAATGGTGTAACGGTAGCACAACAGACTCTGACTCTGTTTGTCTTGGTTCGAATCCAGGTTCCCCAGCCAGTCTCCAATCGCTTAAACCCAGCATTCGTCCCCAAACGGTCTTGCGCCTTTGGCCTGAGCGCACATGATGCTCGCTTCGTGCGAAACGTGAGAACGGCCTCAGCCTCGAGTTGCCTATTTTCGACGCAACGCCAGGCGTTTACCTCGACAAATTATTGAGCTTCGCGTCGCAACGGGCGGATCCGCCGTCGCTTGCCCGTCTCGGGGCGGCATGCAATGCTAGTGCACCGCAATAAGGGGCAGGGCGGCGGGCGAATCCTCGCGCGCGTCTTTCCCTACAAAGAGAGCTTGCACAAAGCTTGCAACGACGGCGACGCGTTTCTTCGCGTTTGCTCGTTCGCGTTTTCCTGCCGTTTTCTTGGGAGTGACCATCATATGAAGTTCTGGAATTTTCTCGGGCTGGCTGGCGCCGCCGTGATTTCGCTTGGGCTGGCGACAGGCGCATCTGCCGAGGACAAGGTTGTGAAGATCGGCACCGTCATGCCGATGAGCGGCGGCGCGGCCAGCATCGGCGTCCATGCCAAGGCGGCCTTCGATGTGGTCACCGACATTGTCAACAACGCCCATCCCGAGCTCGGCAATTTCCCGCTGGCGAAGAACGCCGGCCTTGCGGGCCTCGGCGGCGCCAAGGTCCAGGTCGTGTTCGCCGACAACCAGGGTAGCCCCGCGACCGGCCAGAACCAGACGCTGCGCCTGATCACGGAAGAGAAGGTGGTCGCCATCACCGGCGCCTATCAGTCCGGCGTCACGCTGACCTCGAGCGCGATCGCCGAGAAATACGGCATTCCCTATGTCAACGGCGAGTCGGTCGCGGCCAACCTCACCGAGCGCGGCTTCAAATGGTTCTTCCGCACCACGCCGATCGCCTCCGACTTTGCCAAGGTCTTCTCCGACTTCCTCGCGGACATGAAGGCCCAGGGCGCCAAGACCGACAGCATCGCGCTGGTGCATGACAACACCGAATACGGCAGCTCGGTCGCCAACACCATCTCCACCGCCTTCAAGGCGAAGGGGCTCAACGTCGCGCTCGATGTCGCCTACGCCTCGAACGCCACCGACGTGCAGAGCCAGGTGCTCCAGCTCAAGGAGAAGAAGCCCGACGTCGTCATCATGATCTCCTACACGTCGGATGCGATCCTGTTCGCCAAGACCATGCAGGCGCAGGACTACAAGCCGCCGATGCTGCTCGCCGACGACGCCGGCTATTCCGATCCCGACTTCATCAAGGCGGTCGGCAAGATCTCGCAGGGCGCCTTCAACCGCTCGTCCTGGAACGTCGGTCCGGCCGGCTCGCCGAGCGCCATTATCGCCGACATGTACAAGAAGAAGAGCGGCGTCGAGATGGACGACACGGTCGCGCGCGAGATGACGGGTCTTTTTGTTCTCATCGATGCGATTGACCGCGCCGGCTCGACCGAGCCCGCGAAGATCCAGGCCGCGCTGAAGGCGACCGACCTCAAGCCCGATCAGCTCATGATCGGCTACAAGGGCGTCAAGTTCGACGACAAGGGCCAGAACATCCTTGCCTCCGGCGGCATCATCCAGCTCCAGGACGGCGAGAACTATGTCTCGGTCTGGCCCAAGGCCACGGCCGAGAAGGCGCCGGTTCTCCCCTATAAGGGCTGGTAGTCTTGGCCTCGCCGTCATTGCGAGCGAAGCGAAGCAATCCATGTTGCCACTTGTTGAGCCATGGATTGCTTCGTCGCTTCGCTCCTCGCAATGACGGGCTGATGCCTTTGGCTAATATGCTACGGACGTAACCTCTTCCTCGCAACGACGCGCGGCTCATGAATTTCTTTCTGGTGCAGGTGATCGTCGGCGGACTTCTGCTTGGAGCCGTCTACGCACTGTTCTCCTCGGGCCTGACCCTGGTCTGGGGCATGATGAACATCGTCAACTTTGCCCATGGCGATTTCGTCATGCTCGGCATGTACGCGGCCTTCGTGGTGTTCTCGCTGTTCGGCGTCGGACCCGCGGTCGGCGCGCCGTTCGCGGCGCTCTTGCTCGCGACCGTCGGCGTCATCGTCTATTTCAGCCTGATCCGCCACATCATGAAGGGGCCGATGCTGGCGCAGATCCTCGGCACCTTCGGGCTCGCGCTGCTGTTGCGCTATTCGGTGTTCTGGTGGTTCGGCGCCAACTTCCTGTCGCTGCCGAACAACATCGTCGGCGGCACCTATGACATTTTCGGGCTGCGCATCGAGGCTGCCCGGCTGCTGGCGGGTGCGGTGGCGCTGGTGGTCACGCTCGGCCTGCATCTGCTCCTGACACGCACCTCGCTCGGCTCCAAGATGCTGGCGGTGGCGGAAGACTCGACCGCCGCGCAGCTCATGGGCATCCGGCCCGACACCATGCAGGCGATCGCCTGGGCGATCGCGGCCGGCGCCACCGGCCTTGCCGGCGCGCTGATCGCGACCTTCTTCTATATCGTGCCGACGGTCGGCGAGACGCTCGGCATTGTCGCCTTCGTCACGGTGTCGCTCGGCGGCTTCGGCAGTGTGCCCGGCGCGCTGGTCGCAGGGCTTCTGATCGGCGTTATCGAATCCGTTTCGGGCTACCTGATCGGCGCGGTCTACAAGGACATCGTGGTCTATGCGCTGTTCATCTTCTTTCTCTGGTTCCGGCCGCAAGGCCTGATGGGCAAAGCATGATGCGGCGTCTCATCTGGCCAATGGTCGCGTTGGCGATCGTCATCGCCTATCCCTTGCTGTTCTCGACGCCGTTCCAGCAGCGCCTCGGCGCGCTGGTGCTGCTCTATGCCATCGCTGCTTCCGCCTGGAATATCGTCGGCGGCTATGCCGGTCAGGTCTCGGTCGGCCATGCCGTGTTCTTCGGCTGCGGCGCCTATGCTTCGATGGCGGCGTACACGCATTTTGCGTTGTCGCCGCTGGTCGGCATTCCCCTCGGCATCGTCGTCTCGGTTGCGATTGCAGCCGTCATTGGCGGACCGACGCTGCGATTGTCGGGCCACTATTTCAGCATGGCGACGATCGCGATCGCCGAGCTGGCGCGGCTGATCGTCACCAACACCGAATATCTCGGCGCATCGCCCGGCCTTAGCGGTCCGGCCGTGCCGCGCAACGTCTTCGATCTCTCCTTCGTCTCGGCGCTGCCTTACTACTATCTGTTCCTGGTCGTGCTCGCGATCACGCTGCTGATCACCTGGTGGATGGCGAACAGCCGCATGGGCTTTTACCTGCGCGCCATCAAGGATTCCGAACGCGCGGCGCGCTCCCTCGGCGCCCCTGCCGCGCGCACAAAACTCTACGCCTTCATGCTCAGCGCCGGGCTGACCTCGGTGGCCGGTGCGCTCTATGCCATGATGTTCGGCTTCATCGATCCGGACTCGGGCCTTGGCATCTTGATTTCGGTGAAGGTGCTGATCATGGCCGCGCTCGGCGGCGCGGGCCTTTTGTTCGGGCCGCTGGTCGGCGCGGCGATCCTGGTGCCGCTGGAGGAGCTTTCCAACAGCTGGCTCGGCGGGCAGGGCGCTGGGCTGACCTTCGTCCTCTATGGCGCGATCATCGTGCTGATCTCGCGCTTCCAGCCGGGCGGGCTGCTCGCGCTGGCCAACCGGCTCTGGGAGCGGCGCCGCAAGGCATCCGAGACATCAGCCGCCGCGGAGGCCAGCCATGCTTCTTGAAGCGCGCGACCTCACCAAGACCTTCGGCAGCTTCAAGGCGGTGGACGCTGCATCCGTGACCCTGGAGCAGGGTGACATCCTCGGCCTGATCGGGCCAAACGGCGCCGGCAAATCCACTTTCTTCAACTGCCTGACCGGCGATCTCCTGACCACCTCGGGCAAGGTGCTGTTCGAGGGACAGGACATCACGACCTTCACGCCGGAGGCCCGCGCCGAGCTCGGGCTCGCGCGCACCTTCCAGGTGCCGCAGACCTTCGAGGGCATGACGGTGCTCGAGAACGTGATGATCGGCTCGTTCCTGCGCAGCTCGCATCGCGCCGAGGCGGAGCGGAAGGCCCGTGCCGTGCTCGAGCGGGTCGGGATGGGCCGGCTTGCGCAGACGCCGGCGCGCGCGCTCGGCACGCCCGGCCGCAAGCGGCTGGAGATCGCCCGCGCGCTCGCCACCGAACCCAAGGTGCTGCTGCTCGATGAAGCCATGGCGGGCTTGACCCAGCGCGAGGTGCAGTTCGCGATTGATCTCGTGCGCGACATCCATCGCTCCGGCGTCACGCTCGTGATCGTCGAGCACATCATCGAGGTCATCATGACGCTCTCCAGCCGGGTCATGGTGTTTCACCAGGGCAAGGAGATCGCCCGCGGCAGCCCGCGCGAGGTCACCAGCAATCCGGCGGTGATCCAGGCCTATCTCGGCACCCGCGCGGCCAAGGCGGCCGCCGGCCACACGCCGATCGAATTGATGGGCGGACCCGTGTCATGAGCGCGCCCTTGCTCAAGATCGATCACCTCGAAGTCCGCTACGGCGACCTCATCGGGGTCTCCGACGTGTCGCTGGAGGTGCCGGAGGGCAGCGTGGTCGCGCTGCTCGGCTCCAATGGCGGCGGCAAGACCACGACGCTCAACGCCATCGCGGGCCTCATCCCGGCGCATGCCGGCTCGATCCGTTTTCGGGACGAGGAGATCGGTGGGCGGCAGGCCTTTGCCATCGTGCGCAAGGGGCTGGCGCTGGCGCCGGAAGGCTGGCGGCTGTTCGTGCAGCAGAGCGTCGAGAACAATCTGCTGCTCGGCGCCACGCCGCTGGCCGACAAGTCGCGCACATCGCCCCTGCTCGAACGCGTCTATGAAATCTTCCCGCGGCTGAAGGAGCGCCGCCTGCAACGCGCCGGCACCATGTCGGGCGGCGAGCGGCAGATGCTCGCGGTCGGCCGCGCGCTGATGAGCGATCCAAAACTCCTGATGCTCGACGAGCCCTCGCTGGGGCTCGCGCCCGCCGTCGTGGAATCGATGTACGAGACCTTCGGCCGGCTGCACCGGGAAGGGCTCACCATCCTGCTTGCCGAGCAGTCGATCGAGCTCGCGCTGGAAGTCTCCGATTTCGCCACCGTGCTGCAAGTCGGCAGAAGCGTGCTGTCAGGCTCGGCCGCCGCGCTGGCGCAGGACCCGCAGGTGCAGAAGGCGTATCTGGGCTCGGCGTGAACGACTATCCATCATTGCGAGCGAAGCGAAGCAATCCAGAATCTCTCCGCCGAGATAGTCTGGATTGCTTCGTCGCTTTTGCTCCTCGCAATGACGAGGGGATCAGTACTTACTTGATCTTGTCGTAAGCCGCGGCGAAGTCGGTCAGCGGCATCGGGATGGTGATGGTTTCCTTGCCGAGGTTCTGGAATGACACCTTGAGCTGCTTGCCGGTGCGCAGCGCAGCGAGCATGTCGGGCGCGATGGGCAGGTTGGCGTAGCAGCCGCGGTTCTCGCAGGTCTGGATCTGCAGATCCACCGGCTTGCCCTCGTCGACCTGCAGCTTGGCGCCGACGGGAAGATTGAGCCCGAGCGGCAATTGCACCAGCGCGGTCGGCTGGTGGGTGTCGCTGGCGACGCGGATGTTGACAAGCACGACGAGCTGGCCGGTCTTGGAGAGGATGGCGGTTTCTTCCACCGCGCATTCCAGCGGCGCTGCGCGGCTCGTTGAAGCGCAGCGCGCGACCCAACCGGGCGGGGGCGGGGCGTTGGGCTCGCCCTGCGGCGTGGCCGAGGGGACCGGAGCTGCCTGTGCGGTGGCGGGCGGGGCTCCCTTCCTCGGTGACGCAGCCTGTGCCGCGACGTCGGTCGCCCAAGCCAACATGATGACAGATGCAAGAACGACAAACCTGGCAATGATCTTCACGTGATGCGCTCCGGAAAATGGTGCCTTCCGATGGCGCTGCGGGGGATCAAAGTCAAGTCACTCGGCGGCTTCCTTGACCGAGCCGTGTCCGTCGCCGTCATGCGTGTCGGCGCTGGAGCGGCCCCAGCCCGCAAATGCGTTGGAGAGCTTGTCGAGATAGAGATAGATCACCGGCGTCGTGAACAGCGTCAGCGCCTGGCTCACGATCAGGCCGCCGACCATGGCATAGCCGAGCGGCTGGCGGATTTCCGAACCGGTGCCGGTGCCGAGCATCAGCGGCACGCCGCCGAGCATCGCGGCCATGGTCGTCATCATGATCGGGCGGAAGCGGAGCAGCGCGGCCTGCCGGATCGACTGCTCGGACGACAGATGCTGGTCGCGTTCGGCCGCGATGGCGAAGTCGACCATCATGATGCCGTTCTTCTTCACGATGCCGATCAAGAGAATGATGCCGATCAGCGCAATCAGGCTGAAGTCGTAGCCGAACGCCATCAGGATCGCGAGCGCGCCGACGCCGGCCGACGGCAAGGTCGAGAGAATGGTGATCGGGTGGATGTAGCTCTCGTAGAGGATACCAAGGATCAGATAAACCACGACCAGCGCCGCGAGGATCAACAGCGGCACGGTGCCGAGCGATTGCTGGAACGCCTGCGCGGTGCCCTGGAAGCTGGAGTTCAGCGTGGCGGGCGCGCCAAGATCGGTCATCGCCTTCTGCACGGCATCGGTCGCCTGTCCGAGTGCCACGCCCTGGGCGAGGTTGAAGCTGATGGTGATCGCCGGGAATTGGCCCTGGTGGCTGATCGAGAGCGGCCGCACCGGCACGCTGGTCCAGCTCGCAAACGTTGACAGCGGCACCTGGTCGCCGGTGAGCGGCGAGCGGATATAGAGCTTGTCGAGCGTGTCGATCTTGCCCTGCAACTGGGGCAGGATCTCCAGGATCACGTGATAGGAATTGAGCTGGGTGAAGTATTGCGTGACCTGGCGCTGGCCGAAGGCGTCGTAGAGCGTGTCGTCGATCAGCTGCGGATAGATGCCGTAGCGCGAGGCGGTGTCGCGGTTGATCTTCAGCTCGAGCGTCGTACCTTTCGTCTGCTGGTCGGTGGCGACGTCGCGCAGCTGCGACAGCGTCTGCATCTTGGAGAGGATCTTCGGCGCCCATTCGTTGAGCTCGGCGAGGTTGGCGTCCTGCAGCGTGAACTCGAACTGGGTGCGGGTCGGCCGGCCGCCGAGGCGCACGTCCTGCGCCGCCTGCATATAGAGGTTGGCGCCCTCGACCTTGGCGAGCTTCGGACGCAGCCGCGCGATGATCTCCTGCGCCGAGGCTTCGCGCTGGCTCCGCGGCTTCAGCGTGATGAACATGTTGCCGTTATTGCCGGCGCGGCCGGAGCCGCCGATCGCCATCGCGGCGGTCGCAACATCAGGGTCCTGCAACACGATATTGACCAGCTGTTCCTGCTTGGCCTTCATCGCCTCGAAGGAGATGTCCTGCGCGGCTTCCGAGGTCGCTGTGATCAGGCCGTTGTCCTGCTGCGGGAAGAAGCCCTTCGGGATGATCACGAAAAGATAGATGGACAGGCCGAGCGTCGCGAAGAAGATCAGGAGCGTGACCCGCTTCCAGCTCAAGGCTAGGTCGAGGACGCGTTCATAGCCGCGCAGCATCGCATCGAAGGCGCGCTCGCTCAATTGATAGAGCTTGCCGTGCTGGGTTTCATGGTGCGAGCGCAGAAAGCGCGAGGCCATCATCGGCGTCAGCGTCAGCGACACCACCATGGAAACGAAGATGGTCATCGCCAGCGTCACCGCGAATTCGCGGAACAGGCGGCCGATGATGCCGCCCATCAAGAGCAGCGGGATCAGCACCGCGACCAGCGAGACGCTGATCGAGACGATGGTGAAACCGATTTCGCTCGCGCCCTTGAAGGCCGCGGCCAGCGGCCTTTCGCCCTCCTCGATGTAGCGCGATATGTTTTCCAGCATCACGATGGCATCGTCCACGACGAAGCCGACCGCGATGGTGAGCGCCATCAGCGACAAATTATCCAGCGTGTAGCCGAATACCCACATCAGCGCGCAGGCGCCGAGCAGGGCAAGTGGCACGGTCACCGTCGGGATGACCGTTGCCCAGAAGCTGCGCAGGAATACGAAGATGACCATGACCACGAGGAAGATGGTCAACAGCAGCGTGAACTGGACGTCCTCGACGGCCGCGCGGATGGTCTGGGTGCGGTCCGAGATGATCTGGATCTTGATCGCCGGCGGGATGGCGGCCACCAGCCGCGGCAACAGCGATTTGATCTTGTCGACGGTCTCGATGACGTTGGCGCCCGGCTGCTTGTAGACCACCAGGAACACGCCGCGTTTGCCGTTGGCCCAGGCCGCCTGCTTGGCGTCTTCCGGGCCGGTCACCACCTGGCCGATATCGCGGATGCGCAAGGGCGCGCCGTTGCGATAGGCGATGATGACGTCGTTCCACTTGTCGGCGTCGAGCAGCTGGTCGTTGGCGTAGATGGTGTAAGCGCGCTTGTCGCCGTCGATATTGCCTTTCGGACTGTCGACCGTCGTCTGTGCGATCTGACTGCGGACGTCCTCCATCGAAAGGCCCTTGGCCACGAGCTTGGCCGGATCGATCTGGACGCGGATCGAGGGCTTCTGCTGGCCGCCAATGTTGACCTGCGCCACGCCGGAAATCTGGCTGATCTGCTGCGCGAGCTGGGCATCGACGGCGTCGCTGACCGTGGTGAGCGGCAGCGCGTCGGAGGTCGCCGACAACAAGAGGATCGGCGAGTCCGCCGGGTTGACCTTGCGATAGGTCGGCGGCGAGGGCAGGTTCTTGGGCAATTGGCCGCTGGCGGCGTTGATGCCGCCCTGCACGTCATTGGCGGCGCCGTCGATGTTGCGATTGAGGTCGAACTGGATCGTGATCGCCGCCGTGCCGAGATAGCTCGTCGAGGTCATCTGCGCGATGCCGGGAATCTGGGCGAACTGGCGTTCCAGCGGCTGCGCCACCGAAGAGGCCATGGTTTCCGGGCTGGCGCCTGGGAGCGAGGCGGTGATCTGGATGGTCGGGAAGTCGACCTGGGGCAGTGGCGCGACCGGCAGTTGCGGGTAGGCGACGAGACCGACGAACAGGATGCCTGCCATCAGCAGCGACGTGCCGATCGGAAAGCGGATGAAGGGAGCCGAAATCCCTCCACCTTTAGCGCCGGTCTGACTGGTCATTCCGGTTTGACCTTGTCTTGCGCCGGAGCCGAGCTTGCCACTGCCGTGTTGACCAGCGAGCCCGGCTGAACCTTGAATTGTCCGCCGGTGATCACCCGTTCGCCCGGCTTGAGCCCTTCATCCACCACGGTGCGTCCGTCGATGGACTGGCTGACCTTCACCTTGCGCAGCTCTGCCTTGTTGTCTGCACTGACCGCATAGGCATAGAGGCCATCGGTGCCGTGCTGGACCGCGTCATCCGGAACCACGGTCGCATCCTTCAGCGTCTTCAACAGAAGCCGGGTCGAAACCGACTGGCCCGGCCACAGCGCGTGGTCCTTGTTGTCGAACACCGCCTTCAGCCGAATAGTCCCGCTCGTGGTGTCGACCTGGTTGTTGATCACCGCAAGCTTGCCTTCGGCCAGCGGCTTCTTGCCGTCGGTCGTGATCGCAATGGTCTTGAGCGGTGAGACCTTCTGAGCCTCGCTGATATAAGGCAGCTGGTCTTCCGGCGCGGTGAAAATCACGGTGATCGGCTCGATCTGGGTCACCGTGACGATGCCGGTTTGCGTCGACGCATTGACGATATTGCCGATATCGACCTGGCGCAGGCCGACCACGCCGGAAATCGGCGATTTGATCTGGGTGTAATCGAGCTGGGTCTGCGCATTGGCAATCGCAGCCTCGTCGGCAGCGATCTGCGCGGTCAGCTGCGCGACGGTGGAGCGCTGGGTGTCGGTCTGCTGGCGGGTCGCGAATTCGCCGAGCTTGGTATAGCGCTGCAGGTCGAGATTGGCGTTGGCGAGGTTGGCCTCATCCTGCACCTTCTTGGCCTTGGCCTGGTCGAGTGCCGCCTGGAACGGCCGCGGATCGATCTCGGCAAGCAGGTCGCCCTGAGCAACCGTCTGGCCTTCCTGGAAGGCGATCTTGTCGATCTGGCCGTCGACGCGGGTTCGCACCACGACGGTATTGAAAGCCTGCACCGTGCCGAGGCCGGTCAGGTAAACCGGGAAATCAGCCTTTTCCACCTCGGCGATGCTGACGGGGATGGCGGGCTTGCGCGACGCCGCTTTCTGCGCGGCTTCGGCCTTTGCCGTGGCTTCAGGACCATAGAATCGCTGCCAGCCGAAATAGCCCGCAGCGGCGACCACCGCGATCACAAAAACCCATCGGATCAGTCGCTTCATGGGAGTCCATTCGGCTCGAAAGAAAAACAATCAGGGGTCTTAACAACGGTTCCCGGCATATACAGCTATAGTATGCATGCACTTTATGTGTAAACACACTATAGCTTGAGAATCCTAAACATTTGGCAAGCTTTGAGGAGGCCACCGAGGGCATGTCGCTGGATCTGAAGCGCCAGCTGGTTGCACAGCTCGTGGAGAGTTCGAGGCTCCTGCGCAATTATATCGATCACCGCGCGAAAAGTCGCGGCACAACGCGCGCGCAGTGGATCGTGCTCTTCCGCCTGCGCGACCAGGAGGGCCTGTCGCAGGTCGATCTTGCCGACGTGCTCGAGCTGCAACCGATTTCGCTGGTGCGGCTGCTCGATCGCCTGGTCGAGCAAGGTTTGCTCGAGCGGCGGCATGACCCGAAGGACCGCCGCGCCAACCGCCTGTTTCTCACCACGAGCGGCAGGCAGCTCGTCGACGATCTCGACAGCCTGCGCGATGGGATCGCGGGTGACGTGTTGAAGAATCTCTCGGCGGAAGCGATCGAGACCACGCTGACCTCATTGCGCGAGATCAAGTGCCGCATCAAGGCGCTGTCCGATTCGTCGAATCATGTCGCGGCGAAGTGAGTCGCCGACGCGTCCTTTGAACGCTTGGCGTGCCGCAATTCAGAACGTCTCTAAAGAACTGCGCGAAGCCCTTGTTTCGTTCGCAAGAGCTCGGTCATACCAGCCGTCGAAACGGGGGCGTATTGGATGGACGAGCTGAACGGCAAACTGATCGCGTGTCAGATCCTGATCACGGGGCTGATCGCGCGCGTCGCCAACGAGCAGCGCGATCCCCTGCGGTTCCTCACCGATTTCCGCGACGAGATCAGGGCTGTCGTGAAGGGCATCAACATCGCAGGCCTGGAGAATTCCGATCGCGTGCGGCATGTCGCCCAGCAGACCGTCGACGAGCTGTTCGCGCTGATGAAGCCGCCGAGCACCGAGTGAGAACATGCGCCGTTCTCGCGTACCGAAAAGCCTCGTCCCATGCGAGTTTTTCGCGCGCCGGCTTTAGAACGATTACAATTTTGAATTAGACTAATTTCAGAGTGTGATATTTTCAGAACGAGGTTTCGGAATCGCGCCGATCTGGAAATATTCAAACTTCCCAGGTGGCGCCGTCGCGTTGACCCATAGTTTTTCGCCCGATAGCAAACTCGAAATCGCTCGCTGAACTCTAAGCGCGCGACCAAGAAAAATTCGAATAATGGGGCGTGTGAACTATGGGGCGTGCAATAGCACCGCGGTCGCTGCGGTCATTCGCAGCAAACAATCTGGGTGAAGCCGATTTCGATCGTTGCTCCGGCAAGAAGGTCTCCGCGGTTGCGGGCTTGATTGTCGTGGCATCCGTCGGCGGAGCCGAAGCGCAGCAGTCAAACCTCCCGCCGGTGACGGTCGATGCCCCGACCGCGCGCCCGCGTCCGGCCTCGAAGCCGACGCCCGACCAGGTCCGCGCGCGCGATGCGCTGCGCCGGGCGGCACAGCGCTCGCAACCGACGCGCGCCGCCGCGGTGCCGTTCCCGAATGCCGGTGAACTCAGGGCCGACCGCAATCCCTATGCGGATGCGGCAGCGCCCTACAAGGTCGACCATCTCGAACAGTCCGGGAAATTTCCCGAGCCGATCCTCAATACGCCGAAGTCGGTCACGGTGCTCAGCAAGGAAGTGCTGGAAGACAAGAACGCGACCAATCTGAAGCAGGCGGTGCTGTCGACTGCGGGCGTGACGCTCGGCACGGGCGAGGGCGGCAACGCCTTCGGCGACCGCTTTTTCATCCGCGGTTTCGACGCCCGCAACGACATCTTCATCGACGGCGTGCGCGATGCCGGCGTCAGCGT
>Ga0310811_10003565_pt1 | contig 19610 bp, 15 predicted proteins | sample YCmetagenome_FD_207642 | JGI IMG/M metagenome (GOLD analysis project Ga0310811, IMG submission 207642) | Soil microbial communities from experimental microcosm in Duke University, North Carolina, United States - YC | ecosystem: Engineered > Artificial ecosystem > Soil microcosm > Unclassified ...
CGCGACTTCCTGATCGAGGTGATAGAGGATTTCATCGTCGAGATCGCGCTCGATCCGCGATCGCCTGATGTTGGCCACGCAGCGCCGCCAGATTCGCCCGAACACGCTACGCCTTCCTGAGCAGCGTTTCGACAGCGCCGCTGAAACGCGTCCACGTCCGTCGTTCCGCGGCAAGCTGCCGCCGCCCCGAAGGCGTCAACCGATAGAACTTTGCGCGGCGGTTGTTCTCGGTCGCGCCCCAGGAGGCGGCGATCAGGCCCCGATCCTCGAGGCGGTGCAATGCGGGGTACAGCGCGCCGGGCGTCACGCTCAGCACGTCGCCGGTGACGATGCGGAGGCGGTGCATGACGTCCCAGCCGTTCTGCTCGCCGGACCGCAGCATCCGGAGGATCAGCAGCTCCAGCGTGCCCTGGAGCATTTCGGCCTGGCGGTTCTTTCCCATCCTTGCTCCTATCGACGATCGATATGAGTATCACTCGTTTCATATCGTCAGTCAATAGGAGCGGCGCGCCCGACGGGGCGCCGGCCGGATGTGCGACAATGGGCGTCATCGAATGACAACCCCTTCCAACGTCCAGCCGAGCGGCTTGCACGTGCTCGTCGTCGACGACAACCGCGACTCGGCAGAAATGCTCCAGGTGATGCTGGGCATGCTCGGCCACACGGTCTCGATCGCGCACACCGGACGCGGCGCGATTGACAGCGTCGTCAACACGCGTCCGCACGTCGTGCTGCTCGACATCGGATTGCCGGATATGAGCGGCTACGAGGTCGCGCGCGAACTGCGTGCGTCCCACGACGCCCCTGTTCGTCTGATTGCGTTGACTGGGTGGGGAGAGGAAGAGGCCGGCCAGCAGGCGGCCGAGGCCGGATTCGATCAGTACCTGACGAAGCCGGCCGACCCGGCGCTCCTCGAGCGCATCCTCCGCGAAACCGCCGCATCAGTGGCGCGCTGACGCCGAAATGGGGACAGTCCCCATTTTTCGACAAAAATGGGGACAGCCGTCTGGTTACCGCTCGAGTTCCTTCCTGTCGGTTGTCCCCGTTTTTGCGCAAAAATCGTGGCTGTCCCCATTTTTCGCAAAAAATGGGGACTGTCCCCTTTTCCGCGGCTCATCCGATCGGACGCATGGCGGAAGTGTGTGCGCCTCGTGTATCGTTATCCGACCGCAGCAGGGTTGACTACCGGGAGCAGGGTAATGAGCGGAGTACGTGTTCTCGTGGGCACGCGCAAAGGGGCCTTCGTCATCACGTCCGACGGCACGCGCAAGCGCTGGGACGTCGGCGGACCCCATTTCGGCGGTTGGGAGATGTACCACATCAAAGGATCGCCGGCGGATCCCAATCGCATCTACGCGTCTCAATCGACCAGCTGGTTCGGCCAGACCATGCAGCGGTCCGACGACGGCGGAAAGTCATGGCAGCCGGTCGCCAACAAGTTCGTGTACGACGGCGTCCCCGGCACGCATCAGTGGTACGACGGCACACCCCATCCCTGGGAATTCAAACGGGTCTGGCATCTCGAACCGTCGCTGACGGATCCCGATCTCGTATACGCCGGTGTCGAAGACGCCGCAATCTTCCGCAGCACCGATGCCGGCATGTCATGGGCGGAGATGCCGGGGCTGCGCGGACACGGTTCGGGACCCCGCTGGCAGCCGGGGGCCGGCGGGCTGTGCCTGCACACCATCCTGCTCGATCCGAACAATCCGCAGCGGATGTTCATCGCGATCTCCGCGGCCGGCGCATTCCGTACGGACGACGGCGGCGAAACGTGGCAGGCGATCAACCAGGGACTGCGATCGCAGTACATTCCCGATCCGAACGCGGAAGTCGGCCATTGCGTGCATCGAATCGCGATGCACCGCTCGCGTCCGGACACCCTGTTCATGCAGAAGCACTGGGACGTCATGCGGACCGACAACGCCGGCGACCGGTGGACGGAGATCAGCGGCAACCTCCCGAGCGACTTCGGGTTCGTCATCGACGTCCACGCGCACGAGCCGGAAACGATCTACGTCGTCCCGATCAAGAGCGACTCGGAGCACTACCCCGTGGACGGCGCGCTCCGTGTTTACCGGAGCCGCACCGGGGGCAATGAGTGGGAACCGCTGACGAACGGGTTGCCGCAGCAGAACTGCTACGTTAACGTCCTTCGCGACTCGATGTCCGTGGATCGGCTCGATCCCTGCGGCGTGTACTTCGGCACGACGGGCGGACAGGTGTACGCTTCGAATGACGGCGGCGATTCGTGGTCGGCGATCGTGCGCGACCTGCCGCCGGTTCTGTCCGTCGAGGTGCAGACGCTCTCATGATCCGTGTGGTGCTGCCGCCCCATCTGAAGGTGCTCGCGCACGTTCAGAACGAAGTAGTGCTCGACGTCGACGGGCCGCCGACGATCGCGTCGATTCTCGATGCAGTCGAAGGGCAGTACCCGATGCTCGCCGGGACGATTCGCGATCACGTCACGCACAAGCGACGTCCATTCGTCAGGTTCTTTGCGTGCGAAGAGGACCTGTCGCACGTCTCGGCCGACACGATCGTGCCGGCCGCCGTCGTCGCGGGCAAGGAGCCGTTCCTCATTATCGGCGCGCTGGCTGGCGGTTGAAGGACCCGATCGGCAACGTGGATTCGAGACTGTGGATTGGTGGCTCAGTGCAGTTCACGGATTGACGGTTTGCGCTTCATCCAGGATTTGCGATTGAGGCCGACCGCATCCCTCGCGTCGTCGAATCCATCACGCCAGCTTCAAACATCCATCCGCGCGGCAGTTGCCATCCCTTTCGTCGTCTTTCTCGCCGTCTATGCGCCCGCTGTGGGTCTGGGGTTCATCTCGGACGATTTCGGCTGGATCGAGCACTCACGCGTTACGTCCTTTCACGATATCGTCAGATTCCTGAGCGTCGCGCCAGGTTTCTACAGGCCGCTGGTGTCGCTCAGCTTTGCAGCCAATTACGCGCTATTCGGAACTCACGCGCTCGGTTACGGATGGACGAACCTCGCGCTGGCGGTCCTCGATGCGGTGCTGCTGTCACGGCTGGCACGCGCGGCGGCCGTCGGACAGGCCGGAGCTGCCGCGGCCGCGGCGGTCTGGCTGCTCAATTTCCACGGAATCGGCATGGCGCTGCTGTGGATCAGCGGACGCACGGCATTGATTCTCGTCGCGTGCGCGCTCGTGGCGATCACCGGCGTGATTCGCGGCTCCATCCTGGCCGCCGTGCTCGGATTTGCCGCGGCTCTCTTGTCTAAAGAGGAAGCCGTGGTCCTGCCGCTCATCGCCGCGGCAGCGATCTCGCTCGGGATCGGCCATCGATACTCGCGACGCGAGCTGGCCGCGCTCGGCGCAGCGGCCCTCGCACTGCTCGCCGGCTACGTGCTGCTGCGGACGTCGGCGGGCGCCATGACCCCCTGGACGGCGCCGTCGTACTACCGCTTTACATTCGCGCCGGCCGCGCTTGCCCGCAACGCACTGGAGTATGCCGACCGTACTGCGACGTTCGCGGCGGCCGTCGCACTCGTGGGTTTCGTCATCATGTGGCCGAGGACGGTGCACGTGAACCGACGGCTTCTTCTGTTCGCTCTCGCATGGTGTGTCGCTGCACTCGTGCCGACGATCGCCATACCGTCGAGATCGAGCCTTTACGCGTGCTTCCCGTCCATTGGCGCGGCACTGGCGTGCGGCCATCTGCTCGAGCGTTGCTGGGAGTCGTGCAGGCGGCGCCGGCCGGTCTGGGCGCTCGCCGCAATGGCAACGATTCCCGTGATGTGCCTGCCTGTTTACCTCGCGCGCACACAGCGGTGGACGGAGCTCGCCGTATTCTCGTCCAATGTGCTCGAAGATCTGGCGCCGCACGTCCGGACCTGGCCCGATCGAACGACACTCGTGCTCGTGGATGATCGATCAGTCCGAACGAACCTCGACTCCGCCTTCGGCAGCCTCATCACCGACGCCGTGTCGCTGCGCATGAAACGCGACGTCAATGTCTGGGTCGAGCCGCCGATGACCTATGGCATCGCTGCGGGTATGTCGCCGCCGTGCGACGGCTGCCGCGTCGTTCGGCTCACCGTCCGCGCGGGACGGCTGCGCGATCGCTGATCTTCGTACTGGTGATTCGACCGATCCGATCTACCGGCGCGAAACGGCGGTGCCGACCGACGGTCCCGTCTCTCCGGAAAGCCGCCGGTAGAAGCTCCAGAGCAGGTTGGTGTGCGTGTAGGCCCTCGACTCCGGCAGGTTGGTCGGTGTGATCGACGCGCCCGAGCCGGAGACGGCCCAGCTCTGGATGACGATGTGATCCGGCACATCCGCCGCAGACGGGAAGGCCTGCGCGATTGCGTTCACCAGCCGGCCGGCATCCCGGGCATACAGCGCATCCGCATCGCCGTTGCTGCCCCAGACGATGATCCCGAATTTCACGCCGGCGGCAGCACAGGCGGCTTTCAGCTGCCGCATGTCTGTCGAGACGTCGAGTCCCGCCTGACTGGCGGCACTCAAGTCGATGTCGACGTGAAGGAACGCCGGCATCGCATTTCGCGCGCGCAGCAGACCCAGGATCGTCTCCATTGCAGGCTCGTCCGAAAACGGATACGCCTCGATGAGGCCGATCTGCACCGAGGATCGCGCGGCCCGGACGCCGCCGACATAGATGGCGACGCGATCCGCCGTCGGCTCGAGCGCAGGTCCGCCGCAGATCGCCGCGCGGCCGGATGCGAAGGGCTCGTCCATCGCGAGATAGCTCACGGACGCACCCGCGCGCTCGACCGCCTCGACGGACGCCACCGTATCAGCAATTGACGCGTTCATTCCGCTGTCGTCTGACGTGCAGTAGTAGTCCTTCACCGTCGGCTCTTCGATGGCGATCTTCTTGCCCCACCGTTGAAGCGTCCGGAACGCGTCCGCTCCAGCCAGTGCGGCGTAGCTGTTCGGACCCACGACGGCGGGCGGCGGCATCTGCGTGTGTTGCTGGTAGAACTTGAAAACAGAGAACAGCTGCCGCGCGTGCGGCCACTCCCCGGGCTGCTCGAACAACCGGACGTAGTCGATGGTGCCCGGATTGGGACTGAACCAGATGTGGTCCGCAGGCGGCGCGCTGCGCGGCTGCACAACGAGCCACGCCACGACAGCGCATGCCGTACAGAAGAAACGCCGCCTCACGATCGCAGTATACGAGCTTCGCTCAGGTCAGCGGCGCGCCGCTGCGATCGGTTCGCCCGGCGTCGAGGCGATAATTCGGCCGGTCGCTCGTTCGAGCAGCGCTAAGCGGGTCCGACCAGCCGCCACGGGAACGGCCACGCGCTTTCCATCGGCAACGACGGTGCGGACGGCGTCTCCGGCAGTTTCGTTGACGCAGACGATGAGCGCCGCGCGCGACGCGCGCAGTACGCGGGCGGCCACGGGCATATCGCTCTCGCTGACCTCCACGCCTGCCGAGCCGAGCGCAGCGCGCAGAAGGCCGACGAGCGGCAGGCTGTCGGAGGCAAACGCGAGCGGGAGTGGCTCGCGCCAAATCTTTCCCGCGGGCGCGGGGGTCTCCTCCTCCGCCGGACGCCGCAGCCATGTGCTCTGCCCCTGATCGAATGTGGCCCACCCCCCGCCCCATCTCGTGCGCTCGTGCTGAACGACTGGACGCGATTCGGCGCCCGCACCCAGCGCCCTCAGCGCCTCGGTCACGCGTCCGTACGGATCGCCTTCGAGATTTCCGGTTACCAGCACGAGAGCGCCCGCCTGAGATGCAGCAACAAGTGCCTTCGCGGCTTCCTCCGGCAGCACTTCCGGATCGGGCACGATGACGAGACGCGCGCCCGCAAGGCGCTCCGCAGTCAGGCGTTCGTCCGAAAGGGCGGTCGGCACGACACCGAATCGTTCGGCGAGAACCCGCACCACGCGCTTGGTGCCCGAAAGCCCGCCCGGCCGCCCGGAGAACAGCCTTGCGTGTGGAATGACGAGGATGACCGGATCCGCGTCGAAGTCGTCGAGCCATTCGGACGCCGAAGCGGCGAACGCGGACGCATTGGTCAGCGCGCGCAGCTCCGGTTTGTACGTGCCGTCGGGCCGGATGATGCCGATGACGGACTCGTTGTCGATCGGCTGGTGCGGGTTGATGTTCCAGGCCCACTGCACGGCTCCCGCCCCGCGCGACGCAAAGGCGTATGCGACCTTCCGCTCGAGGAGCCGCGCCGCATCTTCAGGACTTCGCCACGGCTCTCCGTCCGTCTCCTCGAGGCGCATCAGGCCGGTTTCCTGATGGAGGTTGGCTTTCTCCGGGACCTTCGTTAGGACGCCGTCCCACAGCAGGTCGTCGTTGTTCCACCACGTGTGTACGGCCGTGTAGTCCACCGATGTGGCGTGGAGTTGCTGCGCTGGCCGAAGCTCCGTACCTCCCTCGTCCTGACCCAGCGTCACCAGTGCGTCGCCGCTCGATGCCTTCAACACACTCCGAAGGCCGGCAGCCCATCGCGCGACAACCTCCTGCGAGAACACTGTAAAGTCGTACGCCTTTCGCGGCACGCGACCTTCCCGGATCATCGTCCAGCTCAGATCCTGGAGCGACGGGATGCCGCGAACGTCGTCCGACGGTGTCCGCCAGAGCACGCGCAACGCGCCGGTATCATCGCCATGGCGCTCCGACACGAAAGCCTGCCACGCCCGCGCTTCCTGCGGGTCGCCCACCGGCTGATTCGTCCACAGGGCGTTGGCCGGAGAATACGAGGGCTCGTTGATCAAGTCCCACGAGATCCACGGCACGTCTTTGAAGCGCGACGCGAACAACGTCACGAATGCGCGCTGACCGTCGATGGCCCGGGGATCGAGAAACGGATTGGTCCCGCCGAAGGACGGCGGCTGGAACGCGAAGAACGTGAAGCACACGTGGATGCCGTGACGCGCGGCCGTCTGGACGTACGCATCGAGCGCGCTCAGCACGCCTTCGTCAATGCCTCCCGGATCGAGCATCACGCGCGACCAGCCCGTCCAGATGCCGGTGCGGACGAAGTTGATCCCCCTCCGCTGCATGGCCGCGAAGTCCTGATCCCAGAGATGCGGATTCGGCTGGAACAGGAACTTGCGATCGACATCCGAGGCCATGTAGGTCGTGCCCACGATGGGCATGACGCGACCGTCGGCGCGAATCCAGTCGCGCGAGACACTCAGTTTTGGTCCGTGTGTCAGCAGCGCGTCGTTGCGTACCCAGAACCCGGTCGCCGTGGACGATGGGGAAGACGGAAGGCCTGCGACGGCGACGGCCACGTGATACAAGCCCGGCGCCAGCGCAACGCCGGCGGCGATCGGCTTCACCGTCGTACGAAGCTGAGGAGGTCCATCGAGCTGAAGGTCTCCCTGCCACCGCGTCGCTCCGCCGTCGTCTGTCACAGTGACGTGCGCGGCGGCCGCTGGCGCCTCGTTCGCGCGCGGCATCGGACGCTGCACGAGGACACGCAACCGTGGCGTTTCGCCAGGGGCGACCGACGCACGCACTGGACGAGCATCGACGTCGACGGCCCCTTCGAGAGTGCGCAGCGCCGCTTCACGGATGAACGCGGAGGAGAGCACGGCGTCTGAGGGCGCGAGCATCCAGCGGGCGCCTGCGCCGTCGCCGCGCACGCGATCGATCATCAGCAACGGACACGCACGCGGCGTTCCGTCCCTGTCCAGCACGTGCACGAGCGGCCGCACGATGCCGTCGCGGCGTCCTTCCGATCCGCCTTCGTCCGGAAAGTCCTTGACGGAGGCGAGGCGGATCGTGAGCGCGAAGCTGTGCGAGGGGGCGGCGGGCAGAGACGTCCATCCCGATGTCGGCACGGCGGCGACCTTCACGGGACCATCGAGTTGCGACGTCTCGACTTCGTCGGTCGGTCCAATCAGCAGTTCGTGCGCAAACGTCGGCTGTCGCGGCCCCTGCACGTACGACGACGTGCCTGCCGCCAAACGGACGGGGACTTCGAATGGCGCGCCGCCGAGCACCAGGAGACCGCCGCCAGCGTTGAGGAAGTTCCGAATCGCCGGCCACGCGTCTACGGGAAACGCGCTTCCGTACGGGAGGACCAGAACGTCAGCGTCGTGACGGAGCCCCTCGGTCAGCGCAGCAGGCGAATCAAACGTCACGGAAGGCAGGCCGGCGAATGCTTCGGCCAGGGTGTCAGGTGTGATGACCGGAGAATCGACGGTTGGAAATCCGGGCGCGGCGAACACAGCCAGACGTCCAGCTGGAACAGTGTTCTGCGGCGCCGCCGCCGCCGCGAGTCGAGCCGGCCGCCCCCCTGGCAACAGCATCAAAAACAACCCGACGAGGGCTCCCATCGCAGCCGTTACAGGGGTCTGACCCTGTCGGGGTGCTTTCATCAGGGTTGACCCGTTACGCCATGGCCGCCGCAGTACGGTACCAGTCGACGGTGCGCTGGAGGCCATCCTCGAACGACACCGTCGGCTCGTACCCGAGCAGCCGCTTCGCCTTCGAAATGTCCGCCTGTGAATCGCGCACGTCGCCGGGACGCAACGGCGCATACTTCGGGTCGGCCGAGGCCCCGATCATCCTGCGCATCGTCCTGAACAGTTCGTTCAGCGAAATGCGGCCGCCGGTCGCGACGTTGATCACTTCCCCGCTCGCATCCGGCGCCTCGCACGCCAGGAGCACGCCGTCGACGACGTTCGCGACGTAGGTGAAGTCGCGCGTCTGCTCGCCGTCGCCGAAGATCGTCGGCGATCGGTTCTCGAGCAGCGCGGTCGCGAACACCGAGATGACGCCCGAATACGGAGACGACGGATCCTGCCGCGGGCCGAAGACGTTGAAGTACCGTATCGTCACGGTCTCGAGGCCGTACAGGCTCGTGAACATCTTCAAGTACTCTTCGCCGATCACCTTCTGCAGCGCGTACGGCGAGAGGGGCCGCGTCGGCATCTCTTCGTGCTTCGGCAGCGTTGCCGTATTGCCGTAAGCGGACGACGAACCCGCGAAGACGACGCGCTTGACGCCGGCATCGCGCGCGGCGACGAGGATGTTCAACGTGCCGTCGACGTTCGCACGATTCGACGTGATCGGATCTTTCACTGACCGCGGAACAGAAGGTATCGCGGCCTGATGGAGCACGAAGTCGCAGCCGTCGACCGCACGGTGCGCGACCGCGAGATCGGCCAGGTCGCCTTCGAGAAAATCCACGCCGGTTACATGATCGAGATTCGTGCGTCTGCCCGTAACCAGATTATCGACAACCCTGACGTCGTGACCGCGGCGAACGAGTTCCTCCGCGAGGTGAGACCCGATGAAGCCGGCACCGCCGGTGACGAGATAGTGAGCCATGCCGCCGCTAATCCAAGCAATATCCGTGCGAGCCACACGGAGACAGCATGATCCCACAAAAGTGTCATCTCCGCGCGACTGCCGACGTCAGGTCCGTGCGAGGCGCTGGACGGTCCTGGCGACGCGGCGGGCGCGCCGCGCCCCGAGTGACGAGTAGACAGGGAGCTGCACCACGTGGGCGGCCTGCTCCGCCTTCGGTGTCGCGAGATGACCGTTGCCAAAGAGCGGCATCGACGCACACACATCCACGTGCATGGTCTCCAGATCCATGCCGCGCACGAGCGCCCGGCGCACCATCTCGTCCCGGTCCGGGGTGTACACGCAATATTGGTAGTACACGTGTTCACAGCCGTCGGGCACATAGGGGGTCTGAACACCGGGGACGGCGGACAGGACCTCATTCATCACCTGGGCGTGCTCACGGGTACGGGCGGTCCATTCATCGAGGTGGGGCAGAGAGGCCAAACCGATCTCTGCCTGAACGTTGGTATACCGCTCGCGGTACTCGGGGGGCAGGGGGTCGAGCGGGCGCACTTTCTCCCAGAGATAGACGTCCGGCCGCTTGTGCCACAGCATGGCGACGACAAGCGCGGGGAACGCGGTCGCGGTAAAGACTGCCGGACGGCTGAAGAATCGCTGCGCCGCGCCGACCTTCAGACGATTCTCGATCCGCTGCTGCCCCGGCCACGGCTCGGCCTCGGCTTGGGCGCGCACACACCGCAGGACCGCCGGATCGCGGGCCACCGCCAGCCCGCCGCCATATGTGTTGAGCGGCTTCAATGTCTGGAAACTGAAAAACGCGCCGTCGCCGAAGGTTCCGACCTGGTGTCCGCGATACCGGGCGCCGAGGGCGTGCGCGCAGTCTTCGATGACTCTCAGGCCGTGGCGCTCCGCGATTGCCATGATCGCGTCCATGTCGCACGGCAGGCCGTACAAGTGCGTGGGGACGATCGCGACCGTGCGATCCGTAATCGCGCGTTCGATCGCACACGGATCGATGTTGAAGGTGCGCGGATCAACGTCGACGAAGACCGGCGTCAGCCCTGCGACCCGGGTGATCTCCGGAATGACCCAGAACGTCAGTGACGGGAGGATGACCTCTCCGCCGGGCGGCAGCCCGAGCGCTTTGATCAGGTAGTAATACGCAATTCGCCCGTACGAGGTGGCGACCGCGTCGTGCACGGCGAGGCGCGCCGCCATCGCGCGCTCGAACGGGCGAATCGACGGCCCTTCGATCAACTCGCCGCGTTCGCGGCAGCGAGCGACGATCTCGGAGGTTCCGGGGAGAACGCGGGGACCGTAGCGGCAGATTGCTGTCAACACGTCACTGCACGAGCCATCATCGCAACCTCCTGGCGCGCGTGCCGCTTGGCGACCGGCGCATCCATGCGCCGGGCAACACGACGTACCGCCGTCGCGTTGATGCGGGACCAATCCGCCAGCCAGGACGGTCGCATATAGAAACGAGTGTACGCCGCGCCGAGGAGAAAACGAAGGTCAGCCGGACCGAGCTGGGGGTGCTCGAACGTCGGCGTGAACCCGTCGAACCGCTCCCAGTCTTCCTCGAAGACGCGCGGCGCCAGCTGCTTCCACAGCGGCGTGCCGGGATACGGCGTCAGCAGCTTGAACTGCGCAGCCGCCGAGCCCAGATCGATGGCGTAGTCGATAGTGGCGGCGATCGACCGCCAGTCGTCCTGCAGGAACCCGAAGACGTAAAACGCCGCCGTGGCAATGCCGATCTTCCGGCAGTGCGTGATGATCGCGCGCTGCTGCGACTCCGGAATCGGCCGCCGTCCGACCTTTCGCAGCACGTCCGGCGACACCGATTCGACCCCGAAGCTGATCGCGCGGAGTCCCGCCGCGTGCAGTTCGTCGAGCAGCGCCGCATCGAGGCGGTCGAGCCGTGTTTCGCATTCGAACCGCAGCTCGAGGCCCCGCGCGCGAATCGCGCGCGCGAGCGACACGACGCGATCCCGATCCTGCGTAAACAGCGGATCGCGGAAGATCACGTAGGGTTCGTCGAACCGATCAGAGAGATAGGCCAGCTCGTCGACGATGGCGCCGACGGACCGCATCCGATGGCCGGCAAGGATCCGGTGCGGACAATACGTGCAGAACTCCGGACATCCGCGGCTCGCGAGGAGCGGAATGCCACCCCCATACGGACGGCCCGCAAACGGCACTGACCAGCGCCCGGCCCGCGACAGCCCGGCCACATCCCATCGCGGAAACGGCAGCGAATCCAGATCGTCGATCGGCTCGCTCGGACAGTCGCCTTTGAGGGCATGTCCCCGCGCGAGTCGCCTGATGGCCGCTTCGGGCTCTCCGATCACGATGAAATCGGCATGATCCCGAAAGAGCTCCGTCAACTTGGATGCCGTGAGGCCCACAAACCCAACGCGAACCCCGCGCGCCCGCGCTGCGTCCGCCCAAGCCGTTTCGTGTTTGTAGTCGACGAGCGAGCTCAACACGATCGCGACGTCCGCTTCGTCCAGCTCTCCGCGCGACCAGACGACGTCGTGTCCGTGGGCTGCGAGAATCGCCGCCAGGTATGCGAGGTGCACGCTCGGCGTATCGTGCATCCGGCGCTTCATCATCGCGATGACGCGCGTTACGCGTGAAAACGGCTCGAGGCGCGAACCGTACCCGCCAACGACCGTATCCTTCGACACCACGCCATGTGTCGCAGGCAAATCCACCAATGCCACACGCATGCAAGCTCCTACACGGGACCAAAGACCCGGAAAAATGGGTGGAATGCGGCAGTGCCGCCGCGAACGGTTTAGGCGTTCACGGGCGGCGCCCGGCCCGCATACGTGCGGCAGGCGCTGGATCGGATGAAGGTTCCCTGCTGGCAGGGAGACGGAGCGAGAGGAAGTCCACGGGCCGGCAGCGCTTGGTGCTGCGCGGCGAACTGCTGGCGCTGTTCACCGAAGCCGGAGCCCAGGCTGGTCTGCCGCGAAGGCGCCAGGCCGGAGCCGGCGCGCCGGGTCAGCGTTCGCCTGGCGGGATTTGCGAGAACGTACTGGTTCTGACCGACGTTGCGCCACAGGACGAGGCCGTGCGCAGTGTTCGCGAGGATGTCCAGATCGCCGTCGGCGTCGACATCGCGAACGACGGCAGCCGCGATCTCTTCTCGAGAAAGGACGAACGTGCGGCGATCGTCGACGTGAACGCGGATGAGCGTGCCGCCGTCCCCGAGCTGGACGAGCCGCACGGGCGTGTGGTGCGCGCCATGATGCCGGCCTGCCGCCGCAACGGCGGGCCCCGACGCGACGAACGCAAGCAGCGTCGCGACGAACGAGTGAAGGAGCGCGCGCACCAGCTTCGAAGATAGCCTGAGCGCGGCTCGCGGGTCAAAAGCCCGCTCTTTCAGCTCCCGTCTCAGTCGTGCCGTAACGCGCTGAGCGGCTGAAGAAACGCAGCGCGGAACGCGGGGACCGCACAGGCGGCACACGCCACGCCAAGCAGCAGTACAGCACTTCCCGCGAAGCTCATCGGGTCGAGGGCGGAGATGCCGATCAGCTGCTTCTGCAGCACGGGCGACGCGATCCCCGCAAGGACGAACCCAATCGCCACTCCGACTGCCGCCACCGCGAGACCCTGCCGAAGCACGAGCCCCAACACTTCCAGCCGTGTGGCACCGAGAGCGATGCGGACTCCGATTTCCCGTGTCTGCTGCGCCACCGTGAACGCCACGATCCCATACAACCCCACCACGGCGAGAAGCAGCGCCAGACCTCCGAAGACGCCCAGCAACGTACTCGCGAGTTTCGGCACGAACATCGCGATCCGCCGATGCTCCTCGATCGTCCGCACGTCGAACAGCGGCAATCCGGAATCCAGGCGGCGGATTTCCCTGGCGATGCCCGGCAGGACGCCAGCGGGTTCGAGGGACGTTCGCACGTGGAGGACGAGCGCGGGCCAGTACGACTGCAGGACCGGGATGTACATGTAGTTTTTCGGCTTTTCCGTCAGGGACTGATACTTGCCGTCCCGTGCGACGCCAACGACGGTGACAGGTCCGTTACCGAACCGGATGCGCCCTCCGACCGCACTCCGCCCCGCGAAGTAGCGCGACGCCATCGTCTGGTTGATGACGACGACCGCCGGACCGTCGCTCGTATCGCGGTTCGTGAAGCCTCTGCCCTCCACGAGGGAGATGCCCATCGTGTCGAAATACCCAGGACCGACACGGTTGTAGTACGCGATAAGCTCCTCGTTCTGGCGCGCCTCGTACCCCTCGACGGAAAACCCCTGATCGCTGCCTCCGCTGATATCCAGCGGAACGGATGAAGCGACGGACACCGAGCGGACGCCGGGCACGGCCGACACTCGTTCGATCGCAGTCTGAATAAACGCTGAGCCTCTCGCGGCGTCGTAGCCTGCGGCCTGCAGGTCGAGCGATGCAAACAACCCGGTCCTCGCGGTGTACCCCGTATCCGCAGTCTCTGCGCGGCGAAGGCTCCGGACGAACAGCGCCGCGCATACGAGCAGCAGCATCGACAACGCAATCTGCGCAATCACGAGTGCCTGCCGCAGGCGTCCCCGCGACCCGCCGATGTTCGCAGCTGCCGCGTCTTTCAACGCCCTCGAAACGTCTGGACGCGACGCTCGGAGCGCGGGCAGAAGTCCGGCGATGACGACCGTGACGAACGTCGCGGCCACGCCGAACGCGATCACGCGCTGGTCGACTCCCACTTCGAACGCGATCGGGTACGGCGTTGGCGGAATAAACCAGGCGAGCGCCCGGGAGGTCCAGTTCGCCATCAAGAGTCCGGCGGCGCCGCCGGCAAGGGCCAGCAGGAACGCTTCGACAACGAGCTGCCGGACGAGTTGAGCGCGGCTCGCGCCAACAGCCAGTCGCACCGCCAGTTCGCGCTGACGCCCGGCGGCGCGCGCGAGCAGCAGCGCAGCGACGTTCGTGCACGCAACGATCAGAAGCAGGCCCACGAACGTCATCAACGTGGCCATGATGGGCCGCAGCATTCCGCTCGCATCCGCCTGCGACAGCGGGACGACGGCAATGCCTCGGCCCTCGTTCGGCTGCGGGTATGTTTTTTCGAGCCGCTCAGCGACGACGCGCAGTCCCGCGCGCACCTGCTCGATGCGGCTTCCGGGTGCGAGCCGGCCGTACACCTCGAGCCACGAGTTGCCCCGCGCCGCCAGACGGTCGCCCGGCATCACCGTCCGCTGCATGCTCATGGGCACGTAAACGTCCAGCGCGAGACCTGCCGCGGATCCGCGGAACGCCGGCGGAAGGACCCCGATGATCGTGAAATCTGTCGTATTGATTTTGAGCATGCGGCCGACGACCGACGGGTCGCGGGCGAAGAGTCGGCCCCAGAGCCCGTCCGAGATCACCGCCACAGCCGCGCTCCCCGGCGTCGTCGCTTCGTTGTCGCGGAATGTCCGTCCGAGAAGCGGGCGCACGTGGAGAACGTCGAAGAAATTGCCCGACACCAGCTCCCCGAACGCCCGCGACGGCTCCGCACGCGTAGCCACCGTGACCGCAACAACGCGAAAGGCCATCACATCTTCAAGGCCATCGGGACGGGCCGACCGGATGTCGACGAAGTTCGGGTACGAGAAGCTCAGATTGTCGCGGCTGCCATACGTCCCCGTGAGCGCGACGAGGCGCTGCTGATCGGGGACGCCATCGAGCGGGTTCAGCAGGATCGATTCGACCCAGCTGAACATCGTGGCGTTCGCTCCGATGCCGAGCGCCAGAATCAGCGCCGAAACCGCCGTGAACACCGGTTTGCGGACGAAGAGTCGCCAGGCGGACTTGAGATCCTGCTCGATCATGCGGGGACTCCAGGACTGCAGCCGCAGCATCGCGGCATGGGGAATCGCACCGGTGGCGCGGGCAAACAGCCGCCATGTGCAAGTCAACGACGCACGGCGCTCGCGCGCAAGCCAGCGGCTGTAGTGCACGAGTTCCGCATCCCACTGCTCGCGCCAGCGACGGCGGCGCGGCGCAGGGACGATGAGGGTTGCCGATGCCAGCAGCAGACGGCAGAGCGCGAGGCCGGCCGTCACGCGTCGCCCCGAGACACGCTCGGTATGGGCCGGAGCGCCTTGTATTTTTCCAGGGCGGCGTTCAATGCCTCCCTTCCGCGCGCGGTCAGCGTGAAGTAGCGCCGCGCGGGGCGGCCGTCGCGATGCGCGTCATCGGCGTTCTCCCACCGGGATCGCAGGAGACCTGCTTCTTCCAGACGTTCGAGTGTGGGATATACGGTTCCGCTCGTCAGCCCGGTCGTGTCGATGATGTCGAATCCGAAGCAATGGCCGCTCCCGACGGCATGCAGGATTGCGGCGGCGCCGTAACTGAGGGATCGTCGTCTGGACATAGGCTATGTTGAAATCCAACATAGCCTATCATACGCGCGGCGACTGGCGAAAGTTCACGCCGCGGACATATGGAGACAAAAGAGAGAACGCCGCAGCACGCCGTAAGCCGAATTCTGTCCACCGCCGCTTCCTGACGGAAGCCACGGTGTGACGATCATTCCTCTAGCCCCGCCATTGCTGGCGGGGTCCAGCAGCCTACCCGGAGACTTCGGACGGGCCGTCCTCGAGCGTCCCCCTATTTGGCTTTGCTCCGTGCGGGGTTTTGCCTGCCATCCCTGTTACCAGGGATGCGGTGCGCTCTTACCGCACCTTTTCACCCTTACTCGCGTCCGCCGAAAAGCGGACGCGAGCGGTATGTTTTCTGTGCCACTTTCCTTCGGGTTGCCCCGACCGGGCGTTACCCGGCGCACTGCCCTGCGGAGTTCGGACTTTCCTCCCGCCCCCATGTCCCGAAGGACACACAGGCCGGCGATCGTCTGGCGTACTGCGACCTGCCTATTTTCTCACGGCAGCGGGGTCGGATTCCCCCGCCGACGAGCCTAGCCGTCGCTTTCCTGGGTGATCGCGTACTGTTCGAGTTTCTTGTACAGGTTGCTTCGCGGCGTTCCGATCACCTCGGCGGTCTTCGAGATGTTCCATCCGTTTTCGCGGAGCTTCTGCACGAGGAACTCACGCTCGGCGGACTCCTTGAACTCGCGGAGCGTGCCGGGCCGTTCCTTTTCCGCATCGATCGCGCCTGAATTGCCGGCGGCCGGCCTTGGGGCGTCCATCCGGACGACTTCGCGGAGGTCGTCGACGTCGATCGCGTCTCCGGGCGTCATGATGAGCAGCCGTTCGACGGTGTTTTTCAGCTCGCGCACGTTGCCTTTCCAGCGAGCCTTCTGCAGGTACTCGAGCGCCGCCGGCGTGAAGCGCTGCGGGCGGCGGTTGTTCTCGCGGCTGAACAAGTCCACGAAATGCCGGACCAGCACCGGCACGTCCTCCCGGCGGTCGCGGAGCGCTGCCACGCGGATCGGGATGACGCTCAAACGGAAGTACAGATCTTCGCGGAAGTTGCCTTTTTCGATCTCCGCCTCGAGGTCCTTGTTCGTAGCCGCGATCACGCGGACGTCGACCTTGATCGTCCGCGCGGAGCCGAGCCGCTCGACCTCTCCTTCCTGCAGGACGCGCAACACCTTCGCCTGCGTCTTTGCGCTCATGTCGCCGACTTCGTCGAGGAAGATCGTGCCGCGGTCGGCCTGCTCGAACTTTCCAATCTGCTTCTCGGTCGCTCCGGTGAACGAGCCTTTCTCGTGTCCGAAGAGTTCCGACTCGATGAGTTCTTCGGGGATCGCGGCGCAGTTCACCTGCACGAAGCGCTCGCGGCTCCGGAGGCTGTTGCGATGGATGGCGCGCGCCACCAGCTCTTTTCCGACGCCGCTCTCGCCGAGCAGCAGCACCGTCGCATTGGTGGGCGCTGCGCGCTTGATCGAATCCCAGATCTGCCGGAGCGCGGGACTCTCACCGACCATCTGGTGGCGCGCCTCGACGGCGCGTTTCAGCGACCGGTTCTCATCTGCCAGGCGCGTCTGATCGAGCGCGTTGCGGATGGTGACGAGGACCCGCTCGCTCGAGAGCGGCTTCTCGATGAAGTCGAACGCGCCCAGCTTCGTCGCTTCGACGGCCGTGGTGACGGTCGCATGCCCCGAAATGATCACGACCGGCACGTCGTCGTTCAGCTCCCGGAGCTTCTGGAGCACCTCGAGGCCGTCCATGCCGGGCATCTTGATGTCGAGGAACACGAGGTCCGGAGGTTCGCGCTGCACCAGCGCAAGCGCCTCGGGGCCGCTCGACGCTTCCTGCACGTCGTGCCCCTCGTACTCGAGGATCATCCGGACCGACCGCCTGATCTCCGCCTCGTCGTCGACGACGAGAATCCGTGCCTTCATCGTGAATCGTCCACCGTCGCGGTAACGAACGTGCGCTGCGCCTGGGCCGGATCGTATCCGAAGAACGTCAGCGTATCGCCCGGACGAGCGGCCGCGAGTATCCGCTCGAAGTCGCTTGCCGATCGCACCGGCTGCCGGTTGACTTCCATGACGATGTATCCCCGCCGGATCGCGGGCACGAACGAGGCTCCGGCGGGATCGATTTTCGCGACGACCACGCCGTGGACGGAGTCGGGGATCTCGAGCCGGCGCGCAAACCCGGAATCCAGATCGCGAACCGTGAGGCCGAGCGGCGGCTCGTTCGGAACGACGACGGGCACGGCGCCGCGCGTACCGATTCCCGACGATGAGTCGTCGTCGCCCTCGCGCGGGGGGCGCTCGGTGAGACGGACCGGCGTCAGCAGGCGGTGGTTGTCGCGAACGACGTCGAGCCGCACGGTCGTGCCGGGTTGTCGCGCCGAGACGTCGCGGATCAACTCCTCGTTCGTCCAGACTTCGTGGCCCTCGACCGACAGGATGATGTCATACGGGCGAAGCCCGGCTCGTTCGGCCGGCGAGTTCGCCGTGACGTCCTGCACGAGCGCGCCGCGCGAAACCGGGAGCCGCAGCGACCGCTGGAGATCGGGAGTGACGTCGGTCAGGGCGACGCCGATGAAGCCCCGCGACACCTTGCCGCGCGCCTTGAGCTGGGGAACGATTGCCATCGCCTGGTTGATCGGGACGGCAAAGCCGATGTTGCTGGCGCGCGAGCTGATCGCCGAGTTGATGCCGATCACTTCGCCCCGCGCGTTAATCAGCGGCCCGCCGCTGTTGCCGAAGTTGATGGCGGCGTCGGTCTGGATGTAGTCGTCGAGGCTGGCGTCGAACAGCTTCCGGCCGATGAAACTCACGACGCCGACCGTCACGGAATGGACGTAGCCGAGCGGATTGCCGATCGCGCAGACCCACTCGCCGACCCGCAGATCGTCGGAGTTGCCGATCGAAGCCTGCGGCAGATTCGAGACGCCGTTGACGCGCAGCAGCGCGACGTCGATTGCCGGGTCCGATCCGACGACGTCGCCGCGAAGCGTGCGGCCGTCGGCAAACGTCACCGAAATCCGATCCGCATCCTGAATGACGTGGTAGTTCGTCAGGATGAAGCCCTGCGGATCGATGACGAATCCGCTTCCTGAACCCTGATGCGGGACGTCGAAGTCGCGCGGGGTGTCCTGCGGATCGTCGCTCCGGTGATGGCCCGGGCGCGACGCGGCGTCGATGTTCACGACCGATGGATTGATCCGTTCCGCGACGTCGGCGAAGTTGACCGACGCTCCGGGGGAGCTGGCGGCGGCCGGGCGGACCTGGGACCGCTGCGGCGGCGCGGGCGGCGGCGCGCCTCCGACGACTGCCGTGGATCCCGTACCGCCGGCGAGGATGACGCCGACGAGAAACGCGACCGCTGACGACAGCACGGCGGAGACGAAAGTGAATCTGCGCATACCTGCTGGCCCGGTGGCCTGCGGTTGACGGTCTACGGCCGACGGCTAACGATCAGCATCAAGTATAAGCGCCTTGAACTCGTCCTCCGTCAGCGTCGGGATACCCAGGGCACGCGCTTTCTCGAGCTTCGAACCCGCCTCGGCGCCCACGACGACAAAGCTGGTCTTCTTGCTGACCGCGCCCGACACACGGCCTCCGAGCCGTTCGACGGCGTCCGCCGCCTGCTCCCGCGTCAGCGATTCCAGCGTGCCGGTCAGAACGAAAGTCTTTCCAGCCAGGGCACCTGGCGCCCCGACGCCGGGGTCGGGCTGCTGGCTGGCAAGGTTGACGCCGGCATCGGAGAGGCGCCGCACCAGCGCGCGATTATGCGGTTCGTCTGCAAAGGCGCGCACCGACGCGGCCACGACCGGCCCGACGTCCGGTACGGCGGTCAACCGCTCGATGGTCGCATCCATCAATGCGTCCATCGTGCGCAGGTGCCGCGCGATGGTCGCGGCTGCCTTTTCGCCAACGTGGCGGATGCCGAGCGCGTAGACGAGACGCGACAGATCGTTGC
>Ga0310811_10003566_pt1 | contig 19608 bp, 16 predicted proteins | sample YCmetagenome_FD_207642 | JGI IMG/M metagenome (GOLD analysis project Ga0310811, IMG submission 207642) | Soil microbial communities from experimental microcosm in Duke University, North Carolina, United States - YC | ecosystem: Engineered > Artificial ecosystem > Soil microcosm > Unclassified ...
TCGACCCTTTGCGGTCGGTTGGACCGAAGCGACCCGACAGGCCGCTTCCGAGATACAACGGCCGTTTGCACCCACCAGCTTTCACATGAAGCTGCCAATAATTACAAATAGCATTCGACAGCCCACCTAGTCGAAAACCGCCAACCTTCAAGACGGTTCATGCGACGACAGCACGTCCGCCCAAACCACCATCCACGACAAGCGATGTGCTCCGCGTGGCGATATCCGACCTTTGTCCGATATCAGCATCGTTTGTGACCTATCCTCCCTGCTAAGTAGCCGATGCATCCAGGCACCAAGCCTTGCCGCCAGCAGTGAATGCCGACAGGAGGGGACGGCGGCCGCCGCTCGGGGAGCAGGGACAAGGTTGATTCGATCGCCAGGTCTTACTTCAGCCTTGCGCTTGCTTTGCACGCCTTCACCGCTGTTCGGACGGTGCGGTAACAACATGCGATTCAAACCGAAGTTGAACGACACGGAGGAGGTCAGCATGAAGAAATCGTTTTCAGGCAAGATCGGCGTCGTTTTGGTCGCCGTAATCTTGGGAGCATGCGCGGGCGGGTTGGGGTCTGGGTCCGGGTCTGAAGCAAACGTCGCGGAGAATTCCGGTTTCCTGAGGGATTACTCCCGTCTGAAGGAGACCAAGGACAGCGAAGGTAGGACCATTCGGGCCTGGGTGAGCCCGAAGCTCACGCCCGCCAACTACAACGCGATATTGCTCGATCCGCTCATCTTCTATCCGGAGCCGAGGCCAAACGACCAGGTGAGCGCTGAGACGCTGCAACAAATTCTCGCTTACTCCAATGACGCGCTTAAGCGGTCACTCAGTCAGCGATTCAGGATGGTCGATCGGCCGGGGCCGGGCGTGCTGCACCTTCGCGCCGGGTTCACGAGCGTCGCCTCGCAAGGGGAAGGCCTCAAGCCCTATCAGTACGTTCCGATGGCCTTTGTGGCCACGATGGCCTTAAGGACCGCGACGGGTACGCCTCAACGCGCCTTCATCGTGATCGAAGCCGAGGGAACGGACAGCGTCACGGGTGAGTTGCTGGGGGAGAGGGTACGGATTGGGACAGGCGAGCGCCTCGCTCAGGTTGCAAGTGTGCAGGTCATGACGCTGGACACGTTGAAGCCGTTTCTGGACGATCTGGCAGGATCTGCCTTTCCGGAACTGGCGCAGTACGTCAAGCCCAGGTGAGACGGGTGGCATCTGGCCGCGCAGATAAAGAGTTTACCGCCCCCGCGACGAGACCCGAGGGGACGTCATGCGAGCAACAGATAAAGGCGTTGGTGCTGCCTACAGGAGGGAACCTAGAAGTGATTCGGCTCGGTATACGACCTGCGATTGGTCAGGTCGGTCTCGCATGACGACAGTGATCGGCTTGAGGCGCTGAAGCCTAACGTCGAACCGGGCGTTCTCGACGGTCCGGCAGGCGCTGCATATCTGCCTCAACGGGCGGATCGCGTTCGCCGTGCTTGTTATTCGCTCTTGTTTGCGAGACGAGGTCAGCGCGGCAATCGGACGACTACGGGGGCCAGAGAAGTACATCGCATCGAGGTCCGGCCTGGAAGTGCCGGCGGTGCGCGCATCCACAATCCTCATTGCGCCGTGTAACGCCCTTTCGCATTGACCACCGGAACAGTTTCAGTCATGTGGTGAGAATCATGACCCCGCGGGCGGTATCGATCATGTCCGATCGCGCAGACGCGTCTGGAGGTCCAGCGGCTACTGGCCTGGCGGCGCGAACTGCGAGATGCCTGCGGCACGCAACGGCTGGAGTTGCCCTGCTCTGGCCTACGCTGACCTCCGCGCAGGAGATGGAGCCACGCGCCTATTCGGCGGCTCCTGTGGGTACGAATTTCGTGGTGGCAAGCTATGCGCGATCGACCGGTGGCGTGTCGCTCGACCCCACGCTGCCGATTACCGACGTGAGCGCCAGAATCAACACGTACCTGCTCGGCTACTCCCACACCTTCGGAATCGCGGGACATGCCGCCAGCTTCGCGCTGGCGGTACCGTATAGCAACGCCGACCTGAGCGGTAATGTCCAAGGTGTGCCCGGGACCGCGTGGCGATCGGGGCTGGGCGACGCGACCTTCAGGGTCGTGATGAACCTGCTGGGCGGTCCTGCGCTTACGCCGGAAGAATTTGCGCGACGTCGCCCAACAGCTACCCTGGGCGCCAGTCTGACCGTTATCGCCCCGACAGGCCAGTATGTGCCGTCCCGTGTGATCAACGTGGGATCGAACCGTTGGGCGTTCAAGCCGGAACTGGGACTGTCTCAACCCTTGGGAGACTGGTTCGTGGAGGGTGCGGCCGGCGTATGGCTGTTCACCGACAACGATGATTTTTTTGGAGGCCATCAGCGCAGTCAGGCGCCAATGCCCGTTTTTCAGTGGCACGGCGGCTATACATGGCGTCCTGGATTGTGGCTCGCTGCGGACATGACGTACTTCGCGGGCGGTCGGACAAGCGTAAACGGTGTCGAGGACCACGACCTCCAAAGCACTGTGCGGTACGGCGTCACGTTGTCAGTTCCGCTTGCTGCGCAATGGTCGGCGAAGCTCGCATGGTCGCGTGGCCTGATAACGCGCGTTGGGGGCAATTTTCAGACCGTCTCTCTTTCACTGCAATACCGCTGGTTCAATCATTGAGAGGTAGTCACAGGCGGACTCACGCAGTCCGCCGGCAGGATATCGCTTGCCGCTACCGGCAGGCGACGAGAAGGAACGGAGGTAACATGAGCGACCTTTTAATATTCTTCATTGTCTTTGTGTGCGCGTCTGCCAGTGTTGGCATTGGCTCGTATCTGCGTAACGTGCTGCCGGAACAGCATCTTAACGACGAATCGGCAGCTGTCGTAAGACTCGCAACTGGCCTGATCGCGACCATGGCCGCGTTAATACTTGGGCTGCTGATCTCGTCAGCGAAAGCCTCTTTCGACACTGTAAGCACTGAGCTCATCGACGCTGCCGTCCATGTCGTTCGCCTCGACCGCGTACTGGCGAAGTACGGACCGGAAACGCAACCGATCCGTGAAGCGCTCAGGCGAAGCTACGCGGCGACGATCGATACACTTGCTTCCGATGATCCTTCCCGACTGGCGAAAATCGACAATCCAGAAACTGCCCACCGGGTCGAAGACATACAGCGGCTGGTAGAGGGGCTTTCGCCACAGAACGCTATGCAACGCGAGCTCAAGACGCGTGCACTCCTGCTCGTTGATGAAGTGTTCGCTACGCGCTGGCTGGCGATACTGAAGGAAAAAGTTCCTATTCCCATGCCGCTTCTCGTAGCCTTAGTATTCTGGTTGGTCGCCATTTTTGGGACGTTTGGTTTGTACGCCCCCCGCAACGGCACGACTATCGCTGTGTTGCTCGTGTGCGCCTTGTCGACATCCGGGGCGATATTTCTGATCCTGGAACTGAACTCGCCGCTTAATGGCGTCGTTCGCGTTTCGCTGACTCCAATGCGCGAAGCGCTCGCCGTTCTCGGAAAATGACAATGGCCAATCGAAGAGATCGGAAAGCCATGCATGTTCGCTGTCTAGACGCTGCGAAAAAAGCCTCGGCGACGGCGCTACGTCGCAGCGAACATCGTTGGGGCGGAAATACGGCCCTTATCAATGACAACTTTGGCCGACGACTTGAAGCGCAAGATCGGAGTGCAAATGTCCTTTACCAAAGGTGGAGTTGACGTCCGAACGTCTCCGTTGCAGCGGTAGCCAACGACCGAGGCTGGCCGGTTTCTGTCTGTCGCGACGGGCCGTCGAGATCGACCCTCAACGGACAGTTTACTTCCTCCTTTTCCGGGGTCTAGCTTGACGCACTGGGATGCAAGCGTCTCGTGATCATCTGTGCTGCTGCCGAGGCTTCTCTGCGCGGGCCCGGATTCGCAACGCAACCCGGTCTTGCCCACTTGATCGTTCATCAACACAATTGTCGGACTACTATGACTTTCGCCAGCGGAAAGTGGAATCTGAGAACGGTGCTGCTGCGCGCATTGGTGGCCGCAGTACCAGTTCTGAGTTTGAGTCTTTCGCACGCCGCAGCACAGGCGGACCCGATGGTAGCCACTGAAGAAATCTGCATGCCTGAAGGGACGTATCCAATGATTGGCGGTGGCACGACCGTCTTTTCTCACGATAGGACCTGCTTTAGCCGCCCCGCAACTAACTATCCGTCGGAGAAAAAAGTCCTGCGCGCGAAGCAGAGCGCCCCCGACACTTTCAATGGAGCCCGGGTGGTCCGGTACGACTACCATGACGCGCTGTACAACTGCGTGAAGCGGGATATGCGGCTACCGACGGTCGAAGAGCTGAAGGCGCTATTCGCCTACGCAAACAGGGGTAACAGTACCGCTACGGGGAGCAAATACGCGATCGTCGCGCCAAAAGGCGATTCGCGTTATCCCGGTGGGCTCTATGGCTGGGGCGGCGGCAGCAGATATTGGTCACACACTCGCGCCGGCAACGGCGTCCACAAGGTTGTTGATCTTAGCAACGGTCGAGTGAGTATTGACCACGATCCGCATCGGAGCTACGTGTCGTGTGTCCGCTAAAGAGGTTCACCGCGCTACCGGCGCGCCTTCCATTACCATGTCGGTTGAGTGGTCAGAGCCACTGCGTCTTGTTCCCGTCGGCCGTGATGAACAACATGCAGGCTGCTAACTTTTTCACTTCAGTGTTAGCTTTGGGAAATAACCTGGAATGAGGGCGAAAATGATTTTCGGATGCCCATTTCCGCCGTTCGACCAACGGCCGCCTCAGCGGCAGCGTCCAAGGTGGACCCGTCACTCGGGCAGCCGATGGTGGGGTTCCGTGACGTCTGCATATCTGCTTCGACAGGAACACCCAGATTTGGCCGCAACCGACAAACTCAGGCTGCTGCTCGTGCCGTCAGCGCGGCCGATGCGCCCTGACACTGCGGGACGCCGGAACCCAACTCGTGGAAGCAGAGTGCATAAAGGCCAACCCCAAGGGAGTCGCTTTCGCTTCCGAAGGGGTCAGTCGGTGCCGCGCGAGGGCCGGCACAGGGCGGAGAATTTCCATATCTGCGCCGGCGCCTCGCTTCGCCAGATTCGATCCGTCTCACCTGGGCTTGACGTACTGCGCAAGTTTCGGAAAGGCAGAGTCGGCCAGCTCGTCCAGCAGCGGCTTCACCGTGTCCAGCGTGATGATCTGTTGATCGGCGACCCGTGCCAGGCGCTGGCCTGTGCCTACCCGCTCCCTCTCCGCCAGCAACTCACCCGTGGCGCTGTCTGTTTCCTCGACTTCAACGACGATGAACGCCCGCTGCGGCGTACCCGTCACGGTCCTTGCTGCCATGGTGGCCACAAAGGCAAGGGGAAGGTACTGGTAAGGCTCGAGGTGCTCCCCTTGCGCTGCGATGCCGGTGAACGCGGTGCGAATCCGCAACACGCCGGGTCCGGCACAATCGACCACCCTGAACCGTTGGCTGAGCGACCGCTTAAGTGTGTCGTTGGAGTAGGCGAGAATTTGTTGTAGCGTGTCGGCGCTCACCTGTTCGCTCGGCCTCGGCTCCGGGTAGAAGACGAGCGGGTCGAACAGTACAGCATTGTAGTGGGCGGGCGTAAGCTTGGGGCTCACCCAATCCAAAATGGTGCCACCTTGGGTGTCCCTGGTCTCTGCCAAACGGGAGTAATCCCTCAGGAAGCCAGAATTCTCCGTGACATTGGATTCAGGCGAGCATGCTCCGAGGATCACCGTGAGGATAACGACGCCCCCCTTGCCTGCGACCGGTTTCTTCACGAATTATCTCCTTCGTACCGTTAGACTGCGGCCACATGCGGAGTCTCGTGTTGTTGCCACCCCGTCCGGATAGCACTGAAAGCATGCGAAGCGTACGGCCGCGCAGAGCTGAAGTAAGGCTTTATGGAGTTATTCTGGTCGTCGTCCCTAGAAGGGGCCGCGCGCCCCTACCTCATCTGCCCATTATCCGTTCACCCGAGCACCGTGCGGCGAGCGTGCTTGCCTGTCCGCGTGCGAATCGGAGTTTCAGGCGAGATGTTAGCGCCTGCCGCGTGCGATCGACCCGTCACTGCACCGCTTGATCACCGGCAAGTACCGAATCGCTACATCGGCGACTCAAACACAATAGTCGTAAAGAAGGCGTTCGGCAATGACACCACCTGACGGAGCATGAATTACAACTTTGGCCGACAGGTTGAAGCGCAACGGCGGCATGCCAATGTCCGTTACCTACGCGGCCATTTGACGGTCCGTGCGAGCGTCCAGCGGAACAGCTGGAGATGACCGTCTTCCGCTTGTCGGCGATTGGCGGTACGCGACGCGTTGCGGACGCTGTCCATGTCGACTCGGACCAAGCACAGGAGGCGTCAATGAGAATCTTCCCGGATTCTGTTTCGCAAGCACTCTTCGATCGCGGCGGTTTGAAAGCCGTCTTCGATCACGCCAGAAAGCTTGTAGTGGCCACGATCATCGTTGCGGCAGGCTTCGAGACGGTGAGACGCTTCGACACCATCGACTCCTTGGCGTGCTCAATCCCCTGTTTGCGAGCTATGTTGTTGCTGGAACAGGATGCGCACTCATAGCTCTCAACTTCATGGATGGACTTCGAAAGCTGGCGACATTGCGGCGGCACCTTGCATTACAGGGCGAGCGTGATCATCGCGAGAAGGTCCGTTAACTGGGCGCAGCGGACGTTCGAGCGTCCGCGCGAATGCGCAGTGGAACGGCCGCAACTGGCCGAGAGTTCCAATTGGATGAACGTTCTACAGAGTCGACGTTGAAATCCGCCACGTCGGCTTTCCGGCGATTAGTTTGAACGCGAACTGACGGCCACAACCTGCTGTTCAGCGAGCGGGCGAACCTGCCGTTGGAACGGCTGCATTACTCCGTTACCTGACCGACGAGCTACGCGCACAATTCGGCCTTAGCGGTCATTAGGCCGATCGCCGACCATGGGCCGCTATGGATTGCTCCGCAGCCGTTGGATCACCAGCTACTTCGAATGACAGCTTTTCGCCTGCGCGAGGACGGCACTCGACCCGAAGCGGTTTTTGTTGACGCTCGAAAGCAGCCGCTCACACGCTTTGGCCAACCGACACTGGAGCAGGAAGCGCAGAGGGTACCGGCTTGGGCATCACGGCGCCGAAGGCATGGCCCATGTTGGTGTCCGCGTTGAACCCCCAGTTAGGCTTTGGGGCGTAGACACAGTATTGGCGTTTCAGGATTTTACGAGAGGCTTATGAGGGATGCACCACCGCGATTTGAAGTTGCCCGTGTGGTGCGTCAAGTGCATGTTCTTTGACCGCTTGTCGTTTGTCCGGCAATAGGGCAGGAATGAACACTATCCCTTGGTGTAGGTTGCAGGCAATCAAGTAATGCCTGATCTGCTCAATACCCTCGCGGGCACGCCGAGCCCACTCTGTCTGAGACCGTTTAAGCTCGACAATTACTGATGCATCGCCTTTCTCCAGAAGAAGGTCTAGACGTAGTTGACTCGATCCATACTGGATTGGCTTATCAATAGATATTCGAATATCTGCATCTGCGGCAGCAATGAACCCCGACAATTTTCCAACCAACTCTTGCTCCAACAGTACAGTTCCTTTCGGTGTTTCCATCCGAAGCTGCGTGGAGAAGTGAGTCAGCAATTCGACGCATTGATGCATGAACCCCATAGAACGGTAGTTTCGAACGTCGGAAAAGATGGATTTGGCGATCTTGCTCAAGCGCTCTTTCTCCGCTTCGAAAAAGTGCTTCTCGAGCATTTGATCGAGCAGAATCGCAAAGAAGGCCGAGACACTTACGATTGCAAGCATTGCCTCTTGCGACGAGAAGAAGAGCTGATAGTCATGCGTGGACTTGTTTCGCCACTCAGTACGATAGTTTCTGAACTGACTCAGAACTCGCTCTTTGAGTATTCCAGCGGATTCAAAGTAACTCTCAACGTCAAAAGGTTTCTTCTTTACAGGATCGGTTCCAGTTAGCACCCGGTAGGCCTCTTTGAGGGCGCCTTCGAACGCCTGATTGGTTCGATAAACCACATCCGTATACAAGTGTTCGCCGAGGTCCTTGCTACGTTCAAAGTGGCTCTCCGCGATCTCGATGTGGTGAATGATGGACTCAATTCCACGTTGAGAAGTTGTGCCTTCGAACGACCTCGCTTTCGACCTTATTAGCGCTATTAGATCCATGGTGTGGCTATACTAAACAAGTTCCTGTGGATTTCATAAATGAAGCTGTCTTCAACGGGGCGCGTGGCCGCTCCCAGAAACTGATGTTGGGAGCTACGGCTGGATCATAGCGTTTGAGTTGTGCTCGCGACAACGGGCGTTGTGGCGATGCCGGACGCGATCCCTACATGCGTGCTGACCTTGGCCTTAGCCGCAGAAACCGGCACCGCCGCGATGCCCACTTCCTTGAAACCCCTGGCCAGCAGCGTTGGCCTAAGTTCCTTGAGAGCACTGTGCGGCACAGCCACCCACAATAGATCGCGGGCCCGGGTCGCCGCGACATACCCAATGCGACCGATCTCCGTGCTGACACCGTCCAGCAGTGCCTGCGCATGCTCCTTGAGGGTCACGTACAGCACGGCGTCCAGGCTTTCTCCCTTGGCCTTGTGAACAGTATCGACCCGCAGCGTCGTGACATCGCTGAAGGCCAAGTCCTCGGCGCTTGCGAGCGGCGCGTTCGGCAGAGCCCTCTTGGACAACTTTCGGCCGATATTGTCGGTCGGCTTAAGGCCAAACTTTGACTCCAAGCTAGCCAGCAAGAACTTGATGCGGGCCAGCAGCAAGGAGTGCCACTGGGTGTCGGCGACTAGCGACGAGGAAGGGAGGCCAGTGGCCGCGTCGCGCGTAAATGCCCAGATTGCCTTGCGGAGTTCCCGGTCCGCCGCATCACTGGAGGGTTGCGTAATCTGACTCGCTAGGCCATGGGGCGCATTGTCCAGCAGCGCAACCACAGCAAGGACTACGCGCTGAAACGCCTTTGAAAGGTCCTTTCGCCGGTCACGCAGCACCGCAGCAGCCGCGAAAGCCTTGACTAGGCCTTGGCCGGCCGGTGCTTCGTCGCCACGCAGCGTATCTGCGAGACCTTTTCCCCTGCAGAGGACGGCTGAGCGCGTGATGTCGGCACCAACGGTGGACATCGCGCCCTGAAACGCGGTGATGAGCTGTGGGTGCTCGTCCCGCTTGTAGCCTGTGAAGAAGGCGCCATGCGGCGTGCTGGGCGCAGTTCGCTCTGCGACATCGCTACGGCCGCAGAGACCGTTAGCAAGATCCACTATGCTGGGGGCCGACCGGAAGTTCCGTTGAAGTGAGTGCTGCTTGACGCCAGCGCGCTGGTGGTAGTCGGTCAGGAAGTTACCGTCGGCGCCCGCGAACTCGTAGATCCCTTGGTTGGGATCGCCGATGAGCGTCACGCACGAGCCGGCGTCGATGAGCAGCTCTAGGATAGCCTGATGCACCGATCCAATGTCCTGCGCCTCGTCGATCAGGATGTGTGGGTATCGGCGAACTAAGGCGGCGAGGAACTCGGGGCGCTCCTTCAGGGCCCGGTATGCCCAATACCGGCCCAAGTCATGCGTGTAGGCGCCGGTGCGGCCCAGCTTTTCGATTAGGTTGCGCGCCGTGGACGTGTCCGCCAGCTCGATCTGGTCGTTGTAGATGTGGAAAAACACCTCGTCGCCGTTCACGAATGCCACGTGCAACGCCGTGATCGGCTGAGGAAAGGACGATGTCGAGAACCTGAAGCCCTCCAGGAAGGATTCGCTGCCCGTCACTAAGAATGCCGCCCGCAGGGACTTCATGGTCCGATGGCCGTGAGGGCGGATGATGTTGGTGGTGATGAAGCCGTCGAGGGTGTCGATGTCGATCTTCGACCGGCCAGCGCTGGATGGCAGGCTACTCGCCAAGTCGTCATAGGCTTTGCGGAAGGTGTCGACCGCCACGTTGGAGAAAGACAGCAGCGCCACGCGGCCGCGCGCCTCGCCGAGATTGCGGCGCATCCGCACGAGGCGGTGCACGGCCGTCTTGGTCTTACCGCTGCCGGCGCAGGCGATGACGCACAGCGGCACCATCGGCGCGTCGACGACCCCCTGCTGCTCTGGTGTCAGTCCGCTCATGGTTTTGGGGTCTCCGCCATTTTGCAAGCGTGTTGGATGGCCGCTTGAATGTAGGTCGGCACGGTGAAGGCCACCTTGTCGTCCGAAATGACTTGGGCCAGCGACTGGGCGAAGCTACCTTTCTGGACGTTGTTCTTCGGGCGCTCGAACATGCCGCAGAACAGTGCCTTGGCCTTGGCCGCGTCGTCAACTTCTGCGTCGACGATGGCAATCAACGACTTGGCGATCCTGGGGTGCAGTTCGGCCAGCGCCTTGAGCATGGCCGTGCGGTTGTCCGACTCCAGAGCTAGGTCGTACTCGAACGTCTTGAGGCCGTGGAACACCTTGACACGCGTGTCCTCGCGGACCTTCATCTTGGCGGTATTGGCCGAAACGGTAACGACATCGCCGGGCGCCGGATACACCGGCTCGGGGTCGTCGTCCTCGCCTTCGTCTACAGACTCGTCAGCGGCTGCGCCGGCCAGCGCGGCGGTCGGTGCCTCGGCCTCGGGAGGCACCGGGTCGGCGTCGGTGAGGATCGCCACTGGAATCTTCAGTGCCTTGTCCCCGAAGAGGGGAAGGAACGAATCGAAGTTCAGACCCTCGACGCTGATGAGGCTCACGCCATGTTGGCGCAGGTCGCATCCAATGCGTTTGGCCAGCGCGTTGACCATCATTAGCTCAGCCGCGCCCTCGACGAAAATCACGCGGCGGGCGAAGAACAGTTCGGCGCGCGTGACGTCGAGGTAGCGCTCCAGCTTCTCGCGCTTACCTTTCTCGAAGACAACGCTGCGCGGGAGGAAGGTCTCGACCGCGGTACCTGTGTCGACTAGGCATACCAAGCTGTTCAGGTCGGCGATGCTGGCGAAGTTCGGCGAATGGCTCGTCACAAAGAGCTGGACGGGCGTCTCTCCTTCGACGGCCTGGATTGACTGCAGGTATTGCAGCAGCACGGCCTGGAGTTGGGGATGCAGATGCGCCTCGGGCTCCTCGACGATCAGGCCCCGATAGCAGGAGTCGGGATTCTTGGTCAGTTCGCTCAGCACGACTGCCATGTAGATCAGGTTGTTGAAGCCCAACCCGTTCTGCTCAATCTCGAAGGCATCTACCAGCAGCGACAGCCGGGACTTCAGGCTCCTAAAGTCGCTGGCGCTCAGGCCGACCTCCAGCGACTGCGCGAGCTGCGGGCCCAGCATCGTCTCGTGCCGGGTATTGATGGCCTTACGCGTGTTGACGATGGGCAGGTGCGTCTTCAGTTTGCCATCGAGTTCCTGCAGCGCCTTGTTGATGCCGTCGATACCGGTCTCGTCTGCCAACAGTTGTAGCAGACGCGCAAGCTGGCTGGTCCGACCCGGCTTCAGGCCTTGCGAGGCATCGCGTAGCGGCGGCAGGTACACGCCCCGCAGGTTTTCCATCATGTCCGCCGTCAGGCCCACGTCTTCGTGCTCGCCGCACCACCGCTTGGCGCGCAGGCGCCCAGCCTTGTCCGCGTCCGAGTAGCGGATTTTAATGTGTGCTTCCAGACCGCCGGCCGCGCTGGGCACCAGCGCGGCTAGGAAGTCCGCTTCGTCGTCAAGGCTGAGCCCGCCGAATACGTACTCAAACACGATGTCGCCGGACGGCGTGCCACCTTGGGGGCGGTGCAGATCTTCTTCGCCAAGGCGCGGATAGGGTTCGTCATGCCCGGCCAGCAGCGCGCGCAAGGCGTCGACCACTGCCGTCTTACCGACGTTGTTCCCGCCAACCAAGACGTTCAGGCCGGCTTGGAATGACAGCTCCGCGTACTTCAGCTTGCGGAAGTTCTTGATGACCAGTTTGGATAGGTGCATTTCTTTTCCCCGTGCCTGCAGGTTCTGGCCCTTGCAGTGCGTTTTATCTTGACCACTTGCCGCTGCCCGCCGAGCTCAACTTCTCTCGGCAGCCTACATCGGACCTTGATGTCCAATCAGCGAACTTCCGCTTTTTGCCGATAACAAACGTTCTTCCCGCGTCGCCTGATCAGAGATCCTGAGTCCTCAGTTGCCAGTCAAGCTGCCGCCTTGCGGCGCTGATGACATCGAGGTAAGTCATGGCTTGGACATCTGGCTCAAGGTTTTGCGTTGGAAAGTCGGCAGCGCAGCCACCGCCAACGAGAAGAACCTTAATGGGCTTATGAACATACGCTCCGAGATCGTGACGATAGCTGGTCCCTTGCGTATAGTCGTCCCTCCGCAACTGATGAGCGGGTCTCTTGAACTCAATCAGCAAGTACTCGCCACTCATGTTTTCGCTCAACAGCAAATCGGGACGCTTGTTCGCCCGCTTGCCCGTGAATTTCTGGCCAGCAAAGGTTCCAACCACCCGCTGAAGTGTCTTGTTCGAGCTGAAAATGCCGTACTCAGCGCCGAAAATCCACAAGTTGTTCTCAATTGCCTTATGCATCTGGACTTCCAACGTATCCTTGCTTGAGCCTAAAGCTTCGAGATTATCCAGAAAACAGTTTCTCGCGTGCGCCTGCTCTGCCAGATGGGCAAGATCGGCCAGCCCAAACTCGTCAAGCACCTCGGCAAGAGTTGTGACATCCCGCACTCGGGCGTCGGCAAGATGCCTTACGACGGCACCATAGTCTGTCCGTTCGATTGCCTCGAGGAGTACATAGACGAGCGGTTCAATTTTGTCCGATGGTTCATCATAGTATCGGTCAAGGACCCTTCGAATCGCCTTTTCTGCGAATTCTCTCCGGTTCTCCGGGAGGGCTGCGATCCGCTCTCGGATGCTTCGCGAGAGTCGCGCCTGAGCCAACTGAATCTCCCTGCCATGCTTCTCCTTGAACGCCGCAAGCACGACGGGTTGAACCATCTCTGTGATGCGCTTCAGAAGAACGCTATTCTCAATGAGACCATCCCAACCCGCCGTAACATGATCCCGCAGTCCGTCGGCGTTGACTTCGCCGTATAGGCGCCGCAACAGCTTCGGGGGAAAGTCACCAAGTTCGTCAAGTCCGAAGAAGGATGGCTTGCCGACCACTTTCCCATCTACCCTGATGACGATTCCTGGCTGACGTGAAACGGACCTCCTGTCGGAAATCGCGAAGCAAAGCTCGACTGGTCCGACGCCTTCGGGACGAAGCGTCTCACTGCTGAACGCGCCCTCTACGTCATCGATTCCGAGTGCCTTGTCGTTGACGGCAATTGCAAAACCGGCCTCCCGACCATAGTCCTGAAGCAGTATCTGCCGCAGGACGGTGGGATCCGGGAAGTGCAATTGCTGATCAAGGTCACTCAATGTGATGACGGTTCCGTGTGCACCCGTCTCGCACGGGACACTTGAAAGCTCGATGGGAATCTCTTCGATATCTTTTGCTTTCAGCAGATCCTGCACGCGCAGGGTAAAGGATGTCTTCGTGCCTCGCACGAATGTCTCAAGCGTCATGGTCGACGCCGTCATGAGGCCGGCAAACTTGCCAATCCCCTTGCGGCCTTTGACAAGCCGGTGCTTCCCTGCCGTTCTCTCCCCGCTCCGCTTCCTTCGATCCGCAGCAATGGAAAGGTAGTGACTGCCAAGTTCCACGGCGGTCATGCCACTTCCGTCATCCGATATGACGATCGGCCTATCCGTCATCGGTTCAGGCAAGACGATGGAAACGTGCTCTGCGTCAGCATCCCACGCATTATCAATCAGCTCTTTGAGCGCCTTCTCGCTCGATGCGTATTCCTGACTCAGCAGCTGTGCAAGCCGTGAGTTAACCTGAAACCGAGCTTGGCTTTTTTTCATTTTGCAACCCCCGGAGTTTCGCCATCGCGCCGGCTCCATCGATAGATGGCTCATCATTCATCTGCTATCTCCCCCCAAGCAGACGATTGAACAGCGGGAAGGCATGCGTATTCTGTCGTGCGATATTAGCAAGTTCCAGAATGCGTCGTCATGAGGTCGAGCATATTGGCGACTGTCCGCGTCGCCATGACGGAGTTGGAAACCACTGAATTCACGATTACGTATGCGTTTCGCATGACCCCCTTCCGCTCGAATGGCCATACGTATCGCATAACCCGGTGTGCATTTGTGAAGTTCGCCAAGCCGCTATCCCGGGCGCCGAACGCGCGACGGAACGACTAGCGATTTTCGCTTAGATAGTTGAGGAACGTTATGAATATGTGGGTTTAGCGGCCAAACGCTCGCCTGCAATACTCTCTGTAATAACGATGCTCTGCTCGCCACCAATGCAACGGCGGCAGCCCGCTACATTGCAGACGTAGAACCGCGTTGGCTTCAATGACCGCAATGGCCGATGACGAAGCATTCATCTTCGACAATCGGAGGGCCGGTTGCGAGGCGAAGCCGACGCCTAAACGTCTGATCGACGACGCATGTGAACGGCGGGTTGTGGGCGAATGTACGCGTCCAACCTCCTTCACCGTAAGCCGCCAGTCGAAAACATTCGGCCTGCGCAGGCGGCTGCTTTGTGGCGGCAGAGCTCAGCGGGTACAACCGGCCAGGTCCGGTCATCGGATCGATTGAATGTGCGGTCACTCGAATGGCTGCTTTATGTCGGCTGCGGTAGTTCGATGTCACCGGCTCGCATCTTCACCTATGGCTGCGTGGCCAATACGGCAGGCGGGAAAAAATTTACGTCGCATCCTAAAGTTCGTCGTGACGTGACCGATAACCTAAGTGTGGCTGTCACCTTGCGCGACACCGCTTGTCAACCCGCCGTCTTAAAGTTATAATTTTTATAACAATGAACCTGAGAGAACTGCAGCAACAGAAACGCGCCGTCGCGGTCGATGGAATAGTCAAAGAATCTCGATCGGTCGGCTGCGTTTCACCCTCGTGGCTCGCGTGCTATCCAATCTTTCAAGATGCGCTGCAAGGCGGCGAAACGTCGTTTCGTAAGCTGCCGTTACATGCCAAGCTGGTAGCGCTCAAACGCACGACCGAAGACGCGGCGGAGCAAGCCATTGCATCGAGAATCCTGGATGATGTTGGGGCCTCTTTTGTTGAACTCCCCACAGGTCTCGTAGAAGATGCCGTTCGACGATATCTTTCGATGCAACCAGGTAGCGCAAATTGGCACGCCACCCCCAATACCATGTTGCTCGATGACCTCGCCAGACAAATCGTAGGCGTACACCAGCCTCATGTTTCAAGACCGCCGTGCGTGCTTCGACCTGGACAGGGTATTTTCCTTGATGGCTGGATGCGATTCTTTTCATATCGCGCCCGCAGCGATAAAACGATTCCACTGCTTGCCGTCGATTGGATAAATTTCTACCAGCGACTCTGCCCCCTTCATTCTTGAGAGTTGTCGCATAAATTTAACCGCGTCCCCAACGACCGTGCGAAGCAAATGTGGAGATTTCGACGATCATCCACATGCTCGATCAATTGCGCGTAGCTCGGGATGCCTGTTAAAAACTCGTTAGCAATTTCTATCGTGCTGCGCAAACTACATCATCTCTTTTCTGCTCCCAGTACGAGAGTCTCCGAAAGAAATTCTTTACTGCCATCTGCCAAGGTAGGCAACGGGGAACGCACAAACGGTACCGATTTCGGCTTACGCAATCCACTCGAAATTGAAACCTTCCTACGCCATCTTGCGACCAGACAAGACTTCCTGACGGTTGACTACGGCAACGGTCAGATCGTCACGCGTGTGCTAGAAATCGACGCAAAATCGAAGACGTTCACCTTCGATTATGGAGCGTTGAGGACTGGGAACCGCGCCGTGCTGGCAGCCAACAAGCTGCGTTTTAATGCATCGCCAGACGGCGTGAAAGTTGAGTTCACAACTGGTAAGCCACGCGAAATCTCGCGCGATGGAACCGTCACGTTTGTGGTGGAACTGCCGCAAGTGCTTTTTCGCGTGCAACGGCGCGAATATTTTCGGGTTGAAACTCCCATGCTCGATCCGTATTTTTGCAGCGGGACGCTGCCAGAGGGACAGCCCTTCCGTCTTGAAATGCATGATCTGTCGCTTGGTGGGGTGGCGTTGAGGACGCTGGACGAAAATGTCGCCAACCTCGAAATCAGTGTGACGCTAAATGGTGTCATGCTGCACTTCAAGAATCAGAGGACCGTCGAATTGGATCTGCAACTTGTCTCCCGTCGCTTTGTGACGCTGCCTAAGGGCGGCAAACTGTTCATACTGGGGTTCCGGTTTCTACCGCTGCCCGCACACGCAGAAAAGATGCTTCAGCAACTGATAGCTCAACTGGAAATCAAACGCGGAGCGCTCCTGCGGTAGGGGTTGGGCACCGAATCGGCTCAGAGGGGTTCGCGATGAAACGCTTTGTTAGCAATGTGTCGGTTAAACCGACAAGTCCGATATTCGGACCTGCGGCACACTTATCTTAAACATACTTAATTGCAGGATGAAAGATATCGATATCCGCTCCAAGGCATCCCCGCACTATCGCAGTTGATTGTTGTAGGCGCTGTCTAGCGCCACCCGAACCCTGAACATGCCATCCGTGCGAGTACGGCCCGGTTGTGCCGGCAGGAAAGCCAGAATGCCCTTCATTGTGTACAACATGATTAGCGCGCCGGTCAGGTCGCCTACGAACATACTGAAGAAGCTTTCGAACCATTGCGCCGTCGTACCGGTCAGCGCGAACCAGATGTGGTGCAGCAGCGGATTCGCCACCGAGTACGCAACGGCCAGTACGAGCAGTCGCTTCGGCGTGAGATTTGTCAGGGACGCCTTCAGGTCGTAGCGCTCCAGTGCAAGCCTGTAAACCAGATAGGGGGCCAGCGAACCCAGAACGGCTCCCGCGATTGCGCGAACCGGGTCGTGCGGGAACCAATAGAAAAAGTCCATCAGCAGACCGCCAACCAGCAGGCCGACGAACCCATCGAATCCAACCAGCAACGTACTGAGAAGCCGAACACCGGACGGCAGGAAAATCCAGTTTATGCCTCGAACGAAAGACGTGTGAGTGAACACCTCCTGGTTGATCCACAGCGAGACCAAAAACGCGATCAGAGTCCCAGTGATCGACCAGAAATGCAAACGTAAGCTAGACATTGCGGTAAACTACCCTTCCATGTTTCTTATCGAGCGAATCATAACGCGCCTGCATGTCGTCCCGCGAGCGTCTATCTTCAACAGCCTATCCTCAACAGTGCGTAAGCAATGACACGTCCTGCTGATATCTACCTGCGATTCCTGCAACTGACAGAGGCATTGCGTGGTTTGCCTACGCTTGCCGCACTCGATCCGCTCGAAGAGAAAATCCTCGAATTCGTCGCGCGCACGGCGCAAAAAAACGATCGTCTTTCGGTTCGGGACATGATGGCCCACAGCGAACTTGGCTCGCCCGCGACGCTTCACGCCCGCATCACGTCGATGCGCGAAAAAGGCTGGCTCACATTGAGCGACACCGAAGACGCACGCCGCAAACAAATCAACCTCACACCTGCCGCGCTCAAGCATTTCGACAAGCTTGCCGAAGCTTTTGCGAAAGCCGCAAAAGGTGCCTGATCTTTCCCAATTTGTCGGTTAAACCGGCAACTCCGATTGTGGGACTGACCCACGCCCACATCACCAGTTAGAAGAAGTTTCGCAGGCCAACAGCGATTCCCGTCTGGTTGCTGCGTCCCGGCAACTCAACCTCCGCAGCACCGCTGACCTTGTTGAAGTCGACCGTGCCGTACACTTCGGTGCGTTTCGACAGCGAATATTCAGCTAGCGCGACGACTGTATAACGGTTACCGCTGCCAGTCGTATTCAAGCCTGTCGTTGCATTCCGCATGTGATCGTAGTAAAGCGCGCTGGTAAGCAACAGCGGACCGCGCACCTGCCACGACACGCCAGCAAAGGGTCCATCATCGATGCGATCCGTATCCTTCAACTGGCCGATGTCAGGTATCGGCTGCTCCGCTAGGAGCGTATCGACAAGGCCGGTATTGTCCTGCGAATGCATATACCCGAGATAGAGCTTCGTCTGGCTGAATACGTACCTGATGCCTACGTGATAAAGCGTCTGCTTGTTGTTCGAGTTGTCGCTGACCTGCTGTACAACGGCACCGATGTTGAGCGGACCATGTGCATACGACGCGAGCAACCCGAACATATTGCCGGCTCCCATATGACCCGGAACCTGCCCAGAGAAACTGTCTGCACCGCTCGACTCGTAGTTATTGCCGAACGAGTAGATCGCGCCGATGTACAGACCACCGAATTGGCCGACGTACTTGATCGAGTTGTCTACGGTCAGCCCCGCCCCAAGTGCGTAAGGCAACCACGAATTTCGGGTGAACGTCCGAGAAACCTAGCGAACTGTCGTACGGCAGGCAGATTGGTGGACAGGTCAAACGGGGAACCCTTGACGCCAATGACGCAACGTTGGCTCACGGATGACTGCCCAGTTTAGTGTCTCCGCCGGCCGGCTTGTTTGGCCAGACGTTCGCAGAGCTCTGTCACGACGCCGGTTACCCAAACAAGGTCCTCTTCAGCGAGCCTTGCCAAATGTTCATTCAAGGTAACTGCGGCATCGAGAGGCCGTGGGGAACTCGGTCCTATCAGCTTCGTGAGCGGAACTGCGTAGAGATTTGCGAGGGCAATTAGACGAGGTAGCGTTGGCCAGTTGGTTCCTCGCTCAAATCGACTAATGGTCTCCGAAAATACGCCCAACTCTGCGGCAACCTGCTCCTGCGTCAGACCGGCTTCGGTTCTGGCCAAGGCCAACGCGCGGCCCAGCCTCCGGGCAAATTTTTCTTCTTCAATTGTTGCCACAGGGGCATCACCTCATGTTGGAAGTCAACATGAATCGTCTACTTAGCCGTTGCTTCTGGTAACATCACAAAATGTTGATTGGCAACATTGGATGTTGATTTTCGTCGCCTGAGTGTGTGTGGAGGCGGGCCAAGTTGGCGGACCGAAATCAGGCGCCATGCAGCAAGTGGTCGGCTGTCGGATCCAAACGCTCGGTTGCAGTCGAAGTTTGGTGGTGTCGTCCCGGGTAGGCGCAGGTGTGTTCTGTGCGGCGCCTCGCGTGGGCGGGGGCGAGTGGCCAAGCCGGGATGAGTTTCGTGGGTCGTCTGTCTGTGGGTTCCTTATCGTCGGGGTTTGCCGCGAAGACCACATGCTCGGCGAGTATTTCGTTGGTAATGAAAGCGCTTGAGGTAGAGGCTGTATGTTTGTAACAAGTGAAAATAACCGTTTGCCTTTGTCGGAAGTGCCGTTCGTGCCGGAGGGCACCGGCGTGTGGGGGGTGATCTCGCAACTGGTTCCGCGCGACGTGCTCATTCTCCGGGTGTCGCCGCGGGGCTCGCGGGGCGTCCCGGCGATTGTGATGATGGACCTGCAAGGCAGCGCGTCCTCGCTTGACCAGTTCGCTGACGGTGATGCCGTGCTGCGCGGTGCCGCGGTGCTGAGTACGCGCCGGGCCGGGGAGGTCGGGCAGTGGACGCTCGAACCGCTGAGCGAGATCCGGATCGGGGCGACCGAAGGCGGTTACGACAGCGATGACCTGCTGGTCTCGGTGACCCGGTTCACGACCGAGGCGGGGCGCAGGTTCTCCGTGCCGTACGCGGTGGCCA
>Ga0310811_10003567_pt1 | contig 19603 bp, 14 predicted proteins | sample YCmetagenome_FD_207642 | JGI IMG/M metagenome (GOLD analysis project Ga0310811, IMG submission 207642) | Soil microbial communities from experimental microcosm in Duke University, North Carolina, United States - YC | ecosystem: Engineered > Artificial ecosystem > Soil microcosm > Unclassified ...
TACTTCATGCCGAGTGCCGCGTCGAGCGGCAGGTCGTTCCAGGTGTCGAGCGCCTCGTTGTTGTCGGAGCGCCCGGCGACGCACATCACCGCGTATCCGCGCTTCGAGAATTCCGTGCAGGCAATGTGGACGAGGAAGTTCGAGTCCTCGTGCATCAGCAGGATGCCGACCTTCGGCGCAGGTCCCGAGTCGGGCATGTAGAGCACACCCTTGACCTTGCTGCCGAGGCGCACGAAGCGGGGATCGCTCTGCGCCGCGAGATTTGTGCTCGCGCCGATTGTCAGGATTGCCGTCGCCGCCAGTGTCGCGATCCAGCCGCTGATGGTCATGCTGTCTCCCCCGAGAGTTGTGTGCGGCCCGCAGTATGCAGCGACCCTCGCGGTGGCGGAAAGACGCTTTGTCCGCCGGGTAGGCTTGGAAAACGGGTCCGACCGGTCGATAATTCGTTATCGAACGTTATCCGCACGTCCAGGAGTTCGCCATGCTCGGTCTCGGGCTCGCCTCATCACACGCCACCGCCATCTTCTGCCCGCCGGAGATCTGGCCGAAGGGCTACGCGACCATCCCCGAGTACACCAAGGAGTCGCAGCCCCACACCGCAAAACTCGAGACGATGGACGTCATCCGCGAGCACAAGAAGCGGGTCGACAAGAACTTCGCGTTCCTGCGCGACCAGATCGCGGCCTACAAGCCCGACGCCTTCATCTACATCGGCGACGACCAGCGCGACCTCTTCAACATCTCGAACATCCCGCAGATCGCGGTGTTCACCGGCGACGAGATCTGGGGCTCGACCGCACCCCGCTACATCGACGAGCCGGCCGAGAAGTCGCGCGTCCACGTCAAGGTCCACACCAGGCTCGCCAAGACGATCCTCAACGGGCTGGTCGAGCGCGAATTCGACGCCGCCAACATCGGCAAGATGCAGCCGCTCGGGAATCCCGAGCGCGGCATGTCGCACATGATGATGTACCCGCACCCGTACCTCATCCCAAACAACGACATCCCGTGCGTCGCCATCATGCTCAACGAATATCACGCGCCCTTGCCGTCGGCGAACCGCTGCTGGCAGCTCGGTCGGGCGTTGCGCGAGATCCTCGACAAGGTGCCGGAGCGGGTCGCGATCTATGCCTCGGGCGGCCTGTCGCACGATCCGATCGGTCCGCGCGCGGGCTGGGTCGACGAGCCGCTCGACCGCTGGTTCCTCGAACGCCTCGCCACCAATCAGCACGAGAAGCTCAAGCACCTGTTTACGTTCGACTCCGATACGCTGCGCGGCGGCACCGGCGAGATCCGTGCCTGGATCACCGTCGCTGCGGCAATGGACCGCGACGCAACGGTGATCGACTATTTCCCGTCGCACCACGCCAAGACCGCGCTCGGCTGGGCCTACTGGCCGGCCCAGGGGTAAGCGAGCCCACATGCCAGACAAAAAACCGGCGGGACATGTCCCGCCGGTTTTCGTTTGCGCGATAGCGGCGCCGCTTACTTGGCCCGCGACAGAACCTGCTTGACCTGCGCCTTCTGCTCCGGCGTCAGATTGCTGACCGCGTCGTGGATCTTCTTCAGCGTCGTTTCCGGGTCCTGGAAATCGATGTAGCGCTGGCTCTTGTCGCCGTCGGCGATGAGCTGCGGATCCTTCAGCACCTTTGCGACCGCGTCCTGCCAGAACTTGAGGCGGTCCGGCGGCATGCCCGGCGGCATGACGAGGATGCGACCCAGGTCATCGACGGTGGCACGGAAGTCGAACCACCAGGTCGCCTCCGGCGAGAGCTGCACCTGCTCGAAAATCGTCGGCAGATCAGGGAAGAATCGCGAGCGCTTGCGGCCCATCGCCGCCACGGCTTTGTTCTGCGCCGCCTTGACGTAGTTGTTGGCCGAGGTGTCGGAGACATAGATCGAATCCATCTCGCCGCGCGAGACCGCGAGTGCCGCCTCGTTCGAGCCCTTGTAGCCGATGATGATCTGGCAATCGAGCTTGAGGGCGGCGCAGGTCATCGCCGCGCCGTCGGACAGGCCGTCGATCGGGCCCGAGGCCGACCAGCGGATCTTGAGGCCCGGCTTCATCGCTTCCTGGACGTTGGTGACGATCGGGTGGTCGGGATTGACGAGCCAGATCCACGGCGAGGCGCTGACGATGCCGAGGTAGCCGAACTTGCCGAGGTCGTAGCGCACGCCCGGCTCGTCGACGATCTGCGACAGGCCTGCGGCGGTGCCGTTGACGATCATCATCGTCAACTGGTCGGTCGCGGTGTAGGCGCGGTTCAGCGCGGAGAGGCCGCCAGCGCCCGGCTGGTTCGTCACGATGACGTTGGCGCCGGTCACCTTGCTGAGATACGGCGCGACCATGCGAGCGTAGGCGTCGTACCCGCCGCCGGCCCCGTAGCCGACGATCAGGAGCATGTTCTTGCCCTTGTAGAATTCGGCGGGCGTTTCCGCCTGCGCCACACCCGCAAGGCCGGCAAAAACAGCCACGCCGAGGGCGAGGCGACGGAAAAACGAAATGGTCATGACAGTCTCCCTAGACGGACGGAGTATGTCCGCGCTTTGGCCGACCCGGCGGCCGGCAATTGGCCGCAGACTAGGTGGCGGCCCTGTCTCGGTCAACATTGGCGGGCAGCCGCGCCACCGCCTCTCGGAGGGGCAATTTCAGGGCTGGGAGGGCTGCCCGATCTGGGCCTCGTCCCACGCCTCCTGGGCCGCAACCCAGGCGTGCTCGGCAGTCCCCAGATCACGGGCGATCTGTCCGAGTTGCTTCTGCAGATCGATGAGCTTTTTCGAGTCCCCGGCGTAGAGCGCGGGGTCGGCCATAGCCCGCTCGATCTCGGCCTTCGTCGCCTCGAGTTTGCCGACCGCGGTTTCGGCCTCCGTGAGCCGTTTGCGCAACGGAGCGAGGGCGGCGCGGCGCTCGGCCGCCTGCCGCCGCTGCTCCTTGGGATCGGCACCGCGCGCGACCACCTTCTTCGCCGTGTCCTCGTCACGCGCCAGCGTCCGCGCGCGATACTCCTCCATGTCGCCGTCGAACAGGTCGACGCGCCCGCCTTCCACCAGCCAGAAGCGATCGGCGGTCAACTCGATCATGTGCGGATCATGACTGACGATCACCACCGCGCCGTTGAAGTCGTTGAGCGCCTGGATCAGCGCCTCGCGCGAGACGATGTCGAGATGGTTGGTCGGCTCGTCGAGCAGCAGGATGTTGGGGCGATCGGCCGAGATGATCGCGAACAGAAGCCGCGCCTTCTCGCCGCCCGAAAGATTGGCGATCTTCGTGTTGGCGCGCTCCTGCGAAAAGCCGAACCCGCCGAGGTGATTGCGGATGCGTTGCTCGGATTCGCCCGGACGCCGACGGCTCATCTCCAGCACCGGTGTCGCCGTCATGTCGAACTCGTCGGCCTGGTGCTGGGCGAAGTAGCCGACCTTGAGCTTGCCCGAGCGCACGACGTCGCCGGCCATGGGTTCGAGCCGCCCCGCCAGCAGCTTCATCAGCGTCGACTTGCCGTTGCCGTTGGCGCCGAGCAGTGCCACGCGGTCGTCGTCATCGAGCCGGAGTCCGATCTTTCGCAGCACCGGCTTACCGTCGTAGCCGATGTCGACCCCGTCGAGGGTGTAGAGCGGCGGCGAGAGCTGCTCGGGCTCGGGGAAGGCGAACGAGATCACGCCCTCCTCCTGGCTCTCGAGTATCGGCTCCATGCGCGCCAGCATCTTGAGGCGCGACTGCGCCTGCCGCGACTTGCTCGCCTTGTAGCGGAAGCGGTCGACGAACTTCATGATGTGGGCGCGCTGGATATCCTGCTTGGCGCGCAGCTTCTCGTTGAGGTCGAGCCGCATGCGGCGCGTCGCCTCGAACCGGTCGTAGCCGCCCGAGTACAGCGTCAGCTTGCCGTTCTCAAGATGCAGTATCTCGTCGACGACGCGATTGAGGAGATCGCGGTCGTGGCTCACCAGCAGCACCGTGCCGGGATAGCGCTTGAGGTAGTCCTCCAGCCAGACCGTCGCCTCGAGATCGAGATGGTTGGTCGGCTCGTCGAGGAGCAGCAGATCGGGCTCGGTGAACAGCAGCGCGGCCAATGCTACGCGCATGCGCCAGCCGCCGGAGAAATCCGAGCACGGCTGCTGTTGCGCCGTCTCGTCGAAGCCGAGGCCGGCAAGGATGCGCGCGGCCCGCGCCCGCGCCGCATGCGCGCCGCTGGCGTGTAGTCGGACGTGGATCTCGGCGATGCGGTCGGGATCGATCGCCGTCTCGGACTCAGCCAGAAGCTCCGTGAGTTCCTTGTCGGAGCCCAGAACGGTATCGATCAGGCTCTGCGACCCCGACGGCGCTTCCTGCGCGGTGATGCCGACGCGCCAGCGCTTCGGAATCTCGATCCGCCCCTCGTCCGCCTCGATCGCGCCGGAAATGAGCTTCAGGAGCGTCGTCTTGCCGGTGCCATTGCGCCCGACGAAGCCGACGCGGTGCCCCTCGTTGATCGCCGCATCGGCGCTGTCGAGCAGCACCCGCGGACCGATACGGTAGGTCAGACTCTCGATGCGCAGCATGGGACGGAGACGGACGCACAGGGTTGTTCGGGAAGCCTCTCAAAGCATCATTCCAGGGCGGAAATCAATTGTATAATCCGGCCCCGATCCCGCTTCGAACAGGAACGCCGATGTCACAGCTTGGTACGCTCGAAGACCTGCCGCGCGACTACCGCGACGCGCTGGCCGCCGCCAATCTCACGCCGCTGTGGCCGCTCATGCGCGGGTTGCTGCCCCACCAGAGGCCGTCGCGGCGGACCAAGCCAGTGGTGTGGCGCTACCAGGACGCGCGGCCGCTGGTGCTGCGCGCGGGCGAGCTGACGCCGATCGAGAAAGCCGAACGCCGCGTGCTGATCCTGGCCAATCCCGGCCTTCCCGAGACGAACAGCGCGACGCCGTCGATCTATCTCGGCCTGCAGTTGATCCAGCCGGGCGAAACCGCGCCGTGCCACAAGCACACGCCGAGCGCGATCCGCTTCGTCATCGAGGGCTCGGGCGGCTTCACCTCGGTCCAGGGCGAGAAGCTGCCGATGGAAAAGGGCGACCTGATCCTGACCCCGGCCGGCATGTGGCACGAACACGGCCACGAAGGCAAAGGCCCGGTGATCTGGCTCGATTCGCTCGACCTGCCTCTCGTCTACTACCTCGAGGCGTCGTTCGCGACCGAAGGCGCGCACCAGCCGGCGCGCAACGAGCCGGACTCGTCGCAGACCCGCTACCGCCGTGCCGGCCTCGTGCCCTACGCCTCGCTCGACGGCAACCGCGCCAAGTATCCGCTGCTGCGCTACCCGTGGCCCGAGGTCCGTGAGTCGCTGATGGCGCTCGCCAACGGCACCGCGCGCAGCGAGCGCGTCTGGCTCGCCTACGTCAATCCCGAGACCGGCGGCGAGTGCCTGCCGACGTTGGGCTTCTCGGCGATGATGCTGCGTCCGGGCGAGACCGCGGCGCTGACGCGGCGCTCGGCGTCGCAAGTGTTCCACGTCATCGAGGGTTCAGGCGAGAGCGAGGTCGACGGCACGACACTGACGTGGTCCGAAAGCGACACCTTCGTCGCGCCGACCCACGCCACGGTCAAACTCACCAACGGCTCGACGAAATCGCCGACGTTCCTGTTCGTCGTCGACGATGCACCGCTCCAGCGCAAGCTAGGGTTTTACGAAGAGTTTGCGGCGGGCTAATAGGCAGCCGCATCGGACCCGGATACGAAAAGGGCGACGCGTTTCCGCGTCGCCTTTTTTGTCCTCCCGACGGCAGGCCTACTTCACGACCTTGATGTCGGCCGCCTTCTTCCCCTTGGCCTCGGTCAGCACGTTGAAGCTGACCTTCTGGCCCTCGTTGAGAGCGGCGATGCCCGACTGCTCCAAGGCCGAGATATGCACGAACACATCAGCGCCGCCGTCGTCCGGCTTGATGAACCCGAAACCTTTGGTGGCGTTGAACCACTTCACGGTACCCGTCGCCATGCGACACCCCCTCCCCTGGCGGGACGCTCGTCCCTTCTTAAACATTGTTCAACGTTGCTCGGGCCGCGACAAGGGCTTTCCCCGCCTGATAATGTCCGATGCCGCCGCTCGACTCACCGTCGATTGGGGCGCAGCTCGTTAAGGATTTGCTTCATGCCCAATATCCCTCTTGTTGTCGCCCTCAGCGACTACGACCACTTTCGCGACGTTTTCACTGGGAAGGTGCCGGTGCAAGGCATCGACGTCACCCATATCGACCTGCCGGTCGAGGAAATCTTCGCCCGCTTCACCCATTACCGGGAATGGGACGTCTCGGAGATGTCGTTCGCCAAGTACGTCTCCCTGCGCTCCCAGGGCGACGACGGCCTGATCGCGATCCCGGTGTTCCCGAGCCGCTTCTTCCGCCAGCACGCGATCTACGTCCACGCCGACCGGCCGCTCGAGCGCCCGCAGGACCTGGTCGGCCGAAAGGTCGGAACGCCCGAATGGGTACAGACCGCCCAGGTGTGGATCCGCGACTACCTCGTCCACCAGTGCGGCGTCGACCTGACGTCGATCGACTGGTACCAGGCGCCGGTCAACGTCACCGGTCACGGCGACGAGGTGAAGGCGAAGCTGCCTAAGGGCCTCAAGTACACCCACGTGCCGGACAAGTCGCTCACCGACCTGCTGCTCGAGGGCAAGATCGACGCCTTCACCACCGCGCGCCCGCCGCGCGCGTTCGAGCGCGGCGACAAGCGCATCCGCCGCATGTTCCAGGACTTCCTCCCCGTCGAGGAAGCTTACTGGAAGCAGTCGGGCATCTTCCCGATCATGCACACGGTGGTGCTCAAGCGGGCGACCTACGACCGTCATCCGTGGATCGCGGCGAATTTGTTCCGCGCCTTCGAGCTGGCCAAGCGCAATTCGATCGAGCGCGCGCTCGACGGCAACATCTGCCGCTTCCCGATTCCGTGGACGTTCGCCTACGCCGAGCGTTCACGCGACATCTTCGGCGAGGACTTCTGGCCCTATGGCGTGAAGAACAATCGCAAGACGATCGAGGCGTTCGCTCAGGCCTGCTTCGAGCAGGGCGTCGCGCATCGCAAGATGACGGTCGACGAACTGTTCGCGCCCAACGCGCACGAGCTCTACGAGATCTGACGGATCAGCCGACGAGCGGCGGCGAGCCGGTCGGTGGCATCGAGGACGGCGGCACGCCCGGCGTGCCGCCGGCTCCCGGGAGATCGTCGTCCGGCGGCTCGGTCGCCTCGACCGGCTCCTCGAACACGCGCTCGGCTTCTTCCTCGGCCTCGAGCGAGGTCGTGCCTTCCTCCGCTTCGCGACGCTGATAATCGCGATAGGCAAGCGGGATCGTCGCGAGATACGCGATCACCAGCAGCGACATCGTCACCCAGGTCAGGGTGACGATCATCGCGGCGATGAGGCCGACCAGCAGCAGCATCGGCACGACGTAACGGTGCGGAACGCGGAGCTGCTTGAACGAGTAGGTCGGCAGCCGGCTGATCATCAGGAACGCGACCGCGCAGGCAACCGCGGCGGTCACCGACGGGTGCCGGAACGGCGTGTCGCCGAGCGGAAAGCTCAGCATCATCGGCAGCATCGCCGATGCGGCGGCGGCGGGCGCCGGGAGTCCGGTGAAGAAATTCGGCGCCCACGCCGGCAGGTCGGTCTCGCCGAGCCGGGTGTTGAAGCGTGCGAGCCTGAGCGCCGCGCACACCGCGAGCACCAGCGCGAACACCCAGCCGAGGCCGCCCATGTCCTGCAGCGACCACAGATAGAGCGACAGCGCCGGCGCCACGCCGAAGCTCAGGAAGTCGGCGAGCGAATCGAGCTCGGCGCCGAACTTCGTCACGCCGCCGAAGCGCCGCGCGATCCGGCCGTCGAGCGCATCCAGCAGCGCCGCGAGCAGCACCGCGACGACCGCGAGCTCCCATTTCCCCTGGAGAGAGAATCGGATCGAGGTCAGGCCCGCGCACAGCGCGAGCACCGTCAGCACGTTGGGCAGCAGCCGGTTGAACGGCAGTGTGCGGATGCGATGCGCGCCCGAGCCGCCAATCATGGCCGCACTCCCCCGACCGCAGCACTTGGCATTCCCTCGATGTCGGCGACGACGGTCTCGCCGCCGAACACCCGCTGCCCCACGGTGACCGACGGGGTATACCCCGCGGGCAGGTACATGTCGGTGCGGCTGCCGAAGCGGATGATGCCGAATCGCTCACCCGCCTCGACCGTCTGGCCGACCTTGAGGTCGCACTTGATGCGGCGCGCGATCAGGCCTGCGATCTGCACGAACGCGACGTCGCGGCCGTCGGCGAGCCGCATCGCGATCGCCATGCGCTCGTTGTCCTCGCTCGCCTTGTCGAACGACGCGTTGATGAACTTGCCGGGGCGATAGTTCAGCGCGGTGATAGTGCCGTCAGCCGGCACGCGGTTGACGTGAACATCAAAAATGTTGAGGAACACCGAGACGCGGACGCGCGGCTCGGGCGACAGGCCGAGTTCGGGTGGTGGCGACGCCGAGACAATGGCGCAGACCACGCCGTCGGCGGCACTCACCAGCGTACCGGCGCGACGCGGCGTCACCCGATCGGGATCGCGGAAAAACCACACGCACCAGACGGTGGCGACGACGCCGACCCAGCCGAGCGGCCTCCAGATCAGGAACAGCACGACCGTAGCGATCGCGAAGCCTGCGATGAATGGGAAACCCTCGCGATGGATGCGCAAACTGCTCTCCTGCGCTGGCCGGCGCGACGCCGGCGGCGTCAGTCGCGGGCGGGAAGATTGAAGACCTGTCCCGGATAAATGAGGTCGGGATCCTGGATGCGGTCGCGGTTGGCCTCGAAAATCAAAGTATACCGCGGCCCCTCGCCGTACGCGCGACGGGCGATCCGCCACAGGCTGTTGCCCGAGTCGACGACCACCACGCTGCCCGATGACGCGGGCCCCGCCTCCGGCCGCGCGAACGCGACCTCGACCGAATCGACGATCTTGTTGCCGTCGAGCTGGTCGACCTTGAGCCGGTGCGAACCGGGAGCGAGCCGTTTGGTCAACGTCGCGCGCCACTCGCCGTTCCCGTCGGTCTTCGTCCTCACGTCCGACTGGCCGTCGATCGTCATGTGAATCTCGGCGCCATTCTTTGCCTGGCCCGAGACCGTCGTGCGTCCGTTCTGGTCGAAGTCGATGATCTCCACGGCGAGCTTGCCCTTGGGCGCGCGCGCGCCGGGCGACTGCAGCAGGCGCGCAGGCCCGCCTTCCTTCGCCACGCCGAGCGCCAGCGCGCCGCCCTCGCCCTCGCGGCCGGCGATGTCGTGGCCGGCCTCGGGCACGACGAGCACGACGTCCGAGTCGCTGGTCGTCGTCTCGCCGTTCAGGCGGGCGATGATGTTGAGGTTGTGCGCGCCGGGCGGCAGCGGCGTCTCCGGCACCAGCACCCACTCGCCGCGGGCGTCGGCGGTGACCTTCCCGATCGTCGTGTCGCCGTCACGGACCTCGATCTCGGCGCCTGGCTGGGCGCGGCCGGCAATCACCGCGTCGCCCTTGGGATTGATGCGGACGATGTCGAACGACGGCCGGTTGGAGGGGACGGCCTGCTCGGCCTGCTCGGCCTGCGAGGACGGCTGCGACGTCTGCGGCGACGGCGCCTCACGGTCGAAGACGAAGCTCAGCACGACCGCGGCGAGAATCGCCAGTGCGCCGAGCGTGGCGAGGATGATGGGCCGATTCATGACGATCGCGAAAACCGGTAACTGCCGGAGGATAACGGGAAATCCTGCTGCGGCGCACCCTAATACGCGGGCCGACTCCGCGCAACCGCCGAAGGCCCGCTCGCTCAGTCCTTCGGTTTGTCCTCTTTCTCCGTCCGCACCGGGGGCAGAGAACGGATATAGCGGGCGATCGCGGTGCGGTCGTCGTCGGTCAGATATGCGGTCCCCTGCTCGACGACGTCGGCCATGAACGAGCCGAAGGTATCCCCGTCCGGCATGACCCCGAGCTTCAGCGCGAACGCGAGGTCCGATTCGGACCAGTCGCCGATGCCGGTCGGATCGGGCGTGATATTGGGAATGCCCTTGCCGTCGGGGCCGGAGGGATTGCCGGACATCTCCTTCGCGCGGTCGATCGCCCCGGTGGCGGTCCGCGGCGAGTGGCACTCGCCGCAGTGGGCAATCGCCTCGACCAGATAGCGGCCACGGTTCCACACCGCGTCCTTCGCCGGATCGGGCGTCATTGGCCCCGGCTTGAAGTTGAGCATCTTCCAGGCGCCGATGACGCTGCGCCAGCGCAGGTAAAACGGCAGTTCGTGTTGAGGCGCCTCGGCCGACACGGCCGGCAGCGTGAAGATGTAGGCCTTGAGGTCGAGGATGTCCTGGTTGGTCATTCCGGTAAACGACGTGTACGGGAACGCCGGGTAGTAGTGACTGCCGTCGGGCGCGATGCCGTCGCGCAGCGCGCGCAGGAAATCCTGGTCGGACCACAACCCGATGCCGAACTCGGTGTCGGGCGTGATGTTGGGCGGATAGAACGTGCCGAACGGCGTCTTGATCGCGGCGCCTCCGGCGAGCGGCTGGCCGTTGTTCTTGGTGTCGGTGTGGCACGAGTAGCAGTCGGCGGCGCGGAAAATGTACTCGCCGCGTTTCACGCGCTCGGCGTCGGCGCCCTGGGCGGAGGCGACGATCGGCATCGCGATCGCGCCGAGCAGGATCAGCGACGCGGCCGTTCGAATGAAAGCAGCGGTCATTTCGGTTTCCAGCGACTTTGAGACGGTGCGGCCGGGGAGCACCCTCCCCGGCCGATCGTTCATCAGCGCTGACGCGGCGCGCGGTAGTCGCGGTGGCAGGCGTTGCACGCCTTGACCGAATCCGCTTCCTTCTCGGCGAACGCCTTGGCGTCGCCGCTCTTGGCCGCGACGGCCGATGCCGCGGTCGCCGCCTGGGCGGCGGAGGCGAGCTGGGTGAACTTGTCCCACTGCTGCCAGATCTCGGCCTTGGCGCGGCTCTCCTTCACGCCGTCGGCGCCGCTCCCTTGCGGGAATTTGGCGAGGATATCCTTCATCGCCGCGGCCTGCTCGTCGGCCGCCTGCATCGCCTTCGAGTCGAGCGGCGCCTCGCCCTTCATCACTGCGACGAGTGCCTTCTCGCGATTGCCGTTGGCCTTCATGAAGTCGTCCCGGGCCTTCGCGGCCGCGGCGGCTTTGTCGGTATCCACCTTGGGGGGAGGCGGCGCACTCTGCGCGACAGCTACTGTGGCCACCGCCGTCACGACCGCCGCCGCGATCGCTGCGCTGGCCCAACGCCAGGATACTGAGTTCATCCATAACCTCCGGTCATTTATCGTCTCCCACCCGCAATCCCCCGATCACGGTACAGTGCGCAAATCTGCCGGAGACCGACGCCCCCCACAAGCGGCTTAAGTCCTTTATATGTTTACGGTTTCTGGGCTGAAACGACACATCTCCTGCCACAATCTGAGTCCCATCCATGGCCATTCTTCGCTCTGTCTGCGTCTACTGCGGCGCCGCCGTCGGCAATGACCCGCGCTTCGCCGAAACCGCGCGCGCACTCGGCAAGCTGTTGGCGCGCAACGGCATCGCGCTGGTGTTTGGGGGTGGACGCGTCGGTCTGATGGGAGCGGTGGCGGATGCTGCGCTCGACGAGGGTGGTCGCGTCATCGGCGTCATTCCGACCCGGCTCAAGACCGTTGAACTCGCGCACCCGGGCTGCAGCGATCTGGTCGTGACCTCGTCGATGCATGAGCGCAAGGAGCGCATGTTCGCGCTGGCCGACGCGTTCGTGGCGCTCCCCGGCGGCATCGGCACCCTCGAGGAGACAATCGAGGTCATCACCTGGCGCCAGCTCCGGTTCCACGATAAGCCGATCGTCATCATCGACGACGGCGGCTACTGGCAGCCGCTGCGCGCGTTGTTCGACGCGACCGTCGCCGCGGGCTTCGCTCATGGCGATCTCGACGGGCTGTTCCGGTTCGCCACGACCCCCGACGAGGCGCTCACGGTCCTCCGAGAGAGCCCGGCGCCGAAGCGGCCCGACGTCTTGCCGCAGGTTCTCTAGAAAATCCAAGGAAAACAGCGGGCCGCGTAGGCCCCGCGGCGCGCGCGGCGGCCTTGCGCGATGCGCCTGAATTGATATCTTCGGCCGCCGTCGCCGACCGGGTTCCCGGGCGGCTTCCGCCACATCCGTTCCGTCCGTCCAGCGTCCGGAGGCCCGTGCCTCATCCGGCGCGCGCCTCAGGGGAGATACCGCACCATGGCCAAAATTAAGGTCAAAAATCCCGTTGTCGATCTCGACGGCGACGAGATGACCCGGATCATCTGGAAGTTCATCAAAGACAAGCTGATCCTCCCCTACCTCGACATCGACCTGAAGTACTACGACCTCGGCATCGAGCACCGCGACGCGACCGACGACAAGGTAACGGTCGAGTCCGCCGAGGCGATCAAGAAGTACGGCGTCGGCGTGAAGTGCGCGACCATCACCCCGGACGAAGCGCGGGTGAAGGAGTTCAACCTCAAGGAGATGTGGAAGTCGCCGAACGGCACCATCCGCAACATCCTCGACGGCACCGTGTTCCGCGAGCCGATCATCTGCTCCAACGTGCCGCGCCTGGTGCCGGGCTGGACCAAGCCGATCGTCATCGGTCGTCACGCCTTCGGCGACCAGTACCGCGCCACCGACTTCAAGATCCCCGGCAAGGGCAAGCTCACGATCACCTTCACGCCGGCCGACGGCTCGGCGCCGATCGAGAAGGAAGTGTTCACCTTCCCGGGCCCCGGCGTCGCGATGGCGATGTACAACCTCGAGGAGTCGATCAAGGGCTTCGCGCGGGCGTGCTTCAACTACGGCCTGCAGAAGAAGTGGCCGGTCTACCTCTCGACCAAGAACACGATCCTCAAGGCCTATGACGGCTTCTTCAAGGACACCTTCCAGGCGGTGTTCGAGAAGGAGTTCAAGGCCCAGTTCGACAAGCTCGGCATCGGCTACGAGCACCGCCTGATCGACGACATGGTGGCGAGCGCGCTGAAGTGGAGCGGCGCCTTCGTGTGGGCGTGCAAGAACTACGACGGCGACGTGCAGTCGGATACGCTGGCCCAGGGCTTCGGCTCGCTCGGCATGATGACCTCCGTACTCCTCTCGCCCGACGGCAAGACCGTCGAGGCCGAGGCCGCTCACGGCACGGTGACGCGCCACTACCGCGAGTACCAGAAGGGCAAGGAGACGTCGACCAACCCGATCGCGTCGATCTTCGCCTGGACGCAGGGCCTCAAGTACCGCGGCAAGTTCGACGGCACGCCCGAGGTCGAGCGCTTCGCCGACGTGCTCGAGAAGGTCTGCGTCTCGACCGTCGAGTCGGGCGACATGACCAAGGACCTGGCACTCCTGATCGGCCCGAACCAGAAGTGGCTGACCACGACCCAGTTCCTCGACAGGATCGACGCCAACCTCAAGGCGGCGCTCGCCAAGGCGTAAGCCGCGCGCGAGAGCGAAGACGGAAAGGCCTGCGGGGCATCCCGCAGGCCTTTTGTTTTGTCGATAAGGGGCCGATGGACCCCTTTGTCACGGCATGTCCGTGCCCGATTTGTCACGCTTCCCTGGCTTCGCTCCGCCATTTTTTGCGGCATTTCGCGCGTCACGGGCGACATCGCAGATTCGCGCGCAGCTTTTGCCGCGGGCAGACGATGCGCTGTGCAAAGTGCGATTTCGACACGATGCGTCCGTCGCTTGGCGATGCCTTCTGCGAAACCCGCTGCCTGCCGCCGCATGGCGCGCCATCCCTCCCTCCTGTGTCCCGTCAGGACGAGTGTGCGCGCACGCGCGAGCGCGCGGCAGGCGGCTGTGGAGAAACGCGGGCGGGCTGTGCAAAGACGCGGGGTGACCCGATCCGGCGTCTACCGACGAGCGTGCGCACGGCCCGCTTCAGTCGATCACGGCGGGATGATCAGGAAGTCCGACGCGTTGAGCTGGGCGACGAGGACCCCGGTCAGCTTGATCGAGTCGTTGGCGTTGAAGGTGATGGTCGTGTCGGTGCCGTCGTCGTGCGCCGCCGCGAGGATCTGCGCCGCGGTGGTGTAGCCCGCGACGCGGATGTCGAGATAGTCGCCCTGGACCGCGTGATTGTAGTCGTAGATCGTGTCGTGGCCGTCTCCAGTCTGGAAGATGAAGCGGTCGGCGCCGGCGAAGCCCCACAGCCGGTCGTTGCCGCCGCGGCCGACGATGACGTTATCGAAGTTGTTGCCCTGGATCAGGTTGTCGAAGTCGCTGCCGACGGCGTTGATGTTGCCGCCCTGGTCGAGCATGACGATGGCTTCAACGTCGCTGCCGGCGAAGAGCTGGTAGTTGATGACGGTGACGATGGTGTCGCCGCCCTCGCCCGGCTTCTCGTAGACGACGTCCGACGCATTATCGACCCAGTAGGCGTCGTCGCCCATGCCGCCGGCCATGAAGTCCGCGCCGGTGCCGCCGTCGAAGTAGTTGTTCCAGATGTTGCCGAACATCACGTTGTCGCCGGCATCGCCGTAGGCGTTCGCGGGGCCGATTCCGTTCAGCGTCACGATCTCGACGTTGTTGGGCAGCGTGTAGTTGGCGAGCGTGGTGTAGATCCAGTCGTTGCCGCCGCCCCCGTTTTCGGTGACGACATCGCCGGCGTTGTCGACGTAGTAGATATCGTCGCCCGCGCCGCCGATCAGCGTGTCGGCGCCCGTGCCGCCGTCGAGCGTGTTGGCGGCGGCGTTGCCGGTGAGGACGTTGTTGAGCGAGTTGCCGGTAGCGTTGATGGGCGCAACGCCCGTCAGGGTCACGTTTTCGACGTTCGCGATGGTGAGCGTGTAACTGAATGCGACCTGCAAGGTGTCCGAACCCTCGTTCGCATTCTCGACGATGACATCGCTCGCGCTGTCGATGATGTAAGTATCGTTGCCCGCACCGCCGATCATCGTGTCGGCGCCGGTGCCGCCGTCGAGGGTGTTCGCCGCCGAGTTTCCGGTCAGCACGTTGTTGAGCGAGTTGCCTGTGCCGTCGATCGCAACCGCGCCGGTCAGTACCAAGTTCTCCAGATTGGCACCGAGCGTATACGTCACCGCGCTCTGCACCGTGTCGGTGCCCTCGCCCGCATTCTCGTTGATGACCGTGCCGGTCACGCCGGCGGCGATGACGTAAGTGTCGTTGCCGGCGCCACCCGAGAGGGTGTCGTTGCTCGCATTGGCGGTGAGGATGTTCGCTCCCGAGTTGCCGACGCCGAAAATGAACGCCGCGGTCAACGTGATGTTCTCGAGGTTGCTGCCGAGCGTGTAATTGGCTGCGCTCTGCACCGTGTCGGTGCCCTGGCCGGCCGATTCGTTGATGACCGTGCCGGTTACGCCGGCGGCGATGACGTAGGTGTCGTCGCCGAGTCCGCCGGTAAGCGTGTCATTGTTGGCGTTCGCGGTCATGACGTTGGCCAGCGAGTTGCCGGTGCCGATGAGCCCAATCGCCGTCAGCGTGAGGTTCTCGAGATTGCTGTTGAGGCTGTAATTGATCGACGCCCGGATGGTGTCGGTTCCCGCGGCCGCCCCCTCGACGACAAGATCGCCGACATTGTCGACGACGTAGGTGTCGTCGCCCAGGCCACCGGTCATGGTGTCGGCGCCGGCGCCACCGTCGAGGACGTTCGCCGCCGCGTTTCCGGTGATCGAGTTGGCGAGGTTGTTGCCGGTGCCGTCGATCGCGCTCGCCCCGGTCAGCGTAAGATTTTCGAGGTTCAAGTCGAGAGTGTAGGTGACCGCGCTCTGGACGGTGTCGGTGCCGGAGCTGTCGGTGATGACGGTGCCGCTCACGCCGGCCGTGATGACATAGGTGTCATTGCCGCCCCCGCCGACCAGAGTGTCGTTGTCGGCGTTGGCGGTGATGACGTTGGCGAGCGAATTGCCGGTTCCGGTCAGACCGGCCGCCGTCAGAGTCAGATTCTCAAGGGCACTGGAGAGCGTGAAATTGACCGAGCTCAGGACGGTGTCGATGCCCTCCCCGGCGTTCTCGGTGACGACGTCGCCGACGTTGTCGACGATGTAGGTGTCGCTGCCGGTACCGCCGACCAGCGTGTCCGCTCCGGTGCCGCCATCGAGGACGTTATTGCCGGAGTTTCCGGTGATCAGGTTATTCCCGGAATCACCGGTTCCGTCGATGTTGGCGGTGCCGGTGAGCGTGAGGTTCTCGATGTTGCCACCGAGCGTGAAGCTTACGGCCACCTGGATCGTGTCGGTGCCTTCGCCGCCATTCTCGACGGCGACGACGCCGGTGTTCGTTCCGATCACGTAGGTGTCGTTGCCGAGGCCACCGACGAGCGTGTCGTTCGCGCCACCCGCGGTGAGAACGTTGTTCAGCGCGTTGCCGGTGCCGATCAGGCCCGCGGCCGTCAGCGTCAGGTTCTCGATGTTCGCGCCAAGGGTGTAGCTCGCGCCCACCTGGACCGTGTCGGTACCTTCGCTGGCGTTCTCGATGACCGTCGTGCCGGCGTTCGCACCGAGAACGTACGTGTCGTTTCCAAGACCGCCCGCCAAGGTATCGTTCGCGCCGCCCGTGGTGAGCGTGTTGGCCAGGCTGTTACCTGTGCCCGCCAGGCCGTCCGCCGTCAGCGTCAGGTCCTTGATTCCGGTCCCCAGCGTGTAGCTGACCGAGCTCAACACCGCCTCGTAGACGCTGCCGGTTCCGGCAATCACCACGTCGCCGACATTGTCGACCACGTAGATGTTCGTCAGGTTGCCGCCGGTCATGGTGTCGGCGCCGGCACCTCCGTCGATGTAGTTCGCTCCGGTGCTGCCGATGATGACGTTGTCGAGCGCGTTGCCTTTGGCGGTGACCGCATTGATGGTGTTCGTCACCATCGTCAGGTTTTCGACGTTGTCCGGAAGCGTCGCGAGAACATTGTGACTTTCAAGCGTATCGATGCCTTCGCCGGCGTTCTCGACGATGACCGCGTCGCTCATATAGACGACGTATGTATCGTTTCCCGCACCGCCCACGAGGGTCTCCCCCCATGAAAGCCCCTCCAGCCGGTTATCGAGCGCATTCCCGGTTCCCGCGATCAATGCCCGAGTCAGGGTCAGATTTTCGAGATTGGCCCCCAGCGTCCAACTGATCGTCGACTGAACGGAATCGGTTCCTTCACCGGGGTTCTCGGTGACGACATCCGCGGGATTGTCGACGATAAACGTATCGTCTCCGGCGCCGCCGATCATCGTATCGATGCCGACGCCGCCATCCAGGGTGTCGGCTCCCGCCCCCCCATCGAGGACGTTGGCCGCGGCATTTCCAGTGATCGCGTTGTTCGATGAATTGCCCGTTCCGTTGATCATGGACGAGCCGGTCAACGTCAGGTTTTCCACGTTCGCGCTGAGCGTGTAGGAGACCGAACTCTGAACGAGGTCTGTGCCCTCGTTGGAGTTTTCGACGATCGCAACTCCGGCATGGTCGACGACGTACGTGTCGTTCCCGGCCCCACCGGTCAGTATGTTCGCACCGGAATTGCCTGTGAGAATATTGTTGGAGGCGTTACCCGTCGCGTTGATATCCGCGGATCCGGTGAGCGTTATGTTTTCGACGTTGGTCGCAAGCGTGTAGGACACCGAGCTCAGAACACTGTCGATGCCCGCGCCCGTACCCTCGGTTATCACATCACCGGCATTGTCGACGATGTAGGTGTCGTTCCCGACTCCCCCAATCATGGTGTCGGCGCCGGCTCCGCCGTCGAGCGTATCGTTGCCCTTATTCCCCGTCAGGACGTTGTCGAGGCCATTTCCCGTTCCGGTGGATGACTGGAGCGCGTTTAGGAAGACGAGGTTTTCGAGATTGGCACCAAGCGTGTAAGCCGTCGCCCAGGACTGAACGGTGTCGGAACCTTCTCCCGCATTCTCAACGATGACGTCATTCGCGGTTAGGACTCTGTAGACATCGTCGCCCAGCCCGCCAACCATGGTGCACTGGCCGGGGCCACCTTGCAGCGTGTCGTTGCCACCCAGGCCGATGAGAAGGTTGCCGAAATCATATGCGGTGATCCAGTTATCGCCGTCGTTGCCGGTGCCGACACCGTACCCGCGGAGTTCCAGGTTCTCGACGTTCGCGCCGAGGGTGTAGCTGATATAATTCGCTATGACCTTGTCGGTACCTTCGCCGGGATTTTCGACGACGGTCATGCCGACGTTGTTGATTAGGTAGACATCGTCTCCCGCGCCACCCGCGAGCAAATCAGATCCGCCGCCACCACCAAATGTGCCGCCGCCGCCGTTCAGCGTATCGTTGCCGTCGCCGCCATTGATCGTTTCATCGAGGTTCGTGCCGGTGATCGAGTTGTTGAGGCTATTTCCGTTGATCGTGAGGTTCGCGAGTCCGTAGGTAACGGCGAGACTCGTCTGATCGCTCTGGAAATTGTAGACCTTCGCCGCACCCGGTTGCGCCGCGCCGTAGATCGCCTGCGCGCCGGCGATGTCGTCCGCCATGGGGCCCGACAGCGCCCCGTTGTAGTACGGGTACATCAAGACATTCGGATCGAACTCGTTGTGATCGAGGCCGATGGCGTGCCCGATCTCGTGGGTCGCGACGAGGAAGAAGCTGTGCGCGTCGAAGAAGCTCGCGTCGGCGGTATCGAAGACGATTTCGCCGGAGACGGGATCTCCTTCCAGCGTAAACGTCCCCGCGAGCATGGTTCCAGCGCCGTCTATGTAGGCACCTCCGATGCGGATGTCCGGGTAGGTTGCGATTCCGATAAGGCTGTTGGGTGGATCGGTGACCTCGATGAAGTTGATGTTCGCGACCGCGGACCAGGCCGCGAACGCGGCGCGGAGGTCCGTCTCGAAGCTGCCGTAAAGAAAGTTCGACAGTGCGGTCTCGGTGCCGCCACCGAGGGCGCCAGCGATACCCGTGCCATTGGATACGAGGCTCCAGGTGACAACGCCGCCGGGCGTCCCCAGGATCGGGCTGGTCCCCCACTTGTGGCCGCTAAGCACTCCTGTTTCCAGGGTGTACGGCTCGAGGAAGTCGGCAATGCCGATCGCGGTGTCGGCGCTGCTCTCCGGCGTCGAGAGCCCGGAAGCGGTTGCGTCCGTCGAGAGTTCGAATGATGAGGTGGCGAACGTGTCAAAGGCGAGCGACGTCACCACCGGCACGTCGCCGTCGATCAGCGCGGGCTGGGAGTCGATCAGGACCGTCGCCGTGTAATTGCTGGCGACGAAGGCGCTGGGTGCGCCGAGCGACTGGGTAACGCCAATCGATGGGGAGGTCGCGGCGAGCGCGTCCGTCCCGTCGTCGAGCGCGATATCCGCTGACGGCGTTGCGACCGGCGCACCGAGGAAGGTCGGCGCTCCGTCGTCCGCGGATCCCGGCGAATCCGTGGCGTCCCCTGACGAGACGAGTCTCGACGGGTAAATGAGACCCAAAGCAATCCCCCCAACGCGATGCTGCTTTTTTTACAAGTTTACAGCGAAGCGTAACTCTACGCAGCGGGATTCTGCCCATTTATTGTCACAGCGGAGTAACCGCCAAGGGTCGCTCAAGTAACGATCTGCGTTCGCCAAACGAGGGGGCCGGCGCTCAATGAACGGTCGAAGATCCGGAGCGCCCGCTGTCATGCCACGGTCATCGAAC
>Ga0310811_10003568_pt1 | contig 19596 bp, 23 predicted proteins | sample YCmetagenome_FD_207642 | JGI IMG/M metagenome (GOLD analysis project Ga0310811, IMG submission 207642) | Soil microbial communities from experimental microcosm in Duke University, North Carolina, United States - YC | ecosystem: Engineered > Artificial ecosystem > Soil microcosm > Unclassified ...
GGACACGGGCACAGGCCCGTTCGACATCAGGCGCGACCTGGCGGGCATTGCCAGGAGCGTGCCGCTGGGCTCAGGCTTTAATGCGATAGAAGGCGGCTTCTCCATGCTGAAGCTGTCCGACCCGATTGTGCTCTATGCCAGCACCAACTTCATCTACCAACTGCCCAAGGACATCAACAAAGTCATCGCCAATGTGCCGGTCGGGCATGTGGACCCGTCCAGTTCGGTCAATCTCACCATGGGTTTCGGTTTTGCCATCAATCCGGATTTCTCCTTCTCGCTGGGCTATGAGCACAACCATGTTTTCCCGCAGACCACCGAACTAGGGACGACAATACAGGAGACCACCTCGCTGGAGGTGGGTGCGATGACATTGGGCATGGCCTACCGGCTCAGCCCCACCATGTCGGTGAATGCCAATTTCGAATTCGGCGTCACGCAATATGCGCCCGATGTGCGCGCGGTCTTCAGCATACCGATCACGTTCTGAAGCGCTGCTTAGGGCTTGGCTTCCCGGCGTTCCTCGCTGCCGTCGAGGGGGGCTTTCCCCGGCGCCGGCACGCCATCCTCCCTATAGGGATGGTTGTCTTCCGTATGGAAAGGCCACTGCAGGGTTGCAACGGTAGACGGATTGGGGGTCCGGGAAACCCCTTTGGCTTCCCATTCAATCGTGCGCATCGCGGCTGATCCCTTCAGATTATCGGGCAGGACGTCTTTGCCCGGAGCATAGCGGGCAAGTCGTGGTCCACCGCCATTGGGCAAAGGTCCAATTTTCTCTGACAAAAGGATTCTGACGATCCGGCGACGGGATTTTCGGTTATTGCGGCCCGCGCATGGTTTCGCGATCGAACACGGCCTGCTGGTCCGGCGAAAGCGTCCCATAGAATGTCTTCAAGGCATCGCCGCGCCGTTCCATGTCCTGCAGGTCCGATCGCATCATCTGGATCGAGAGATCCATTCTTTGCGGCGACCGCATCCGTCCCATGCTCTCAAAGGCCTGCTGGCGGCGCGCATCTTCCTGGGCGTTGGGCGTGCTGGCCTGCTGAAAGATTTGCCACGCCTGTTCCTGATCCGGGCGCAGACGCAGGGCGCTATGCAAGCGGTTCGACCATTGCGCCTGGTCATCGGGCTGCGCGGCCACGGGGCCGGCAACCATCAGCAGCGTGAAAGCCAATGCCGTGACAGATTTCGGGAAATTCATGTTTTTCCTATGCGAATGCGCCCTCGCTGGAGACATCCGACCACCTTGCTCCCAATGGAGTCAATCCAATAGGAGGCCGGCCAGGGTTCCAATTCGCGAGGCCGGTGCGCCTCTGGATCGGGCCATCCCGATGCAATAGGCTTCATGCCAAGTCCTTGAAAGGTGACAGAGGAAACAAATGACATCGCTCACCGGCCGGCTCCTTGTCTCCATGCCGCAGATGCAGGACCCGTTCTTTGAGCATTCCGTCGTCTACCTCTGTTCGCACAGCCAGGAGGACGGCGCGATGGGCCTGGTGATCAACAAGACCATCGACGCGCTCACCATCGACGACCTTTATGAGCAACTCAGCATCGAGCCGGCGGCGCGTGCCGGCGGCCCGCAGCCGGTGCATTTTGGCGGTCCCGTCGCGACCGGCCACGGCTTTGTCCTGCACAGCGCCGATTACCGCGAGGAGGGGACGCTGGGCGTTGGCGGGGAATTCGCCATGACGGCAACAATCGACATATTGCGCGCAACGGGCAGGGGGGCGGGGCCCCGCCAGTCCCTTGTGGCGCTGGGCTATGCCGGCTGGGGTCCGGGCCAGCTGGATGCCGAGATCGCGGCCAATGGCTGGTTGATGGTGGACGCCGACACCGGCCTGGTTTTCGACGCCGAAGACGGCAGCAAATGGCAGCGCGCGCTTGCCAAGCTCGGTGTCAGTCCGGAGATGCTTTCCGGTGACAGTGGACGCGCCTGATCTGTTAACGAATCTGCCCGAATTTCTAAATTGTCCGGCAATGCCGCGGAAAGATTTCGCCGCTAGAATCCCTATTCGTTAAAATGATACGCGGGAACTTGACCAAATCCCGCCATGTTCCTGCCGCGGGATCATGTTCCCCTGCCGGCCGCGGTGTACGGGAGTTGTGATGAGCGGACGCGACATCGACGATGCCGGCCAAGCGTCACTTGAGACAAGGCTCAAGCGCCGCGACCGCATCGTGGCCTGGGGTTTCAGTGCCGCGGTGCATCTGGCGGTATTGGCCGCGCTGTTCTGGCCGCGGCATGCGCCTGCGCCCGTCAAGCCGGAGCTTTCCACCCTGATGGTCAGTGTGGCGGACAGTCCCAAACCGCCCGGACTGCCCGATGCGGAACCCGGCGGAAGCTTCACCGAAGTGCAGCCAACGATGCCACAGCCGGTCTCGCCCACATTCGCGATCGCCCGGGCCTCCGACAATTCGGATCTGCTGAGCGATTCCCAGATCGCGGGAGCGGCGGGCGTGGGCGAGGGCGGCGGCGGGGGCGGCGGTTGTGACCTGGCGCGGGCCGTGCAGCAGGCGTTGCGGCGCGATCCGCTGGTACATGCGGCGGTGGACAATGCCAACCGCCGGGGCAAGGCCATCCTGATGTGGAACGGCGACTGGGTGCGCTCAGGCGCGCAGGATGGCAAGGGCCTGTCGGCGGTGCGCGAGGCGATCATGTGGGCCGTCGCCTTCGCGCCCGAAGCCTGCCGCAACGAGCCGGTTCACGGCATGGTGCTGGTGTCGCTGGCAGACGGCAACACGCGCTTCGGCATTGGCGCGGGAAACTGGCGGTGGTCGGATCTTTTGGGGTTGCGCCGGATTTCGTCGGATCGCTGAGGCGCGGCAGCGGAAAGAAAAAGGGCCGGCCTCAATGGCCGGCCCCCCATTTGGTCAGGACATGACCACCATGACGACGCGGCGGTTCTGAGCCCGGCCTGCGCGGGTCTTGTTGTTGGCAACCGGATCCTGCTTGCCATAGGAGATGGTCGACATCCGGTTCAGCGGCACGCCATGCTGGTTCATGAACAGCCGCACCGCCTCGGCCCGCTCCTCACCCAGCCGCTGGTTGACGTTCGCCGGTCCCCTGGAATCGGTGTGACCCTGGATTTCCAGATAGACGTTGCGATTGTCGTTTTTCAGCTTGTCGGCGAAGGCCGTCAGGCGTTCCTGGGCTTCCGGCGAGAGCTTGGCGCTGTCCGCAGGAAACTTCACGGAATCATCCGACAGGACCATGGAGTAGAGGAACTTGCCCTCAGCCAGTTTGCCGGCGGCCGTGGCGCGGTCGAGTGCATCCTTGGTCGTCTGGTCGAGCTGGGCGAGATGCGTGTCATGTTGATCGACTCGGCTCTGCGTCGCCTGGACCTTGGTGTCCACAGCACCGACTCGTTCGTTTACATAATCCTTTGTTGCACAGCCACCGAGACTGACCGCTGCTACGGCCAATGTCGTGGCGAAAATGGCGGGCCTTATTGTCAGCATTGGTAATTCCTTTTGTCATCCCCTCGACACCCGACATGGAGCGTGGGCGCATACTATGGCGAAATTTGGGGCGAAACTGGGGGTGTTTTGGATGTTGCGGATGCGAGGAAAATACGTCTCCAATTGCTCCGTTAACCGGCCTGGCGCTCACGCAAAATCATTTGTTTATTCCGCAAGCAACGCGGCTGATTACATTTAGCTCATCTGCCACCGAGTTTGACTCAAATCGGCTGTGGCGCGAATCATTATGGCGGGACTTTGGCAACGCATTGCACCTGCGAATCGCTCGCGCGGTCACTTGGCCGGCGGAGCGTCGGATGGAGGAGCCGTGATGCCGTATTTGTCGGTGCTGATACAGTCGCCGGGACTCATGACCTGATCGCCGGGACCCGATGCGGTTATCTTCTGCGAATAGATCACGACCAGAAAGCCGCCCTCTTTTTCGCAAAGCTCCTGTGCTTCCTCCAGGGTCATTTTGTGCTGACACCCCGCCAGTACAAAGGCCATCGCAAGAACAATGAATCTCACAACATCCCCTCATGCGCCCGGCGCGGCGCACCGACCATGTCCGGCGCCTGTTGCCTGATGCTCAATGCCTGGCGCTGGCGACGACTATGTTCACCTGCTGCATGCTGTCCCGGGCCGCCTCGCGCGCGCAATCGCCGTCGGCATAGCCTTCCACGATGGGAAATTGCGCAGGCGGATATTTGCGGTCGAGCTCCTGGCAAACCAGGCGCGCGGCGACCTGAACACGCCTGCCAAGCTCGGTCGCACCCGGTTCCTGGGCAAGATCGAGATCGGAATAGGGCACCGGTATCGAAGCGGACACCATGAATACCGTGCCCAGGCGCGAGGCGGACAAGGCCAGATGCCAGTCCCGCATTTTGCCGGCCTGGACCACGATGGATTCCAGGCGCGGTTTCCAAGCCGGCCGTGCCTGTTGGGCCTGTGCCGGTCCGGCCGTCAGGACAAGAGATGCAAATGCGATGGATAGAAGCGTGAGAACTGCAAGCATGGGATGATGAAGCGTCTTCATGCCAAACTCCCTCCCTTGAGTTGCTGTCAGGTTCAAGTCTCTCCTTCAGAGGCTGCTCTTTGACGGTCAATTTTAGAGCAAAAACAGCAACAAGTCGCGCCCGATTCCTCGCCAAAGGCGCTGGCAAACGGGGCCCGGCGCTCGACACAAGGACGCCAAAACTGCAGGATTCGCGGGGTTTGGCGGCCTAGCTGCGCGCCAGCCAGAGCGCGATGTTGCGGACATAGAGATGGATATCCGCCATCGCCTGCGGCAGCTGCGTCATGGTGCAGCCCGCCGGTTCGCTCACAAAGCTGGGCGCGCCGGCGTCGGTATCCCAATTATAGTCCGCGAAGTGGTGGAAGGTGCTTTCGGCAATCGCCGGGCCGGCGCCGGCATGGGGTTCGAAAGCCACGGCGAGGTTGAAACGGTGACCGGTGACCTTGCTGGTTCCCGTCGCGATCACCCGCGCCTGTTCGTCCGCGGGCGCCCCCACCGCGCCTTCATGGGGATGGGCCGGCAGATAGCGGATGGCGCCGGTGGGTGAATTGGGATCGGCCAGCACCGGATGGATGGGCCCGGCCACTTCGATTTCCTGATAGTCGCCATTGGCGCCGGAATGGAAATTCGGCCAGGAGATATAGGTGGTGTAGGGATCGTCTCTTTCCCGCCTGGACGGATCGGGATCGAGATTTTGGGTGTGGAAGTAATGCGCCTTTCCCACCCCGCCCAGATTGCAGATGGACGAGCCCAGATCCATATGGTCGCGGGTGACCATCAACCCGCGCCCGGAAGCGCGAAAGCGCGAAATGGCCTGGCAGTCTTCCGGCGTCAGTCCGTTGCCGATATCCACCGCGAACAGCCACATCTGGTCGAAGTCGCTTTGATCCAGCTTTGACAGCAGCGAGTCCGGTTTGCCCAGCGGGTCGCGGTCGCGGGTGGTGACGTCGAAGAGCCTCTGGCCGTTTGCATCGGTCTGGATGCGAAGCAGGTCCGCCAGATAGCTGAAGCGGGCGATGGACCAGTCATCCTCGGTGGCGGGAATGGTGGTCTGGAGCAAAATGTTGATGCGTTTCATCGTCCGCTCTTTTCCTGGTTCGGCCCCAACGCCCTTTATTTTTGGGGCGGTCCGGCTAACGCCTAACGCCCCTATTTTTGGGGCGGTCCGGCTAACGCCTAACGCCCCACATGGGTACTAGGCTTGCGCAACGCAACCCCTCAGCCAGTCGTCAAACCGGGTGTTGCCCACCCGCCACGGATTCTCCGCAACCAGTTTTTCAGGGCCCACCTCGGCGCCGAAATATAATGCGCGCGGGTCCGGCGTCACCTGGCGGTTGTCTTCAAAGGCCGCCAGCACATCCAGCGCCAGCTCGGTCAGTGGAAATGTTTCTGGTCCGGCAATCTCAAGGACGGTGTTGGCGGGAGGAGAGAGCGCGGCATCCGCCAGGGCCATGGCAACATCACCGGCCGCAAGCGGCTGCATGGGAATCGGCGGGAGGCGCAGGTCCGTACCGGTATCGGCACCCCCATCGGCATCATTGGCGATGCCGTAGATGGTTTCGAAAAACGGCGCGGACCTGAGAATGGTGTAGGGCAGGCCCGATGTCCGCACCAGATTTTCCTGCGTCAGCTTGGCGAGGAAAAAGCCGCTGAGGCTGAGGCGGTCGGCCCCCAGCATGGACAGGGTGACATGATGTTTCACGCCGGCGCGTTTGGCAGCATCCAGCAAAACCCGCCCGGCATGGCGGAAGAAATTCAGCATCTCGACCGGATCGTCCGACCGCGCATTCGAGGCATCGATGACGATATCGGCGCCCTGCAGCGCTTCGGCCAGTCCTGTGCCGGTCGCGATGTCGACACCTGTGGAACGGGAGGCTGGAACCACCTGATGGCCCAGCTCCCGCAGCCTGTCCACAAGTGCCGAGCCGATCAGGCCCGTACCACCCACAACGACAATCTTCATCATCACTCCTGAAATGGTGTGTTCATCACAAAGTCGACGGAGGAGGGCGCCTTGTAACCGGCAATAAAGCGTTCACCGAAGTCGCGGGCGAAATTGTCGTAGGTGGTTTCGGGGTGTTTCTTGGCGATGTGGCAGAAGCATTGCGTCATCTTCTGCTTCATGGCCAGGCGCGGGAATTCCGCCAGGATACGCGTCATGTCGGCGGACGGGATCAGATCGTATTTGAGGCCGACAACATCCAGGCAGATGCCGGTGGTGCACAGGGCCACTTCCGCTTCCTTGTAGAGGCCGATGGAGGGCGTGGAGTTCAACGCCACGCTGTCCCAGATCAGCTGTGCCCGCCGTTCGCCAAGCCCGCGCTCGGTCGCGAAAGCCCGCGCCAGATCGGCACCCTCCACTTCAAAGCGCCGTGGGCCGGCAAAGCGATCGTTGAGAGTGATGTCGTGCAGCAATGTTCCGACGGCGAGGACTTCCGCATCATGTTCGATTTTCTGCAGCTCGCCGATCTTGGCCGCGAACAGCCAGGAGCGGACCACATGGTTGAACAGATAGGGCTCGCAGGCCTTGCGGGCATAATCCATCGCTTCGTCAACCAGCAAGGTATCGGGGACCGTGATCCCCGCCAGCGTCCGGGTCGCCGGTGCCGTCATGACTGTCGCACTCATCTTCGCCTCACTTTTTCTATTGGGCAGCGATTGCCGTTTCACGCGGGCGGTCCGCCGGATGCTGCTGGCGGAAGCCGATCGCCAGCCTGTTCCAGGCATTGATCATGGCGATGCCGATGGAAAGGGTGAGCAGTTCGTCTTCGGAGAAGACGCTCTTGGCCTCTTCATAGGTCCCGTCCGGCGCATGGGTCTTGGCGATCCGGGTGAGGGATTCCGCCCAGGCCAGCGCGGCGCGTTCCCGCGGAGTGTAAAGCTGGGATTCACGCCAGGCATCCAGCAGAAGCAACCGGTCCTCGGCCTCACCCAGCTTCAGCGCTTCATGCCGGTGCATGTGCAGGCAATAGGCGCAGCCGTTGATCTGCGACACCCGTACCTTGACCAGGGTCATCAGTTTGGGATCGAAGCTTTTGGCGATCCAGGCCTCGGCCGCGACCAGCGCATCAATGCCGGCATTCTTCCTGGTCATGAAATTCATGCGTTGGGTCACGTGTGTCTCCAGCTACTTCAAAGGCGTGGTAAGGTTGGTTTCGCCGGTGTCGACCACGAACACCGCCAGCAGCTTCGCAGGCTTGGTATTGCTGGCATTGGCGCTGACGGCGTGGCGGTCGCCGGGATTTTCCGAGAAATTGTCGCCGGCGCGATAGACCTTGACCGGACCGTCATTCACCTGGCTCTTGATCTCGCCTTCCAGGACGGTGGCATAGATGAAGGCCGATTTGGGGTGGAGATGCCCGGGCGAGGAGCCGCCCGGGGCATATTCCACCAGCACGCCCTTGATGCTCTTGCCGGGCACATTGGGCAGCACATGGTCGTAGACCAGCGTCACCTTCGCCGCATTGTCATGCTGGGCATGCTGGGCCGATGCGGGGATGACGAAGACGGCTGCCAGCGCCGCTGCGGTAAGCAATGTCCTGATCATGATGGTCTCCTGTTGTCGGTGGGTGACGGCCGCTATCAGGCGGCCCGCTTTTCGGTGTTCTGGCCCTTGATGAAGGCCAGAATTTCGGCATTGACGATGTCCGCCTGGGTGGTGATCATGCCGTGCGGCAGGTCCTTATAGGTTTTGAGCGTGCCGTTCTTCAGCAGCTTGGCGCTCATCGGGCCGGACGCGACATAGGGCACGATCTGGTCGTCCTCGCTGTGCATCACCAGCACCGGCACTGTGATCTTCTTGAGGTCTTGCGTGAAATCGGTCTGGGAGAAAGCGACAATGCCGTCATAATGCGCTTTGGCGCTTCCCATCATCCCCTGGCGCCACCAGTTGGCGATGGCCGCTTCCGAGGACTTCACGCCCGGCCGGTTGAAGCCATAGAAAGGCCCTTCCGGAAGGTCGCGATAGAATTTCGAACGATTGGCGGCCAACTGCACCTGCAAGTCATCAAACACCGCCTTGGGCAATCCATTCGGATTGGCATCCGTCTTGACCATCAGCGGTGGCACCGCGCTGATCAACACCGCCTTGGAGACGCGGCTCTCGCCGTGGCGGCCGATATAGGCCGTGACTTCGCCGCCGCCGGTGGAATGGCCGATATGGATCGCCTCCTTGAGGCCCAGATGCTCGGTCAGTGCCGCGAGATCCGCAGCGTAGTGATCCATGTCATGGCCGGTGGCAACCTGCGAGGAGCGCCCATGCCCACGCCGGTCATGGGCGATGACGCGAAATCCCTTGTTCAGGAAGAACATCATCTGCGCGTCCCAATCGTCCGCCGACAATGGCCAGCCGTGCGAAAACACGATCGGTTGGCCCGAACCCCAGTCCTTGTAGAAAATCTCAACGCCGTCCTTGGTCCTGATCGTGCTCATGGTATGGCTCCTTTGGTTGGGGGGTGAGGGTTGAAGGTTGAGGGTTGAGTGAAAATCACGCCGACCGCGCCGGCAGGCCGAGCCAGTCCTCGAAACTGGTCGAGCCGAAGCGGGGATGGTCGGGCATCAGCGAGCGGTCATCCAGTTCGGCGCCGAAATAGCGGGCATGGACATCGGCTACGATCTGGCGCTTGTCGCCCTTGGCGGCGAGATACTCCCGCGCGAACGTGTCCAGCGAACAGGCATCGGGGCCGGCAAGCTCGACGGTGGCGTTCAATGGCGCCCCCAGGGTGAGTTCTGCCAGCGCGGCGGCGACATCGTCGGCGGCGATCGGCTGCACCAGGGCCGGCGACACATGAATGGTGCCGTTTTCCGTGCCCGACTGGATGATGCCGTCGATGAATTCGAAGAACTGGGTGGAATGCAGGATGGTATAGGGGATGCCGGACGCCTTGATCAGCTTTTCCTGCGCCTGCTTGGCGCGGAAATAGCCGATGCCCAGCGGGCGTTCGGTGCCCACCACCGACAGCGCGACATGATGCTTCACACCGGCTGCGCTTTCGGCGGCGAACAGGTTGCGGCAGGAGGTTTCGAAAAAGTCCGTGGCCGCCTGCTCGTCAAAGGACGGCGAGTTCGCCACATCGACCACCACCTGCGCGCCCGCCATCACCTCGGCCAGGCCTTCGCCGGTCAAAGTGTTGACGCCGGAACTCGGCGAAGCGGAAACAGCCTGATGGCCGTTGGCGAGAAGTTTCTGGACCAGCCTGGAACCGATACGGCCGCTGCCTCCGATGACGACGATCTTCATGTCCTGTCTCCGTTCCCATCGCGTTCAGCGCGACCGGTGACAGGACGATGCCGCAAAGCCGGACGATAGGCCTTGTGGTCCTCTTGAAAGGGCCTTGATTTTGTCTTGGATATTTGTCCAGTAACCCGATTACAGCTGTGTTATCATGGCTTGTCCGGGCCCGGAGCAGCCCCTGGATGATCCTGTATGCGCGCGTGTTGGTCTCAGTGCGGTTAGGGAACCGGATGCCATTTGAGTTTGCGGACTATGTGCTCGATCCTGAGCGGCGGGAACTTTCCCGCGGGTCCGGGGCCGTAGCCATGGGACCGCAAGTCTTTGATCTGCTGGTCTATCTGGTGGCGAACCGCGACCATGTAGTCAGTAAGGACAATCTGTTTGACGCGGTGTGGGACGGCCGGATCGTCTCGGAGTCCACATTGGCCAGCCATATCAATGCCGTCCGCAAGGCGATCGGCGACAGCGGCGAGGAGCAGCGCCTGATCCGGACGGTGGCCCGCAAGGGCTTCCGTTTTGTCGGCGAGGTCCGGGAAGGCCCTGTCGTCAACGGTGCTGCATCGGCAAAGGCCGAACCCGGCCCTGCCGCCCCAAAGCATCCCTCCCTTCCCGGCAGGCCCTCCATCGCCGTCCTGCCTTTCGTGAACCTGAGCGGGGATCCCCAGCAGGACTATTTCGCCGACGGCGTGGTGGAAGACATCATCGCAGCGCTGTCGCGCATCGGCTGGCTGTTCGTCATCGCCCGCAATTCCAGCTTCACCTACAAGGACAAGGTGGTGGATGTGAAGCAGGTGGGCCGCGAGCTGGGCGTGCGCTATGTGCTGGAAGGCAGTGTGCGCAAGGCGGCCAACCGGATGCGCATCACCGGACAGCTTATCGATGCCACGACCGGCGCCCATATCTGGGCCGACCGGTTTGAAGGAACGCTGGAGGATATTTTCGACCTTCAGGACAAGATGAGCGAGAGCATTGTGGGCGCGATCGCACCCCAGCTTGAACGTGCCGAGATCGAACGGGCGGTGCACAAGCCGACCGACAGCCTGGATGCCTATGACCATTACCTGCGCGGCATGGCGGCCTTTCACCGGGCGACGCGGGAGGCCATCGATGAAGCCCTGCCGTGCTTCCGCAAGGCCTTCGAACTCGATCCGGACTTTGCGGCCGCCTATGGTATGGCTGCCTGGTGCATTTTCTGGCGCAAGCTGAACGGCTGGATGACCGACCGCGAGAAGGAGATTGAGGAAGGCGCGCGTCTTGCCCGCCGTGCCGTCGAACTGGGCAAGAACGATGCCATCGCGCTGACAAGGGGCGGACATGCCCTGGGGCACTTTGGCGGTGAACTGAACGGCTGCATCGCCCTGGTCGACAAGGCGCTGGTGCTCAATCCCAACCTGGCGGCGGCATGGTTCCTGGGGGCCTTCCAGCGGATCGCCTGCGGCGAACCCGATGTCGCCATTGAACGCTTTCAGCACGTCATGCGCCTCAGCCCGCTCGATCCGGAGATGGTGCGGATGCAGGCGGGCATGGCGGCGGCGCACCTGATAGCGGGCCGCTTTGAGGTCGCCTTTTCCTGGGCAGAAAAGGCCTTGCGGGAGTTGCCGAGTTTCGGACTGGCCTGCGGTATCGGCGCTGCAAGCTATGCACTGGCAGGGCGAATGGACGAGGCGCGGCGCGCGATATCGCATCTGCGCCAGATCGCGCCGCATATGAGCATCGCCAATCTCAAGGATTGGATTCCGTTCCGGCGGCCGCAGGACCTGGAGCTGTTTGCCGACGGCCTGCGAAAAGCGGGGCTACCTGAGTGAGACGCGACCGGCGTAGCCGGGCAAATCGATCCGTCGCTAGCGACAGCGTAGTGCGACGATCGATTTGAGCGTCGAACGCCGCGAGCTTGGGCGAGCGGCCACGGCGCGACGGCTACTGCTTGCGCGATTCTTCTATCAAGCTCATGACGCGATGCCATTTGACGGCGGTCGTGTGATTGCCCGCTTCGGTCTGCATCCGGGTCATTTCCAGCGCCTTGCCGGCAGCCGCGGCGCCGAATATCTGGATCATCGTGCGAGCCAGTTGTTCCGGACTCTGATCCCAAAGGGGGCGTTTGCGCCAGACATGACCTGTATCAACCATCGTCGAATTTAGCGTCAGAGTTGCTTGATCATTTTCACTTTTTTGGAATCGCAATAGCCGCAGGCCGTGCAGGTGCGGGTGTACAGGCCGGTAAAAAATGTGGCCCATGACGCGCGGTAGGATGTCTTTTCCTCACAGACCGGGCAGGGGCGTTGTGACGGATAGGACTTCCGGCTCGCAACTGCCTGGGAGACGAAGGACGATGCCATGGAGGAAGCGTGAAGGGCGCGCCTGCCCGCTGCGATTAACAATTGTTGGCCGTCGCGCCAGGTAAGTGAAATGCGGGAGAGGTTTGTTTCCATTCCTTACCGATCCGTCGGTTCTTGAAAAGACAGAAGCTGCCCGGCAGGTGCTTGTGCTGCCGGGGAGCTGCTGCGCTGCGTTGGAGGGGCGGAGAAAACGCCTCGCGCGGCGATACAAATGCTTCGCGTAAGAAATTGGTTCCGCTTGCTTTTGCACCGGCGGGAAAAAGTTCGTGGCCGTGATGTCAAGCGTTATGTCACGCTTGATAGAACGCGGCGCAGTCCCGCGCACTTTGAGGACAGTCAGGATTGGGGAGGACAGTCAGGGTTGGGCTGTATCCCGCCGGGCGGCCGCAATTCTGGCTTTCAATTGCTGGGTCAGTTGCTTTCCGCTCAGCTGCGACAGCTGCCGCAACGAGAAGCCTTCGCGCGTCATCACCGCCCGGATCTCGCTGACCCCGGAATAGTTGCCGCTGTCCGCGAGTTCATACGCGCGCTGCACGAAGTTGATGTTCGACATTCAGGTACAGTAATCGTCCTTACCGGCGCCCCCAAAAGAATGTTGCGGACAGCGTTAATGTCCATTCCGCAAGGGCCATTCAGGACTCCCTGGGGGCGTTATAGACCAGGAATTGCCGGTCGCGGGCCCAACCTTGCTGCTCGTAGAGCGTTTGGGCGGCGCTGTTGTCGATACTTGTGGAAAGCGACAGGCGCACCGCGCCAATCCTGGCGGCATAGTCGCGGGCCGTCTTAAGAAGGCTCTTGCCCACGCCCATGCCGCGCGCCTGAGGCACGACGAACAGATCGTTGAGGATAAAGGTGCGCGCCATGCTGACGGACGAGAAGGAAGGATAGAGTTGGGTGAAGCCCAGCGCCTTGCCGTCCTTCAAGGCAAGGAAGATGATCGATTGCTGGTGATTGAATCTGTCGGCAAGGAAGCGCCGGGCGGCTTCGGTGTCGGATGGCTGCTTGTAAAACTGCCGGTATCCGTCAAACAAAAGAACCAGCATGTCCAAGTCCGCGATCGTCGCCTGACGTATCTCCATCCCATCCCCCGAAACGAGCCGCAGCATGCTAGTGACCGCGCAGGCTCATGTCATGATCGCGTCGGCCATGCCAAGGTTGCGTGGGCTGCAACACGCTCGATATGAGAGTCTGTCAGGTGGGCGTCCTAGCCGTCACACACGCTTATGTCATGACCGGTCTTGAGCCGGTCATCCATTTTCGAAATCCTGCGTGGTGGAAGCATGGATGGCCGCCCCCTCTTCAATTAAAAAGAGGGCGGCCATGACAAGCAGAGTGGTGGAGAGACCTGCCCCTCAATTCCCCGGCGGCTGGTCGGTCTGGAAGTAGTGGACCTGGCCTTCCTTGCTGCGCGGGGTGATCGCCATGCGGATGCTCCTGCCGGTGTTGGGGCAGGACGTGGCGCGGTGCCAGCGTTCCTCATTGGCATTGATCAGGTCGCCATACTGGCCGTGCACCACGCCGATGCCGGAGATCAGGGCGCAAACCTCGCCATAAACATTCAGCCAGACTTCCTGCATATTCTCGTGATAGTGGCCCCAGCTTGAATCGGGCGGCAGCTGGGTGATGGGCGGGCCGATATTCAGGTTGGACGAGGTGTGGCCGTCATAAAGGAAACGCTCGCCGGTGCGGGTGGACGCGCCATACTCATCGACATTGAAGAAGGGCATGTTGAAGCTATCATAGCCGCCGGTCGAGGTGATGCGGGTCTTTTCATAGATATAGCCCTTGACCGGGGTGGGCGTTTCGCTCTCCGGATAGGACGGCACCTGGCCCGCCGGGGTGGTCATGTAATAGACCAGCGGTTCGTTGCCCACGACTTCCAGGCAATAGGACAGGCGCGGCGCGACATTGAAGACCCAGCCCTTGGTGATGACCTTGGGCTCCTGGCCGTCGATGGTGACCTTGACCTGGCCGCTATAGATCCAGCCCCAGGCGCGGTCGTCGGCCCAGAATATGCATTTGCTCTTGTCGCCGGGCGCCATCTGGACATAGCGGCCGTTGAAGTCGCGGTTCAGCAGGATCTGCTGTTCCCAGCGCGCCTGGCCGCTATGGGCCTTCAAAACATCGGCGATATGCCAGATCGGCTTGTTTATTTTGCCGTAGACCGTTTCGGGCGATTTGCGCGCCGACCAGACGGTGCGTTGCGGGCCGTCCTCGCGGCCCGGCGCGGAATAATGGTTGGGCTGGGTCGAGGGGCGTGCCGCCCCGAGAGAGGGCGCCTGGGCCTGCGCCCAGGCCGGACCCGCCGCCAATGCAAGTCCGATCACAGCGGACACGGTTTTTCTGGATGTCATAATTTTTCCCCTAATTTTCCAGCTTGGCTCTCTGGCCGGTTTTCCTGACGGTAGGATGGCCGGTGCCCCGGCACAAGTGCGGGCCGGCACGCTTTTTCCTGTCGCGCGCGGCACATTGTGAAGCCAGATCGATCAGCCTAAGTTTGAGCCGAAACGCGGGGACACGCGGGAATGGGGCGGCTTTCCGGGACGTTTATCGCTATCGGTGTCATGGTGCTTGTCGGGGCCCTGACCGCCACAAATGGGGGGCTGGCGCAGAACGCCTCCAATTCTTCAGGGGGCGATCCGGTCGAGCAGGGCCGGGCCCGCTTCAATGTCCGTTGCGCCGGCTGCCACGGCCAGGATGGGCTGGGCGGCGAGCGCGCGCCCGCCATCGGCAAGGGCTCGCAGACCGGTCTGGATAACGAAAAGACCCTGCGCAACCTGATCCAGCACGGTATCTCCGACCGCGGCATGCCTGCTTTCGATCTGTCCGCGGGCGAATTCGATCAAGTGGTGGCCTTTGCGCGTTCGCGCATCCTGCCGCTGAGCAAGACCGTCGTTTCCGGCAACGCCCAAAAGGGCGCGGCGCTGTTTTCCGCAAGCTGCGCGCAGTGCCACATGATATGGGGGCGCGGCGGCCTGAACGGTCCCGATCTCACCGAGGCCGCCGAAAAACGCACCCTGGCGCAGATGGAAACGGCGCTGCGGGGGCCAACCGTGCATCCCGGCAATGGCTGGCAGGTGGCGAGCGTGCGGACCAAAGCGGGGCAGAGCGCGCGCGGTTTTATCCGCAACGAAAGCAGCGCCGACTTGCAGCTTCAGTCTTTCGATGGGGCCCTGCATCTTTTGCGCAAGGGCGATGTGACGGGGATCGAGCGGGAAACCAAACCGTATATGCCCGCCTGGAGCGGCGGCGCGGACGGCATGCGCGACCTGATCGCATTCCTCAAGGCGCCGCCACGCACGGGCGGGGCCGTGCCGAAAGCGTTGCCCGGCGGGTTGGACTGGAACGGTGTTGCTGCGCCAAGGGCGGACAATTGGCCGTCTTATCACGGGTCTCTGAGCGGCAATCGCTATTCCACCCTGACCCAGATCGCACCGGGCAATGTCAAAAGCCTGGCGCCCAAATGGATGTTTGCCGTTCCCGGCCAGGGCAGTGGTCAATCCCTGGAAATGACTCCGGTCGTGGCCAACGGCGTGATGTATGTCACCCGCGTCAATTCCGTCTTCGCCCTGGATGCGCGCAGCGGACGGCTGATCTGGCAATATGTCCGCCCGCCCAGCAAGGGATTGGTGGGCGATGCCTCCAGCGGGCTCAATCGCGGCGTGGCGGTGTTGGGTGACCGTGTGTTTGTGGTCACCGACAATGCGCATCTGTTGGCGCTGCACCGGATCAATGGCGCGCTGTTATGGGACACCGCCATGGAGGATCCCAAGAAACATTATGGTGCAACCTCCGCGCCGCTGGTGGTGGGCGATCTGGTGATCGCGGGCCTGTCGGGCGGCGATGAAGGCATTCGCGGCCAGCTCAATGCTTATAATGTGAACACCGGCGCCCATGTCTGGCGCTTCTGGACCATTCCCGATGTCAAGAACCGTCCCAAGAATGACTGGATCGGCCGCGCCCTGGAGCATGGCTGCGGCGCGGCCTGGCTGACCGGCACCTACGATGCGGGGACCGACAGCCTGATCTGGCCGATCGGCAATCCCTGTCCCGATTTCAACGGCGACGAGCGCAAGGGCGACAATCTCTACACCGACAGCGTGGTGTCGCTGGACACCAGGACCGGCAAGCTGAAATGGCATTATCAGTTCACGCCGCACGACCTGCATGATTGGGACGCCACCGAAACCCCGATGCTGGTGGATGCAAATTTCAAGGGCGCGCCGCGCAAACTTATTCTGCAGGGAAACCGCAACGGCTTTTTCTATGTGCTGGATCGCACCAATGGAAAATTCCTGGCCGCCACGCCATTTGTGAAGAAGCTGACCTGGGCCAAATCCATCGGCGCGGACGGCCGCCCCGTGTTTGCGGAAGGCTGGCAGCCGACGGAAGAGGGGACGCAGATCTGCCCCTCGATGGAAGGCGCATCCAACTGGATGTCCACCGCCTATCATCCCGGCACCGGGCTGTTCTATTTGATGGCGCTGGAAAAGTGCAATGTCTTCACCAAGAACGGCGAATGGTGGAAGCGGGGCCAATCCTTCATGGGCGGCGCGGCCAAGCGCGTCGAAAGCGAGACCCCGCGCAAATATCTGCGCGCCATCGATCCCAATACCGGCAAGATCGTGTGGCAGCACGAACAGCATGGCGAAGCCACGAGCTGGGGCGGGGTGCTGGCCACCGCCAGTGGTCTTTTGTTCTACGGCGACGATGACGGCTCGTTCGGAGCGTTGGACGCCAAGACCGGCAAGCAGCTCTGGAATGTCCCGCTGGCCGCGCGCTGGCATTCCTCGCCCATGACCTATGCCGTGGATGGCAAGCAGTATGTCGCAGTGGCGGTCAATTCCGGCGTCATGGCATTCGGACTGGTTCCGTGAGCGCAAGCAGGCGGGATTTTCTGGTTGGCGCGAGCTTGGCTGGTCCCGCCCTTCTGTCGGGCGCAGCGGCCGCGGCCGACGCCGCCTGGGATCAGGGCAGGGTGGCGCATCTGCTGCCCACCGTCAGTCATGACCGTCTTCTCATCAAGGCATCGTTTGACATGCCGCTTGCGAGCACACCGGAGTTGCAGGTCGGAAGCATCCGGGTGCGCGGCCAGAAGAATATCGCGGCGGGCGACTTTTGGCAGTTCGATGTCGCCCATCTGCAACCGGGCACGCCTTACCGTCTGTCGCTGACAGGTGACGGCAAGGCGCTGTGCGAACCTTGGAGCCTCTCGACCTTTCCGGCGCCCGATGCCAATCCGGCGCGATTGCGGCTGCTGATTTACACCTGCGCCGGAGGGCACGACGCGCTCAACGGCCCCTCCGGCAAGCCTGTCGCCTTTCTGCCCGCAGGGCTACGCCAGCGGCTTTTGAAACGTGGACTTTCCTTCAAGCCCGACGCCATCGTCGCCAATGGCGATCATATCTACTGGGACCTGCGCGCGCCGCGATTGTCGAAGACGCTTGGCGGTTCACCGCAAGCCATCGCTTTTGCGGGCAGCTTCGATCGCTCGCAACCTGTGTTCGGTGGGCGGAATGAAAGCGTGCTGCGCCGCGCCGCCGGGCCGCAGATCGTACCTTTGTATGGCGCGCTGTGCCGGTCAACGCCCGTCTTCTTCCTGACCGACGACCATGACTATTTCGACAATGACGAGGCGACGGACGAAGCTGTCACCTTTCCGCCCGATGCCTTCATGCTCAACCTGGCGCGGGCGACGCGGCGGCTCTATTACCCGGAATTCCTTCCCGACCCCAACCGTCCGCTGGGGCTTCCCGGCGCTTCGGCGGGCGACCGGCCGTCCGGCGTGGCGGAAGCGTTCGGCACCTTGCGCTACGGGCGCCTGGCGGAGCTTCTGCTCTATGACGTCCGCCGCACCCTGACCTTGGCGGGGCCGACCTCGGTTTTCCTGGACGACAATGTGGAAAGCTGGCTCAAAGCGCGCATGAGCGCGCGCGATGTCACCCATGTGCTGAACATCCCGTCCAACCCGCCGGGCTGGAGCGCCGGCAAATGGGGTGAATGGTACCCCGACATCCTGGGCAGCGACGGCAAGCTGACGGTGACAAAGCCCAAGCCCTATTGGCAGGAAGGCTGGCTCAAGCAGCATGACCGGCTGATGGCAGCCATCGCAGCCATGCCAGGGCGGATACCGCTGATCGTCAGCGGCGATCTGCATGCCATCGCCGAGGGCCGCATGCATCGCAGCGGGGCGTTGGATTTCGGCAAGAATCCCATCGTCACGGTGCTGTCGGGGCCGCTGGGCACCGGCGACATGCTGTGGCCGTCGGCCTTCCGCGGCATTGGCGCCTCGCCACCCGGGCACCTGACCATGGAAGAGAATCTGAAACCCATCGAAGAGAATGGCTTCATCATTGCCGACTTTTCGCCTGAGGCCATCAGTCTCAAATTCTTCCGTTTCAATGTGTACCGGCAGACGCCGGAGGATATCGACAGGCTGGAGCCGTTCCGGGTCACGGAATTGAAGCGGCCGGCCTGAATAAGAAGAAGGAGAAAGCGGCGTGATCGAGAACCAGCCCGTACTCACCATCCATCGCGGTCATCGCCGCCCCGACCTGGCTCTGATCGAAGCTTTTCGTGGAACGCAGACCTCGCATCTGGTGGATGCCATGGAGGGGCGCGGCGCGGTGGACTGGCGGATCAAGCCGCTCGACCCCGCCAATGCGAGCTTTGTCGGCGCGGCGCTGACCTGTCATTCCTACCCGGCCGATTTCTTTGGCGTGGCCGGCGCGGCGATGGAGGCCGAGGCCGGTGACGTCATCATGTGCTGCAACGAATATTATACCGGCACCGCGGTGATCGGCGATCTGGCCGCCGGCGCGATGCGTAACAAGGGTGTGGCGGCTTTCGTGACGGACGGTCTGGCGCGTGACCGCGCCGGGATCGTGGCATCCGGGCTGCCGGTTTTCGCGATGGGGATCGTGCCCAATTCCCCGGCCAGCATCGGGCCCGGGCAGGTCGGGGCGCCGGTCGTGCTGGGCGGCGTTCATGTTTCATCGGGCGATATCGTGGTGGGGGATGCGGACGGCGTGGTGGTGGTGCCGTTGGCCCAGGCGCAAAGCGTGCTGGCGCGGTTGCGCAAGGTGCAGGCCGCCGAGAAATCGGCGGAAGAGGCGGTGAAGGGTGGCGCCACCAGCATGCCAGCCTGGCATGAGATCGTGCGCAATGCGCGCATCATAGAGTCTTGAGGTTGGCCTTTAGGGCACAAGCCGGAACTGGCAGCGGCGAAATTGTGAAGAAAGCGTGGGAAAATGCCTTCTTTGCTCATTCTGAGTGAATGGCTGTGCGCGTAAAGCCTCGCGGAACGAATTGCACCAAAGGGAATTGCCATTTCGGGATGGGCAGACACCAAGGAAAAGAAGATGCTCACTGTGTTGAAAATTCCCGATTCCGACGCGCATGAGCCGGGCTGCATCAAGGCCGGCAGCGAAATCGAGTGCACGGACCCGAATTTGACGTACTTGGACATTTTCTGTGAATGCCACCGCTACACCGAGCCGAAAATCCTGGGCAACGGGACGGACGTCGCCTGGCCGGCGGGGTGGGACCAA
>Ga0310811_10003569_pt1 | contig 19596 bp, 22 predicted proteins | sample YCmetagenome_FD_207642 | JGI IMG/M metagenome (GOLD analysis project Ga0310811, IMG submission 207642) | Soil microbial communities from experimental microcosm in Duke University, North Carolina, United States - YC | ecosystem: Engineered > Artificial ecosystem > Soil microcosm > Unclassified ...
CCGGGGGGCACGGCCTCGACCGGGAGCGTGCAGCCATCCTGCGTGGTGACGGCCGTTCCGGCGGCGATGCAGGCGATGTCGTAGCCGACGCCCGACGGCGAGATGTGGTCCGGGTAGGCGACCGCGCCGCCGATCGGCTGGGAGTAGCCGACGTGGCCGTCGGCGCAGAGCACGCCGGCCACCGCGTCGCCGGCCTGGGCGCAGCGCCGCAGCTGCTCGATCGCGCGGTCGTCGACGTCGCCGCGGACCGTGATGGGGACCTGCGCCATGAGGCCATCGTGACGCGCGCGCCGGCGCGCCGCCAGGGGAATCGAACCGCGCGATCCGAGGATTCGAACCCACGCCCGCGGCTGTCCGGCTTTTCGTGAATGACGGGTTGCGAGCGCGGCGGGCGTGCCTTACCGTGAACGGCGCGATGCTCTCCATGGCCCCCACCACGTTCGCGCTCATCCACGGCTCCGCGCCCTGCGCGGGCGTCGCGACGTGGCGGCCGCTGAAGCTGCGCAACGACGACACGCCGAGCGGCGTCTAGCGGGAGGTCATCCACATGGCTCCCGCGACGATCGCGGGAGCTGCGCTCCGTGCCCGGACAGGGCGAGGGGCGGGGTGGGACCGCGACTCCATCATCATCGCCATCCAGGAATGGGTGGCCACATACGGCGAGCCGCCCCGTGCGGCCGACTGGAACCCCTCCTCGGCGAAGTGGGCCGGGCAGCTGTGGCGCGTCGAGCGCTACCGCGCCGGCCGTGCCGACGGGTCGCCCTGGCCCGCGCTGAACTCGGCCAAGCGCCCGTTCGGCGGGTCGCTGACCGCGGCGATCCGGGCGGCGGGGTTCGAGCCGGCCAAGCCCGGCCCCATGCGGCGTCGCGACGTCGATCCCGAGCAGGCGCACCGAGCTGTCATCAGCCCGGAGGGTCGCGCGATGCTCGCGGAGGCGCTCGCGCAGGCGCGTGAGGCCGAGCGGCGCGTCGCGGCGCTCGAGGCACGCCTCGAGCGGGCGGCCGGCCGCGCGACGGTCACCGTCGCCAAGCCGAAGGTCGTGCGCGAGCGCGTCGTCGACGACGCGGCGGTCGCCCGTGCCCAGCGCCGGGCGGCCGCGGCCGAGGCGAAGGCCGCCGCGACGGTCGGCACGGTGCGCGAGCAGCTCGCCGAGGCGCGTATGGACGCGGCCGAGGCGCGGACCGCGGCCAAGCGGATGGCGGCCAAGCTCGAGCGCGCGGAGGCGACGATCGCGACGCTGCGCGGCGACCGCCGTGAGCTCAAGGACGCCGGCGACCGGCTGGCGGACGAGCTCGTGGCGGCGCAGCGGCTGCTCGAGCGTGCGCGCGCCGAGGCCGAGCGGACGCCCGAGGTCGTGACCGTGCGCGAGGCGGCGCCGGCGGCGGCCGAGGTGCGCGCCGCGCGGGCCGAGGCCGCGCGCGACCGCCGGGCGGCAGCCGAGGCCGAGCTGCGTGCCGCGCGTGCCGAGCGCGAGCTGCGCGAGACCGTGGCCGCGATCCGCGGCGAGGCGCGCAAGCTCACCGCGGCCGAGCTCGCCGAGCTGCGAACGCAGGGTCCGGGCGGACCCGCCGTCATGGCGGAGGCGCTCAAGGCCCTCGGCGCGGCACGCCGGACGAACAACCCGATGCGCATGCAGGACGCCCTGCGGCGCGTCGCACAGGCCGCCGTCACGTGGCAGGAGCGGATCTAGGCCGGTCCGCTCCTGCCGGCGGTGGCCGTACGACAGACCACCCGACGCACGACCGGATCCCGACCGTGACCACCGCATTCGAGCACCTCCTCCACGACTTCCTCCGCGACGACGCGGGCTCGCCACTCGGCACCGGCATGCCGAGCGGCGCGCCGCTGCGCGCCGACGGCGAGAGCCACTACGAGGCCTGGCAGTCGCTCCTGCGCCGCGACCCGTGCTCCTACTGCGGCGCGGGCGGCGCGTCGGGGACCGTCGACCACGTCGACCCGCGGTCGCGCCCGGCGCGCGGCCTGGGCACCGTCCACGGCTGGATCAACACCGTCGGCGCCTGCGCGCGCTGCAACGGCGCCAAGCGCGACCTCGGCGTGCTCGTGTTCCTGCACCGCCGGCGCTGGGGCGCGCGCGCGTTGCGTCGCCGTGCCGTCAGGATGTCGCAGCGATGACCGGGCGGGGAACGCGCCGGAGCACTGCTACGGCTGCCCGATGCGCTGCAACGACCGCGCGATGTCCATCATCTGCCTGTTCGTCAACTTCTGCGAGAGCGTGTTGGAGACCCAGTAGACGGCCTTGGGCGTCTTCCAGGCGATGAGGCGGATGCGCTTGCCGTCGAAGTAGCGCTGGTACGTGCGCCCGCGCATGCGCACCTCGTCGCTGGGGTTGTCGAGGATCGGCGGCGCCTTCCAGGTCGTGCCCTGCACGCCGTAGTACTCGCCGCTCTCGCCCTGGGAGAGCACGATCCGGTAGGCGCGGAAGCGGTTGCGGCCGCGATCGAAGATGTCGTAGGAGCGCGGGTTGCCCTGATAGCCGCCGGTCGCGACGATCGCCTTCGGGAAGTACACCGGAAGGTTCGTGAGGCGCGCCGAGATGTCGATGACCTGCGTCTCGCCGGCGTCGCGGCGCAGGACGAGGCCGGGGGCGAGGCCGGCGGCGCGCTGCTTGCCGCGCTTGGCCTTCCTGCGCTTCGGCGGCCCACCGCCGCCGCCGCTCTTGCGCGGCGTCGCACGGCGCACGGCGACGAACTGCGCCACCGTCCTGCGCAGCGCCTCGGGCGAGATCTCGACGAAGTTGTCGGGCGCGTCCTGCGCCGGGAACGGGATCTCCGTCAGCGGGTTCTTCGACGCCTCGTAGGCGAGCTTCAGGAGCTTGAGCTTCGCGGCGTCGTTGCTCTGGGCGATGTCGGTCTGCGTGTAACGCGCGAAGATCTTCAGCAGCTCCTCGCGGTCGCCGAAGAGCTTGCCGAGGCCGATCTGCTCCTTCGCCTGGCCGAGGAACTCCTGCTGGCGCTTGGCGCGGACGAAGTCCGAGTCCGCATGGCGGAAGCGCACGTAGGAGAGGGCGTCCTGGCCGCAGAGCTTCTGGTAGCCCGGCTGCAGGTCGATGACGGCGAAGTTCTCGCCGGGGCCGGTGTTGTCGTTGAAGTACCGGTGATCGATGTCGGCATAGACGCAGCCGAGGCGGTTGACCGCGCGCGCGAAGCCGCCGAAGTTGATGTTCACGACGTGGTTGATGCCGACGCTCGGACCCAGCAGCTGCTGGACCGTGCGCACCGTGAGCTTCGGCCCGCCGTCGTGATAGGCCTCGTTGATCTTGCGCACGCCGACGCCGGGGATCGTGACCTTCAGGTCGCGCGGGATCGACATGATCGCCGTGGCCTTCTTGTCGGGATCCAGCCGGACGACGATGATCGTGTCCGAGCGCGGCGGGTCGGCCTTGCCGTCGCCGAAGCGCCGGTCGGACCCCAGCAGGAGGATCGTCTGCGGCTTCCCGGGCGCGACGTCGTCCAGGACGCCCTTGATGCCGCGGATCGGCACCGACCCCTGGCCGATGAGGCTGAGGTCCTTGTGGACCTCGAGCAGGATCGTGCTCGCCACGGCGATGGCGGAGAAAAGGGCGATCAGGACACCTCCGGCGGCGAACCTCTTCGCCATCCGCCGGCCGAGCCGCGAGGTGTCGTCGAACGGGAGGACGCTCACGCCGCAGGCTCCATGGCGCCTTGCAGAGCAGGGCGGAGCACGTTCTCCAGAACACTAGCGAGGCGCCGAGTTGCGGTCAGCGCTTCTTCGGAGCGAGCGCGAAGACCTCCTCGCTGCTGCGGCTGACGAGTCCGGTGGGCTTCGACGTCACCGCGGTGGCGATGAGCTCCAGACGGCGCTTGCGCCGCAGCGCCCTGAGCGTGCGCTTGTTCAGCTGGACGTAGACCCGCTTCGTGGCGCCCGGCCCGATCGTGAACTTCGCGCGGCCGGCGCGGTGGCGGGGCTTGGGGATCGTCGTGAGCGTGAGCGTCCCCTTGCACGTGCGGTGGTCGCTGGACGTGCAGTTCAGCCGCACCGCGATCAGCCCGCGCCTGCTCGCCCGCGTGCCGGTCTGCACGGCCACGGACGCGAAGTGGCCGGGCGGCGGCCCCGGCGGCGGCGTGAACTCGCGCACCGCGGCTGCGTCGAGCACCGCGACCGGCGATGCCGCGCCGACCGTGAACCAGCGCGCGCTCAGCCGCGCCTGGCCGGCGACGTGGTCCGTCCAGGTCGCCAGCAGCTCGCCGCGCGCGTTGAGCGCGACGTCGGCGGTGTCGCCGGCGATGTGCTCGGCGCCGGCGGCCGTGAGCGTCACCGGCGCGCCGAACGCGCCGCCGGCGCGGCGCACGCCGACCTGCACGATCCCGCCACCACCGAACAGCGCGTTGGCGCGGTTGTCGTGACGATCCCAGGCGACCGCGATGTCACCCGGCGCGTCCTCGTCCAGACCGGTCCCGTCGAACGCCATGTCGGCGTCGAGGTCCGGCGGGGAGACGGGCTCGGAGGCGAGCGTGCCGGCCGGCGACGAGAGCGCGACGTACACGCCCGTGCGCCCGCCGGACTGCGCGTAGCTCACGACCCCGGAGCCGGTGTCGGCGAGGGCTACCGCGCGCAGCGACGAGCCGGCCGGCGCCACGATCGCGCCGGGCGCCGACCAGCCGCCGCCGGCGGGACGCCGGCTGACGAGCAGCCCGAGCGCGCTCGGGTAGGCGGCGAGCGCGTCGCCGCCCGCGTCGGCCGCGACGAGCACGCCGGGCCCGTACTGCGCGGCGCCGGCGAGCGCCTGCGGGGCGCCGAAGCTCCCCCCCGGCGGGCCCGCGACCACGCGGCCGTCGACCGACGCGACGACGGCCTCGCCGGTGGCGCCGATCGCCGCGCTGTGGACGACGAAGCCCGCGGGCGCGATCTGCTGCGGCGCCCCGAAGGCGCCGCCGGGCGCGCGCCGCGAGGCGAACGCACCGTCGAGCGTCGTCCAGGCGATGATCGCCTGGCCGGCCGGGCTCATCGCGAGCTGTGGCCCGGCGACCCGGATGGCGCCCCCTGCGCCCGGCTGCGGGGGCGCAAGCCCGATCGCCGCGCCGAAGGTCGCGCCGGCCGGGGCGACGGCGACGAACACGCCGTTTGACGCCGTGCCCGGCTCACAGGTCGAGCACGGGCCGGCGGGGATGCTGCGCACGTTCTCCCAGACGACGACGGCGTCGCCGTGGTCGTCGATCGCGACCGACGGCGAGGAGCCCGTGTCGGCCGTCGTCGACAGCGCCTGGGCTGCGCCGAAGCCGCCACTGCGGCTGCCCGTCACGACCCGCACGCCGGCCGGTCCCGGCCAGGCGACGACGGCGCGGCCGAGCTCGTCGATGTCGGCGCGCGCGCCGGTCCTGAAGGGTGAGCCGACGGTGAAGGCGCCGGCCTGCGCGGTCCCGAGCGTCAGCGCGAGCGCGAGGCTCGCGAGCAGTGTTGCCGTCGGCCGCGTTCGCATATTCACCGCAACCCCGCCCGGGCCCGAACGACGCGCGGAGCCGTCGGATGTACGGCGGGCGCGCCCGAGGATGCGCGATATTCAGCGGGAGGCCGACCGACCACCCGAAACGAGGAGCCACCCATGAGCACCACCGCACCGATCGTCACCGGCGTCGACTTCATCATGCTCCCGACGCAGGACTACGCCGCCGCCGTCGAGTTCTACGGCACGACGCTCGGCCTGCCGCACACCGCCGACTACGGCCGCATGCCGGGCGGCGAGTTCCAGGCCGGCAACCTCACGCTGCAGCTCTTCGAGGTCGCGGCGCTCGGCCGCGAGTTCTCGGCGCTCCCGTTCCCGCTGGCGCTGCAGGTCGACGACGTGCACGCCGCGCAGGCCGAGCTCGAGTCGCGCGGCGTGACGTTCGCGCCCGACCTCATCGACTCCGGCGTCTGCCACATGGCGTTCTTCAAGGACCCCGACGGCAACGCGCTGATGCTCCACCACCGCTACAAGCCGCGCGACGCGGGCTGAGCGGCGCCGCGCTCAGGCGGCGTCGTCGCGCAGCGCGAGCGCCGTGGAGACCGAGAGGATCTCCGTCACCCGCAGGCCGAACTCCTCGTCGACGACGACGACCTCGCCGCGCGCGATCGGGCGCCCGTTGACGAGCAGGTCGACGGGCTCGCCCGCGAGGCGGTTGAGCGACACGATCGAGCCCGGGCCGAGCCCGAGCGTCTCGCCGATCGTCATCCGCGTGCGGCCGATCTCGACGGCGAGTTCGACGGGCACGTCGTGGAGGCGCTGAAGGTCGTCTTGCATGGGTCTCCTATTGCACGGCGACGTCGGTGAACAGGACATCGCGCACGCGCACGTCGGTCTTCGCCGTGATCGCGTCGATGATGCGCTTCTTGAGCCGCTCGCGGCCGACGCGGTCGATGAGGTCCTTGTCGGTGCGGTCGGTCAGCGTGTCGGTGACGATGTCGCGCACGACGGCCTCCTGCGGCAGCGGGCCGAAGCCCTCCGGCGGCTTGACGGCCTCCTTGTTGGCGAGCGCGTCGGCGATGCTGTGGTCGGCGTGCGACAGCACGAGCCCGACGCCGAGCTTCGCGAAGCGCCCGGCCGAGAGGTTCACGAGGAACTCCTTCGGCAGGACGTAGACCGTGCCGTCGACCTTGGACTTCTCGACCGGGCCGGGCTTGGCGATGACGAACTTGTAGACGCCGCCGAGCGCGACGAGCAGGACGACCGGGATGATGATCTTGAGCTTCGAGCGCATGGGTCAGGGCACGTCCGTGGAGTTCGGGAGCGACGCGTTGAGGCGGACGAGGACGATCTCGACCCGCCGGTTCTGTGATCGGCCGGAAGCCGTGGAATTGGAGGCGATCGGTCGCTGGGCCGCGACGCCGGCCGCCTGCAGCCGCTTCGGGGCGACGTCGTGGCGGACGAAGTAGCGCACGACCTGCGTGGCACGGGCGGTCGAGAGCTCCCAGTTCGTCGGGAAGAGCGCGCTGTGGATCGGGCGGCTGTCGGTGTGGCCCTCGACGACGATCGGGTGGCGCACCTCGGTGACGAGCAGCCGCGAGATGGCGGTCAGCAGCCCCGTGGCGCGGGGCTCGAGCGTCGCGCTGCCGCTCGGGAAGAGGACGTCGTCGGTCAGCAGCCGGATGACGAGCCCGCGGCGGGCGACGGTCGTCTGGAGCTTGGACTGCAGGCCGTGCTCGCGCGCGTAGGCGTCGATCCGGCGCTTGAGCTCGCGGAAGTCCTGCTCCTCGTGGATCGCGGCGTTCGTGCTCGACGCGGCGGCGCCGCCGGTCTTGCCGCGCTCGCTCGTCGAGGACTCGACCTTCACGACCGGCTGGATCGCGGGGATCGGCGGCTCGGGCGTCGCCTGCTCGGTCTTCTCCGTCGCGCCGGTCTGCTGGAGGCTCGCGCCGCCCTGGACGATCTTCCCGGAGAAGGCCTCCGAGAGCGACTTCGACAGCAGGGCGAACTTCACCGTGTTCACCGAGGAGATCGCGAACAGCACCATGAACAGCGTCATGAGCAGCGTGATCATGTCGGCGTACGTCAGCAGCCAGCGTTCCTCGTTCTCGTGCTCGGCCGCGTGGTGTGAGGAGGAGCGGCGGCGGCTGCCACCACGGCGGGCGGACATCGGCTCACGCGGCCGCGCGCGCGGCGGCCGGCTCCGCGGGCGCGTCGCCGGCGGCGGCCGCGGCCGGGGCGGCCTTGGCCTCGCGGTCGGCGGGCGGGACGAACGTCAGGAGCTTGTCCGACAGCACGCGCGGGTTGTCGCCGGCCTGGATGCCGAGGATGCCCTCGATCGTCAGCATGCGGAACTCGCGCTCCTCGGCGGAGAGCTGCTTGAGGCGATTGGCGGCCGGGAGGAAGACGACGTTCGCGATGCCGACGCCGAGCAGCGTCGCGATGAACGCGGCCGAGATCGCGGGGCCGAGCGTCTCGGGCGAGTCGAGGTTCTCGAGCACGTGGACGAGCCCGAAGACCGTCCCGATGATGCCCATCGTCGGGGCGAAGCCGCCGGCCTTCTCGAACGGCTGCGCGCCGGCCGCGTGGCGGCGGGCCATCGCCTCGACCTCGGAGTCCAGGACGTCGGCGACGATCTCGGGGTCGGTGCCGTCGACGACGAGCTGCAGGCCGCGGCGCATGAAGTCGTCCTGGACGGTGCCGAGCTCGTCGTCGAGCGCGAGCAGTCCGTCGCGGCGGGCCTTCTCCGCGAAGCCGACGAGCTCGCCGACGCGCTCGCGGAGGTTGTGGAGCTCGGGGCTGAGGATCTTCTTGTAGAGCTGGGGGATCGCCTTGATGCGATCGAGGCTCGTCCCGACGATCGTCACGCCGAGCGTGCCGCCGAGGACGATCATCATCGCCGACGGGCTGAGCACGGCCATGATCGGCGCGCCCTCCATCGTGGCGCCCATGAAGAGGCCGCCGAAGGCGACGGCCCAGCCGATGGCAGATGAGGCCTTCATCGCCCCGCGTGATCGGTCGCGCCGGCGAGATCTTCAGTACGGACGACCTGCAGCGCCGCGCGGCGTATGTCGGCGCGCCAGCGCAGGATCGCGCGGACGATCGTCTGCGGGTCCTCGTGGACGAGGATCCGCGCCCCCGTCGCGAGCGTCACGACGGTGTCGGGGCAGGCCTCGATCGTGACGATGAGATCGGGGTTGAGGTGAAACGGCTCGGCCGCGTGGGCGAGCCGGTGCAAGACGATCATGTGAAGACATCCTTCGCGAGGGGCGAATTTCGACGGCGCGGGCGGGGTGGCTCCCTCGATGCCACCCCGCCGCGCCGACGCTTGGCGATCTACCGCTTGAGGTTCACGAGATCCTGGAGGATCTCGTCGGCCGTGCTGATGACACGGGAGTTGGCCTGGAACCCGCGCTGTGCGGTGATCATGTTGGTGAACTCGGAGGCGAGGTCGACGTTGGACATCTCGACCGCGCCGGAGGCGGTGAGGCCGACGCCGCTGCCGTCGCCGGGCGTGCCGACGGACTCGGCGCCGCTCGACGCGCTGGCGTTCCAGCGGTTCGCCGAGCCGCGCTCGAGGCCGGCCTCGTTGGCGAACGTCGCGAGCGAGATGTAGCCCGCGACGACGCGCGCGCCGCCGCCGGAGGGGTCGTAGGCGACCGAGCCGTCCTGGCCGATCGAGACGTTCGCCGCGCCGGCCGGGATCTGGAGGAACGTGTCGGTGCCGCCGGCGCCGGGCGCGGTGCGGCCCATGACGTAGGCGCCGTCCTGCGTCACGAGGTAGCCCTGCTGGTTGCGCGTGAAGTTGCCGGCGCGCGTGTACTGGAAGTCCGTCGGGACGGTCGGCGGAGCGCCGCCGCCGACGCGGAACCAGCCGTCGCCCTGGATCGCGACGTCGAGGACGTTGCCCGTCGTCTGCAGGGCGCCGCCCTGCATCTGGTTGTCGATCGAGCCGAGCGAGACGCCGAGGCCGATCTGCTTGGCGTTCGCGCCGCCCTGCGAGCCGCTGGGGGCGGCGCCGCCGGACTGCAGCTGGGCGAGCGAATCCTTGAAGGTCGTGCGACTGGCCTTGAAGCCGATCGTGTTGACGTTGGCGATGTCGTTCGCCGTGACGTCGAGCATCGTCTGGTGGGACTTCAGGCCGCTGATCGCGGAGAACATGCTTCTCAGCATTGGATGGTTCCTTCCGTGGAGAGAGTCACTTGACGGCGGTGACGGACTGCGGGTCGATGCCGGCAACGCCGCCGACGGTGAGAGAGGGGAGGCCGCCGGCCCACGAGACCTGCTCGACCACACCGGTGGTCGAGACGCCGGTGGAGGCGTCGGGGTAGGTGACGCTGCGCCCGAGCAGGGCCACGGCGCGCGCGCCGCTCTGCTGGGCGACGAGCTCGGCATTGGCGTCGGCCATGTTCGTCGTCTGCTCGAGCTGGGAGAACTGGGCCATCTGCCCGATGAAGTCGGTGTCGCTCGAGGGGTTCATCGGGTCCTGGTTCTTCAGCTGCCCGACGAGGAGCTTGAGGAAGTCGTCCTTGCCCAGCGACGGACCGGTGGTGGTCTTCGCCGCGCCGGTGGTGCCGGCGGTCTGGGTCGTGGACGGGACGGTTGGCATGTGGTGGTGGCTCGCTTTCTCAGATGGCCGTGTCTGTGGCCAGTGCCGTCAGATGTGCGCGTATCGCGGATGCAGGGCGCCGCGGGCCGAAGGTGGACAGTGCCAGCGGCACGGCCGCCTTCGGCGCGTGGCGATCCTGCGCCGCGAGACGCGTGCAGATGGCGGTGCTGGTCGCGGACACGGCCATCGTGGTCAGGCGAGGACGTCGACGAGCGCGCCGTTGGGCAGCTCGAGCGTCCGCTCGATCGTGGGGGTCTCGTCGCCGGCGCCGCGGTTGCGCGCGCCGTCGCGCCCGCGGTGCAGGCCGCGGTCGTGCTCGTCGCGGTTGCGGCCGCTCGCGCGACCGCCTGCGATGTCGATGTCCAGGCGGACGAGGTTCAGGCCCTGGTCGGCGAGCGAGCGCTGCAGGTCGTCGGCGGCGCGCTGCAGCGCGTGGGCCGCCGCCGGCGAGTCGGCGGTGACCGTCGCGGTGATCCCCGCGGGGCCGTGGCTCAGCATGATCTCGATGCCGCCGAGCTCGGCCGGGCGCAGCGCGATCCGCGCGTGGCTCACGCCGGCCGCCGAGGCGGCGGAGATCGTCAGCCGGACGGTCTCGGCGGCATGCGCGAGGCGCACGCCGGCATGGTGCTCGGCGGGGGTCGCGACGGGTGCCGCGGGCGGCGGGGGGGCCGTGGCGGTCGGGGGAGCCTGCTGGCCGGCGGTGGGGGCCGGGGCGGGCGTCGCGGGCGTCGCGGGGGTCGCGGGGGTCGCGGGGGTCGCCGGGGTCGCGGGCTGATCCTGCGCGGCCGGGGTCGCGGGCGTCGCGGGGATCGCCGGCGTCGCCCGCTCGTGCTCGGACTCGTGGCCCTCGCCGTGCTCGTGGCCGCCGGAGCTCGGCGTCGCGGGCGCCGGGGTGCCCTGGGCCGCCGGCGGCTGCGGCTCGGTGGCAGGCGGCTGGGGCTGGGACGCCGTCTGCGGCTGCGCGGTCTCGGCGGCGGGCGCGGGCGACGCAGCACCCGGCGCCGGCGTGGTCGGCGTCGCGACCGGTGCGGTCGTCGCGCCCGGCAGCGCCGGGGCCGGTGCGGGATTCGCGACGACCGGCTGGGTCGGCCCGGGGGTCGGCGGAAGCTCGGATGCGGCCCCTGCGGGCCCGTCCACCGGCACACCGGCCGGCGGCGCGGACACGGGCGGGGCGGCGGGCGCCTGGGTCGCGGCCGCCGGCACCTGGGCGGCAGCGTCCTGCGGGAGCGCGACGGCGGGCGCCGGCGCGGCGACGGCGACAGCGGCGACGAACGGCGCGATCACCGGCGGGGTCGGCGCCGGCGCGGCCGCGGCGGGGGTGGCGCTCGGATCGGCGGCCGGTGCGTCGCCGGCAGCCGCGGGCATCGCGCCGGCCGGGTCGGTCGCGGGCGCGGTCACGGTGTCCGGCGTCGCTGCATCCCGGTCGTGGCGGGCGCCGTTACGCGACGCGGGCGCGGGCGCGGTGTCCTGCATCGCGGCGTCGCGGTCGTGGCAGCCGCCGTTGCGCGGGCGCGCACCGGGCTGCGGGGCAAGCTCGCGGTCGAGATGCAGCTCGAACGGATTGCCGGTTGCGGGACGGTCGGCGGGGCCCTTCGGACCGTGCCCCCCGTTCGCGGGCGGGCAGGCGCGGATTGCGTCCCCACCCACCCCCGGCGCCGCGGCCGTGCGGCTCATGCGGCCGCCCCGGCGGCGTAGGAGAGCACCTTGCGGACGTAGGCCTGCGTCTCGGCGTACGGCGGCACGCCGCCGAAGCGCTCGACGGCGCCGGGGCCGGCGTTGTAGGCGGCCAGCGCCTTGGAGGCGTCGCCCCCGAAGCGGTCGAGCTGCTGGCGCAGGTACTTCGCGCCGCCCTCGATCGCCTGCGCGGGGTCGAGCGGGTTCGTCACGCCGAGCGACGCGGCGGTACCGGGCATGAGCTGCGTCAGGCCCTGCGCGCCGGCGGGGCTCGTCGCGTTGGGGTCGAAGTTCGACTCGGCACGGATGAGCCCGGTCAGGAGCTTGGGGTCGACGCCGTTGCGCGCGGCGGCGGCGGAGATCTCCGTCGCGAAGGGGGTCGGGCCGGCGGCGTCCTGCGCGGCAGCCGCGGTGGGCGCCATCGCGCTCGCGAGCTGGGCGTTGAAGCTCGTCTGCGCCGTCGGCGTCGCCGGCGCCGGGATCGGCGCGAGGCGCAGCATGACGCTCAGCTCACCGACGCGGCCCATGGCGGCGTCGAGGCTCATGCGGCCGCCCCCCGGCGATGCACGCCCAGGGCGAGCTCGTCCATCACCGCGCCCTCGGCGCGGGCGACCTGCATGTTGTGCTCCTCGCGGCGGCGCTGCTCGAGGCGGGTCAGGGCGCGGTGCTCGCGGGCGGCGTGGACGAGCGCGTCGCGGCGCGCATCGACCTCCGCCTCGCGGCGTCCGAGGTCGAGCGCGGCGGCCTGCTCGGCGCGCTGCGTGCGCTCGATGTAGGCCTGCATGGCCAGCAGGTCGGCGCCGCTGGCCTGCGCGGTCGCGCGGCGGCCCTCGCGCGCCCGGGCGACGCGCTCGGCGGCGGCGCGCAGCGCTTCCTCGCCGCGCCGCTGATGGGCGACGCTGCTCGCAAGCTCCTCGGAGGCGCGCTGCTCCGCGCGCTCCCGGAGGGCGCGAACGCGCTCGAGGCGGAACGTGAAGGGTCGGGAACTCACGAGCCCGTGATCGGCGGGACGGCGGCGATCTGAAGCGCGTACGGCGCCTGGTGGGACAACTAGATGCTGAGGTGCAGCGGCGGCAGGGCGCTCGCGCCCGCGCGCCGCGCCGCGGGCGGCGGCAGCATCTCGACCGCCGAGCCGGACACGATCTCGTCGAGCATCGCGCCCGTGCCGGCGAGCTCGCAGAGTGCCTCGTCGGCCTCGTGCGCCGTGCTCGGCTCGTCGGCGCGCTGGCGCAGGAACTCCTCGATCGCGCCGCGCTTGACGAGCGCCTCGTCGACGAGCGGATCGGTCCCCGGCTGGTAGGCGCCGATCGAGATGAGGTCGGCCTTGTCGCGGTGTGCGGCGAGCAGCGCGCGCACGCGCCGCCCGGCCTCGCGGACATGCCGCGACGTCACCTCGCCCTCGAGGCGCGACACGCTTCCCAGCACGTCGATCGCCGGGTAGTGGCCGGCATGGGCGAGCTTGCGGTCGAGGACGACGTGCCCGTCGAGGATCGAGCGCACGGCGTCGGCGATCGGCTCGTTGAAGTCGTCGCCGTCGACGAGGACGGTGTAGAGGCCGGTGATCGTGCCCTGCGGCGAGGTGCCGGTCCGCTCGAGCAGGCGCGGGAGCATCGCGAAGACCGACGGCGTGTAGCCGCGGGTCGCGGGCGGCTCGCCGATCGCGAGACCGACCTCGCGCTGCGCCATCGCGACGCGCGTGACGGAATCCATCATGAGCATGACGTTGTGGCCCTGGGCGCGGAAGTGCTCGGCGACGGTCGTCGCGGTGAAGGCGGCCTTGATGCGCAGCAGCGCGGGCTCGTCGGACGTCGCGACGACGACGACGCTGCGCGAGATCGCGTCGCCGAGGTCGCGCTCGATGAACTCGCGCACCTCGCGGCCGCGCTCGCCGACGAGCGCGATGACGTTGACGTCGGCGGTGCAGGAGCGCGCGATCATCCCCAGCAGCGACGACTTGCCGACGCCGGAGCCCGCGAAGATCCCGAGCCGCTGGCCCTGGCCGCAGGGCACGAGCGCGTCCAGCGCGCGCACGCCGAGCGAGACGCGCTCCTCGATCCGCGGGCGCTCGAGCGCGGCCGGCGGCGCGGCCTGCGTCGAGCGCGCGACGGCCGGCAGCGGGCGGTCGAGGCCGTCGATCGGGCGGCCGAGACCGTCGATGACGCGGCCGAGCAGCTCGTCGCCGACGGGCACGCGGACGGGGCGTCCGGTCGCCGCGACGGACTTGCCCGGGCCGATCCCGTGGATCTCGCCGAGCGGCATGAGCAGCGTGCGCCCGGCGCGGAAGCCGACGACCTCGGCCGGCACGGCGGGCCGCCGGCGGCCGGCGTCGATCGTGCAGACCTCGCCGACCTCGGCCTCGAGTCCGGTCGCCTCGACGATGAGCCCGATGAGGTCGTCGACGCGCCCGCGGCGCTCGTGCAGATCGGCGTCGTTGACGCGCTCGGCGATGCGCTCGATGAGCTCCATCGCGAGCGCCTACCTTCCGGCCTCGACGGCAACGACGGGCGAGCAATGACGCGCTGTCATCACGGCGCGCCGAGTTCGGCGGCGACGAGCGCGCGGACGGCGTCGAGCTTGCCCGCGATGCGGGCATCGACCTCGCCGACCGACGTGCGCACGACGGCGCCGCCGCGGGCGACCCGGCGCTCGGCGTGGATCTCGACGGGGTGCTCGGGCGAGCCGACGACCGCGGCCCGCACGAGCTCGACGTCGTCGGGATGGACGCTCACGATGATCCGGTCGCCGTCGAGCAGCCCGCGCAGCGCGCCGCGCACGACGTCGACGACGCGCTCGGGCTCGACCTCGATCGCGGCCGCGACGATCTTCTCGGCGATCGCGAGCCCGAGCTGCGCGGCGCGCCTCTCGGCGTCGTCGACGATCGCGTCGCGCAGCGCACGCGCCTCGGCGAGCGCGGCATCGAGCGCCGCGACGGCGGGCTCGAGCTCGACGGCGGCGTCCTCGCGCCCGAGGCGGATGCCCTCGGCGCGGCCGTCCGCAATGGCCCGCGCGCGCAGCGCCCCGGCCTCGGCGCGGGCGGCGTCGATGATGGCCTGGGCTGCGATGACGGGGTCCTGCGACGGTGGCGGGGCGAGCTGCTCGAGGTCTGAGAGCTCGACGGGCCGCGCGTCAGAGCATGTCGTCATCGCCGCCCCTGCCGATGACGATTCCGCCCGCCTCCTCGAGGCGGCGCACGACGGCGACGATCCGGCCCTGGGCCTCCTCGACGACGGCGCGCCGCTGCGCGGGCATGTACTCCATCTCCTCGGCGAGCATCTCGCCGCCGCGCTCGGACATGTTCGAGAAGATCCGCTCCTGGACGTCGCGGCCGACGCCGCGCAGGGCGACGGCGAGGTCCTTGGACTCGACCTCCTTGAGGATGAGCTGGATCGAGCGGTCGTCGAGCTTGACGATGTCCTCGAAGGTGAACAGCAGCATCCGGACCTGCTCGGCGAGGTCGGCATTGACCGAGCTGAGCGAGTCCAGGACGTTGCGCTCCGTCCCGCGATCGGTGTGGTTGAGGATGTCGGCGAGCGACTGCACGCCGCCGGCGACCGCGTAGTCCTGGGAGATGACGTTGGACAGGCGCTGGCGCAGGACGCTCTCGACGGCCTCGATGACCTCGGGGGAGGTCTCGCGCATCAGGCCGATGCGCATCGCGACCTCGGCCTGCTCCTCGGGCTCGAGCAGGGCGAGCACCTGGGCGGCGAGGTCGGTGTGGAGGTTGGCGATGACGAGCGCGACGGTCTGCGGCGCCTCGTTGCGGATGAAGGCGTGGATCTGCTCGGGCGGCGTGCGGCGCAGGAACTCGAACGGCCGGCGCTCGATCGCCGCCGACAGGCGCCCGACGATCTGGCGGGCACGCTCGGGCCCGACGGCGCGCTCGAGCACCTCACGCGCGTACTCGACGCCGCCCTCGGCCATGTAGGCCTGCGCCAGACAGGTCTCGACGAGCTCGCCGATGACCTCCTGGCTGACCTCGACCGGGACCTGGTTGAGCTTGGCCATGTCGAGCGACAGGGCCTCGATCTCGTCCTCCTTGAGGTGCCCGAAGATCTCCGCCGCCCGCGAGGGGCCGAGGCTGACGAGCAGCACGGCGGCCTTCTGGCGGCCGCCGAGGCGCGACCGCTTGCGCGGCGCTGCGAGCTGCGTGCTCTCGGGGACGTCGATGCTCATGCGATGGCCGGGTAGTCGGCGGGCCTGAACGCAGCTTGAGCACCTGTGACGGCACCGCATAGACGGGGCCCCGCGGGGGCATCCCGCAAGCGTGACGCCGGCCGAAGGCCTCGATCTCGCACGTGCCCGCGACCTGCAGGGACGCGCCCGGCACCCCTGGGTGCGGCGCCTGCTGCTCGCGCTCATCGCCGTGCCCGTCGTCCTCGCGATCGCCGGGGCGCTCGGGCAGGCGACCGTCACGCGCTCGGCGGCGAGCCCGCGCGCGCACCTGGAGCTCAGCGCGCCCGCCGTCCTGCGCGGCGGCCTCATGTGGCGGGCGCGGATCACGATCCGCGCCCGGGCCGCGATCGAGCATCCGCGGATCGTCCTCGCACCGGGATACGTCAACGGGATGCAGTTCAACACGATCGAGCCGTCCCCGGCGAGCGAGGCGGCCCGCGGGCCGCGGCTCGTCCTGAGCTACGACAAGCTCGCCGCCGGCGACGAGCTCGTCGTCTACCTGCAGTTCCAGGTCGACCCCACGACGACGGGCCGCCAGGACGCGACGGTCGCGCTCGACGACGAGACCCTGCCGCTCGCGCGCATCGTCCACACGATCACGGTTCTGCCGTAGGAGCACGAATGGATCTCGTCGCCCGCACCGTCGTCGTCTTCTTCTTCATCTTCATCGTCACGCGAGCGGTCGGCCGGCGCGAGCTCAGCTCGATGGAGCCGTTCGACCTCATCCTGCTCGTCGTGATCGGCGACCTCGTCCAGCAGGGCGTCACGCAGAGCGACTACTCCGTGACGGGGTCGATCCTCGTCGTCGCGACGATCGCGCTGCTGACGGTCGCCATGAGCTATCTGAGCTTCCGCTTCCGGTCGCTGCGGCCCGTGCTCGAGGGCGAGCCGCTCGTCCTCGTCGAGGACGGCCGGCCGATCGAGCGCAACCTGCGCCGCGAGCGCATCACCGTCGACGAGCTGCGCGCCGCCGCGCGCGAGCAGCAGCTGCGCTCGCTCGAGGACGTCCATCTGGCCGTCCTCGAGACGAGCGGGCGGATCTCCTTCATCCCGTACGCGGACGAGTAGCGCCTACAGCGGGAGCGGCAGTGGGAGCCCGACGAGCAGCGGCACGTAGACCTGCTGGGAGATCGTCTTCGGACACCAGGTCCTCGCCGTCGCGGAGCAGTGGTTGCTGACCGTCAGCACGATCGTGTAATAGCCGGCGGCCGGGAAGCGGTAGGCGATCTGCGCGAGGTTGCCCATCTGCACACCGAGACGATTCGTCGTCGGCGTGAAGTACTTCCAGTTGTAGCCGCAGGGGCCGTACTGGCAGGGGATCGCGCCGGCCTCGTCGAGCGTCATCGTCAGGCCGGCGATCGGCGTGGCGAGGAACGACGGGAGCGGGGCGGCCGCGGCCGGCGAGGCCGCCGTGGCGGCGAGCACGAGAGCCGAGACGGCGATGACGAACAGGCGCTTCATGAGTCCCTCCTTGGAACGGTGACGCAGAGGCCCAGGGGTACGGGCGTGCTCAACCCATCGACTGAGAAGCGGCCGTTCTGCAGGGGCTTTGCGACGTATGTCGTGGCCGCTCGGACCAACGTCGAAGCCCGCTTCAGGCCGGGTCGGGACATTGGTCGGACGAGGTAGAACGATCGTCCGCCGGGCGCGCGCGGCCGCGACGGGGGGCCACGGGGCGACCTCACCCTAAAGGTCAGCGCGCGGGGCGCCGATGGGTGAGGCACGAGGCGGTAACGGACCGCCACCGGGACGATCACAAGGGGACTTTTCATGCAGCCGTCGTCCGACGGGCGCGAGCGGGCCGCGTCCGCCACCACCCGCTTCGCGATACACAACCCATGGGCCGTGCTGAGCGCATGGCTCGCGGTCGTTGTGGTCCTCGGCGTCGTCGGGCTGGGCATCGACGGCCGGCTGTCCTCCAGCGGGCTGCAGGTCTCCAACTCCGAGTCCGCGCACGCGCGCACGCTCATCGGCGGCAACTTCGGCGACTCTGCGACCGTCCCCGTCCTGCTCCAGGGTCCGCGCGCGGACGTCAAGCAGCAGGGCCGCAAGCTCGCCGGCGCCCTCGCCGGGCGCCCCGGCATCCGCGTCCTCAGCCCCTGGTCGGCCTCGTCGGGGCGCAGCGCGCTGCGTCCGTCGGCCGATCGCGCGCTCCTGCTGCTGTCCGTCTCCGGCACGCGCGAGCAGATCGAGCGCCGCAGCGAGGCCGCGCAACGGCTCGTCGCCCGCGCGACCGCCGCCCCCGTCCACGCCACCGTGACCGGCATGCCGCTGCTCTCCCGCGAGGGCACGCGCCTGTCGATCTCGGCGATCCACCGCGCCGAGCTCATCGCGCTCCCCCTGCTCTTCATCGCGCTGCTGCTCGTCTTCCAGTCCTTCGCCGCCGCGGCGATCCCCGCCGCCTTCGGTGCCGCGACGATCGCATCCGCGACCGGCGTGCTCTCGCTGATCGCGCCCGCGGTGCACCTCGACGCCTTCGCGCTGGCGATCTCCTGCATGGTCGGCCTCGCGCTCGCCGTCGACTACTCCCTGCTGCTCGTCTCCCGCGTCCGCGAGGAGCTCGGCGGGTCGCGCAGCAGCGATGTCGCCGCCGCCGTCGGCCGTGCCGCCGCGCCGACGCTGCGCACCGTCGCCGTCGCCGCCGCCGCGATCGTCGTCGCGATGGCCGTCGCCGCCGTCGTGTCCCCCGGCACCGGCCTGCTCGCCGCCGCCGTCGGCGTGAGCGTCGTGGCGATCGTCGCCGCCGCGACCGCGATGCTCGTCGTGCCCGCGATGCTCGTCGTCGCCGGCCACAGCCTCGGCGGTGGCGCCCCTGCGGGCGTCGCCGAGGGCGGCATCAGCGCGAGCCTCGCCCGCGCCTCGATGCGCCGCCCCGTGCTGGGCATCGTCGCCGGGCTCGCCCTGCTCGTCGCCTGCATCCCCGTCCTCGGACTGAAGACCGGCGCGCCGACCGCGCAGTCGCTGCCGTCCGGCAGCCAGGCCCGGGCCCAGTACGACACCGTCGCCAAGGCGATGGGCGCGGGCTGGACGGAGCCCTTCGAGATCGTCGCCGTGACCCGCAAGGGCACGGTCACCACGCAGGCGCGCCTCGCGGCGTTGGCGAGCGTGCAGCGCAAGATCGCCCGCGATCCCGCCGTGCGCGCCGTCCTCGGGCCGGGCGAGATCGCCAGCTCGGCGGCGAAGCTGCGCAGCAGCGGGCGCAAGGCGCTCGCCGCGAGCCGCGGCACGCCGCGCAGCAACGGGCGCCTGCGCAAGCTCGACGCCGGCATCGGCTCGGCCGCCGACGGCGTCGGCTCGCTGCGCGGATCGCTGTCGAGCGCCGCCTCGGCCGCGACGACCGTCGCCGCCGGATCGCGCAGCCTCGAGGGCGGCGTCGGCAGCCTGAAGTCCGGCCTCTCCGGCGCCGGCAGCGGCGCCCGCCGCCTGGCCTCGCAGCTCGCGGCGGCCGGCAGCGGCGCCGGCGACCTCGCCTCGACCTCGGCGGCCGCCAGCACCGGCGCGCGCAGCGTGCGTGACGGCGCGCGCTCGCTCAGCGACGGGCTCAGCACGCTCGCCGGCGGCGCCCGCGACCTCCAGAGCCGCCTGCAGACCCGGATGTCGACGCTGCAGAGCGTCCAGTCCGCCGTCCGCGCCCAGCGCCGCCAGGCCGACGACGCGCTCGCCGCCGGCGAGCGCGCGATCGCCCCCACGAGCGCCGCCGCGATCCGCGCCCGCGCGG
>Ga0310811_10003570_pt1 | contig 19593 bp, 16 predicted proteins | sample YCmetagenome_FD_207642 | JGI IMG/M metagenome (GOLD analysis project Ga0310811, IMG submission 207642) | Soil microbial communities from experimental microcosm in Duke University, North Carolina, United States - YC | ecosystem: Engineered > Artificial ecosystem > Soil microcosm > Unclassified ...
CGGAATGTCCCGCGCAGCAGCGTGTCGCTCTGCAGGGTCAGCCGCACGCTCGCGGCGAGCGGCGTGACGAAGCGCAGACTGAGCCCGCCGCCCGTGTCCTCCACGACGCCGGCGACGTTGTTGAGGTAGAGCCCGGTGGTGCCGTACTCGAGCTCCGCGACCCAACCGTCGCTCTTGCGGCTCACGCCGCGCACGATGAGCGTGCGATCGGGGAAGGTGAGGTCGACCTCGCCTTCCCAGCGGCCGACGAGTCTCCGGGGATCGGTGGCGGCGAGCGGCGGGGCGGGAGAGCGGACGGCGTCGGAGATGGCCGAGCAGCCGCCCATGAGGACCGTCACCAGCAGGGTGAAGCCGGCGAGGCGGGGCGCGCTCACCCGGCGATTCTACTGTGGCGAGCACTCCGGCCGAGAAGACTCCCTCAGCGACGCGACAGGGTCGCGATGGCCCCGCGGGCGAGCGCATCGACCCGATCGTTCATCGGATCGCCGCTGTGGCCCCGCACCTTGTGCCAGACGACGACATGGCGGCGCGTCTGGGCGATCAGGCGCTCCCAGAGATCGCGGTTGGTGACGGGCTTCTTGCCGGCGCCCAGCCAGCCGTTCTTCTCCCACTTGTCGAACCAGCGCTGCTCGAAGCAGTTCATGACGTAGGCACTGTCGGTGTAGACGTGCACGCGCCGCCGGCCGGAGATGGCCGCGAGGCCCTCGATGGCCCCCCTGAGCTCCATGCGCTGGTTGGTGGTGTGGGGCTCGGCGCCGGAGATCTCGCGCTCCTCGCCGTCGGTGACGATCGCGGCCCATCCGCCGGGCCCGGGATTGCCGCTGCAGGCTCCGTCCGTGTAGACGGTGACGTCGGGCTGCTCGATACCGGGCTGCTCGATACCGGGCGTCACTCCTGCCAGTAGAGGTAACGCCCGCAGCTCTCGCAGCGCATCATCGGCGTGACGGCCGAGCGCAGCTCCTGGATGGCCTGGGGGCGGATCGACACCCGGCAGCCCCCGCAGAACGCCGAGGCGTTGACCGCGGCCACCGCGACGCCGTTGCGGGCGCGCAGGAGCTTTTCATAATCGGCGAGCAGGCCGGGCGGCAGGCCCTTGGCGCGGTCGTTGCGCTCGCTGCGCACGCCGCCGAGATCCTGCTCGACGGCGGCGAGCCGCTTGCGCACGACGCCCTCGTCGGTGGCCGCCTGCTCGGAGCGGCTCTTGAGCCGGCTCTCGACCTCGCGGATCTCGACGTTGAGGCGCTCCTGCAGTTCCATGAGGCCGAGGATCTCCTCCTCGGTCTTGGCCTTCTCCTGCTTGGACTCCTCGATCTCGAGCAGGGCGGCCGAGTACTCCTTGTTGGTCTTCACCTCGTAGAGGCGCGCCTCCAGCTTCGAGCGCTTGGCGCTGATGACCTCGAGGTCCTTCTCCTTGCCGCGCAGCTCCTTGCGGGTCGCGTCGAGCCGGACCTTGACCGTCTCGACCTGCTTCTGGGCTTCGGCCAGCGAGGCCTGGATGGCCTCGATCTGCTTGGGTAGCCGTGCGGCCTCCGCCTCCAGCACGGTGATACGCGCGTCGTATGTCTGCAGCTCGATCAGTGTCTGGAGCTGAGGATCCACACGCTCTCCCTCTCGAACCGCATGAATTGTAGATCGCCCACCGCACCAACGAAACCCCGCCCTCGAGCCGACCGCCCCGCCATCAACATCCTGGGCCCACCTGGACTCGAACCAGGACCTGACCGGTTATGAGCCGGCTGCTCTGCCATTGAGCTATGGGCCCGCATCGGCCTCACGTTCAGGACTCGAGGAAGCTCCGCAGCTTCTTGGAGCGCGACGGGTGCCGCAGCTTGCGCAGCGCCTTGGCCTCGATCTGCCGGATGCGCTCGCGGGTGACCGCGAAGTCCTGCCCGACCTCCTCCAGGGTGTGCTCGCAGCCGTCGGAGAGGCCGAAGCGCAATCTCAAGACCTTCTCCTCGCGCGGGGTCAGCGAGTTGAGGACCTTGTTCGTCTGCTCGCGGAGCGACAGCCCGATGATCGACTCCACCGGCGAGACGACCTGCTTGTCCTCGATGAAATCGCCCAGGTGGCTGTCCTCTTCCTCCCCGATCGGTGTTTCCAGCGAGATCGGCTCTTGCGCGATCTTCAGTACTTTCCGGACCTTGTCGACCGGCACTTCCATCTTGATGGCGATCTCTTCCGGCGTGGGCTCGCGGCCCAGCTCCTGCACCAGCTGGCGCGAGGTGCGGATGAGCTTGTTGATCGTCTCGATCATGTGCACGGGGATTCGGATGGTGCGGGCCTGATCGGCGATGGCTCTCGTGATCGCCTGGCGGATCCACCACGTCGCGTACGTGGAGAACTTGTAGCCCCGTCGATATTCGAATTTATCGACGGCTTTCATCAGACCGATGTTCCCTTCCTGGATCAGGTCGAGGAACTGCAGGCCCCGGTTCGTATATTTCTTCGCGATCGAGATGACCAGTCGCAGGTTGGCCTCGACCATCTCCTTCTTGGCGATGGCCGCCTTGCGCTGACCCTCCTTGATGATGGCCATGACGCGCTTGATCTCGTCGGCCCGCGCGTTGGCCCGGGCCTCGGCGGCCTTGATCTCCTGCTGGGCCACCCAGATCTGCTGGGTCTTGGGGCTCGTGAACTTCTTGGCGGCCTTCAGGTGCAGGTCGCTGATGCCCGAGCCGTTGATGCCCTGGGCCGAGGCCGGATCGCGGAACGACACGTAGATGAGGTTCTGGACCTCTTCCGCCGAGGGCCGGCGCCCGTTCGTCCAGAGCTGGATGACCCGCTCGGCCCGCTCGATGTCGTCGAGCAGGTCGCGCAGGCGCTGCACCAGCCCGCGCCGCGTGGGATCGCCGTCCTCGCGGTCGATGATCTGGTTGCCGATGTTCAGGGCCCGCAGGCGCTCGAGCACCTTCTGCTGGCGCTGCTGGGCCTGGTGCTCGAACTTCCGCCAGGCCGGCTCCTTCACCTTGCCCCGCACCTTGCGCTTGGCCTTGCCGGCCGCCGCGCCCCGCATCTTGCGGACGCGCTCGATGAGCTGGTCGCGCTCGCGCAGGAGGCGATCGACACCGCCGAAGGCATTGACCACCTGGCGGGTGAGCGCGATCTCCTTCTCCTCGGTGAACTCCTCCTCGTTGACGTCGACGACGTCCTTGACGGAGGTGTCACCGCCCCGCAGCGACTCCCGCAGCTCGCGGAAGCGCTCCAGGGCCAGGTTGGTCGAGAGGATGGCGTTGGTGACCTGGTTCTTGCCCTCCTCGATCCGCTTGGCCAGCGCGATCTCACCCTCGCGGGTGAGCAGGGCTACACGTCCCATCTCGCGCAGGTAGAGCCGCACCGGGTCCTCGGTGCGGCCGACCGGGCCGGGCGTGAGATCGATCGGCTCCGGGCCATCGCCATCGTCGTCGTCGGGAGCCGGCGTGGCGGCGCGGACCTCGGAGGGCAGGCGGCCCGCCTTGGCCGAGTCGACGACCTCGATGTCCATGGACCCGAACATCATCATGATGTCGTCGAGCTGATCGAGCGACACGATGTCCGACGGGAGGGCGTCGTTCACCTCGTCATAGGTGAGGTAGCCCTTCTGCTTCCCCATCGAGATCAGTCGGTCTAGCTCTTCCAGCTTGGGCTCTTCACTCATGCGCGTGGACTCCTTGGGACCCGGACGGGTCCGGCCTCGACTCGACAGCCGGCATGTTGAGCGATTGGGGGGCGCCGCCGACCAGCTCGTGCAGCGCGGCGCCCTGGTGTTGCAGCTCGGCGACCAGGATGGGATCCATCGGGACGGCACTCGAGGCGGCCTGTTGACCCGCGGCGACGGCCTGGCTGGCGGTGCGCAGGCGCCCAACGGTTCGCGCGCGCTCGAGGCGGCGTCGGAACTGCTCGATCACGGTCTGCTCCTCGGCCAGCGGCCGCTCCTCGACCAGCAGGGCCGAGAGCGTGTGACGGGCGGCGTCGGAGTCGAGCTCGCTCATGAGCTGCTCGGCGGCGACCGCCGGCGCGCGCCCCAGCGTCTCGACGATCTCGCGCAGCCCGGCGTGGGCGATCTCGCTCAGCTCCAGCAGCGGCAGCAGCACATCGCGAGCGCCCAGGGAGATCAGCAGCAGCCCGACCAGGTCGCGCTCGACGACCGCCGGGGCCTGGGTCGTGGTGGCCTTGCCGGCGATGGCCGGCGGCTTGCGGAGCGCCACCTGCAGGCGCTGGGCTTCGATCCAGAGCTGGGTGGGATCCACACCGAGCTTCAGCGCCGCCTCGCGGGCCAGCGCGGTGGCCTCCTGCGCGTCGCCGACCTTGGCCAGCATGAGCGCGACCTTGGCGAACGCGTTCACGCGCCCGCGCGCCCCGGCGGCCGTGCTCTCGCCGACGGCGCGATCGAGCGCGTAGGCGAGCAGGCTGCGCGCGGCGGTGATGCGCTCGTCGAAGGCGGCGGCGCCCTCGGTTCGCAGGAACGTGTCGGGATCGTGGCCGGCCGGCAGCAACGCCACCTTCACGCGCAGCGCACCGCTCGCCTCGAAGCTGCCCGAACGGTTCACGCCCCACACCATGCCGCTGCCCGTCGGCTCCAGCAGCTCCTCGGCGCGCTCGGCGGCCTTCTGGCCGGCGGCATCGGCGTCGAAGAACGTGATGACCTCGTCGCAGTAGCGACGGAGCACGCCGAGCTGCGCGGCGGTGAACGCGGTGCCGAGCGCGGCGACGGTCTCGGTGAACCCGTGCTGGTGGGCCATCAGGCAGTCGACATAGCCCTCCACGATGAGCGCGCGGTTCTTGGCGCGGATCGTCTCGCGGGCCAGGTCGGCCGCATAGAGCACGTTGCCCTTCGTGTAGAGCGGCGTCTCCGGCGAGTTCAGGTACTTCGGCTGCTCGTCGCCGAAGCCGCGCCCGCCGAAGGCGACCACGCGGCCCTGCAGGTCGCGGATGGGGAAGAGCAGCCGGCCGCGGAAGCGATCGTAGGCGCCCGGCTTGTTCTCGCGGGCGATGCGCAGGCCCACCGCCAGCATCGTCTCCTCGGTGACGCCGGAGGAGCGCAGCGCGTCGGGAAGCGTCTCCCAGCCCTCGGGCGCCCAGCCCAGGCCGAAGCGTCGCGCCACCTCGGGTGCGATGCCGCGCTGCTCGAGATAGGCGCGAGCGCGCTCGCCGCTCGCCGTCCACAGCCGCTCGGTGTAGAACGACGCGGCCAGCTCCATCGCGCGAAAGAGCTCCTCGCGTCCGGTATCGCCGGGCCGCGGCCCCCGCTCGTCGGGTAGCGTCACGCCGGCCTGGCGGGCCAGCACGCGCACGGCCTCGGGGAACGACAGCCGGTCCTGGCGCATGAGGAAGCCGAACACGTCGCCGCCCACGCCACAGCCGAAGCAGTGGAAGATGCCCTTGCGGGGATTGACCATGAACGAGGGGGTCTTCTCCCCGTGGAACGGACAGAGGCCCTTGTAGTTCTGCCCGGCCTTGCGGAGATTGACGAAGCGACCGACCAGCTCGACCACGTCCACGCCGGCCCGGATCTCGTCCAAGAGCGCCGGCGTGTAGGCCGCCATCAGGATACCTTCAGAGCGGCGACGGTCGCTCCGTGCCCGCCCTCGTTCGGCTCACCGTCCCGGAACGAGGCCACGAGGGGATGATCGGACAGAACGCCGCGCACCGCCTTGCGCAGTGCGCCAGTGCCCTTGCCGTGGACGAGCCGGACGTTGACCATGCCGGCCATGAACGCGTCGTCGAGGTACTTCTCGACGAGATCGCGCGCCTCGTCGGTCGTGCGCCCGATCAGCATCAGCTCGGCGGCGGTGCCGCGCGAGCTGTCGGCGTCGTCGCGAGCGGGCCGTGGGCGGGTCGTGCTCCAGCCGCCCGGCGTCGTCGCCGTGACGGTGGCGCGCAGCGCGGTGAGCGGGACGCGGACGGTGAGATTGCCGGCCCGCACCGTCGCGAGGTCGCCGTTGATCTCCAGGAGCTGGCCGCGCAATCCCAGGTGCTCGGCGGCGACGGCCACGCCGGGCGCCAGTGGGGCCTCGTCGGGACGGGGGGCCGCGGGAGCCGGCGTGAGCTGGCCACCGACCTCGCGCAGGCGGCGGCGGCTCTCGTCGAGCGCGGGCCGCGACCGCTCGCCGCGCTTGAGGCGATCCCACTCGGTGCTGACGGCGCGCCGCACGTCGGTCAGGAGCCGGGCCGCCTCGGCCTTGGCGCGTTCGACGATCTCGCGGGCCCGCGCCGTGGCTGTCGCCTCGGCCTCGCGGGCCGCCGCCAGTCGCGCGGTGCTCTCGCTCTCACGCCGCTCCATCGCGAGCTGACGCTCGGCCTCACTGCGCGTGACCTCGTCCAGCCGGTCGAGGAGCTGGCTCATGCGCGTGGCCTCGCTCGTGCGATGGGCCTGGGCCCGCGTGATGATCTCGGGGGCCAGGCCCAGGCGACCGGCGATGGCCAGCGCGTAGCTCTGTCCGGGGATGTCGTAGCGGAGCCGGAAGGTCGGGGCCAGGGTGCGGGTGTCGAACTCGACGGAGGCGTTGCGGGCCCGCGGCTCGGTGGCGGCGAACGTCCGCAGCGGCTCGAGGTGCGTGGTGGCCACGACCAGCGCACCCTGATCGGCGAGGGTCTCGAGAATGGCCCGGGCCAGCGCGGCGCCCTCGTCGGGATCGGTGCCCGCGCCCAGCTCGTCGATCAGCACCAGCGAGTGCCGGTCGGCCTCGGCCAGCACCGCGCGGATCTGCTTCACGAACGCCGAGAAGGTCGAGAGGTTCTCGGCCACTGACTGATCGTCGCCGATGATCGCGTGCAGCCGGGTGAAGACCGGCAGGCGGGAGCCCTCGGCGGCCGGCACGTGGCAGCCCACCTGGGCCATGAGTGCGCAGAGCGCCAGGGTCTTCAGGGCGATCGTCTTGCCGCCGGCGTTGGGACCGGTGATGAGCAGCAGCGGCCGGTCGGGCGACAGCTCGACGTCGACCGGCACGACGGAGCGCTGGGGATCGCGCCAGGCCTGGGCCAGCAGCAGCGGATGACGGGCGGCCCGCAGGGTCACCGAGCCGGCGTCGTCGATGGCCGGCGCCGCCGCCTGCATCCGCTCGGCGAGCTGCGCGCGCGCGAAGAGCCAGTCGAGCTCGCCGAGCGCCGCCACGAGGCGCTCGAGCTCGGGCGCGCGCGCCCGCACCGCATCGCTCAGCTCGGCCAGGACACGCGCGACCTCCTGCTCCTCCTCGCGCTGGACCTGGACCAGATCGTTGTTGGCCTCGACCAGCGCCTCGGGCTCGACGAAGATCGTCTGGCCACTCTGCGAGCGATCGTGGACGATGCCGCGCACGCGAGCCCGCGCCTCGGCGCGCACCGGCAGAACGTAGCGGCCGTGGCGGAGCGTGACGAAGCGATCGGCGAAGACGCGATCGCCCTCGGCGGCGAGCATTCGCTCGAGGTCGGCGACCAGGCGCCTCCGGCGATCGCGGATCTGCTGGCGGAGCTGGCGAAGCCGCGGGCTGGCGCGATCGGTGAGGGTGCCGTCGTCCTCGAGCGCGGGGCGCAGGGCGTCGCGCAGATCGGTCAGGCGCGGGACACCGTCGCCGAGTGCTGCCACCGTGCCGGCGACCGGCCGGATCGCGCGGCCCCATGCCTGCACCCGCGGGCCGGCGTCGAGCGCCGGGATCAGCTGGACCAGCTCGAGCCCCTCGAGCACGCTGCCCTCGGTGAGCGCGCGGTCGAGGGTGGGCCGGATGTCGGGAATGCCGTCGAGCGGGGGCGCGCCTTCGGCGCCGAGGGCCAGCCGCGCCTCGGTCGTGAGCGCGATCGCGGAGCGAACGGCGTCGGGATCGACGAGGGGGGTGATGGTCTCCGCGTGCTCCCGTCCCATGGCGGTCCGGGCTTCCCTTGCGAGCAGCGCCCTGACGGCGGCCCACTCGGTGCCCCGGTCCGAGACGGTCCCAGGATTAATCGGCAACTCGCTCGCGATGAGTAACGTTCGTGCGGGCGTTCAAGACGCGGCGCCCGCGGTGAGCGCTCGGCTTGTCAGTGGTCACGCGGCTTCTCCCTCCAGCGCCCGACCGGACCGGTGGATAAACGTAAACTATATACCATGGGGGTCACCCCCCAGCAACGCGCGGACTGCGCGTCTCGGACGTTCGCGTCGATTCAGGACGCGAGCGGCGTCTGCAGCAGCTCGAGCACGCGCTGGGCGGCCGCGGTCACCGCCGCATCGACCACCGGCTCCTCGTCGGGCTCGAAGCCCGACAGCACGTGATCGGGGACCTGCGCCTTGTGGGCCGGGCGCCCCACGCCGATCTTCACGCGGCGGAAGTCCGCGGTGCCGAGCGCGGCGATGACGGAGCGCACGCCGTTGTGGCCGCCGGCGCCGCCCTTGATCCGCACGCGCACCGCGCCGAGCGCCTGATCGATGTCGTCGTACACCAGGATGAGATCGTGGTGGTCGGCGTGATGCTCGCGGAGGGCGCGCGCCACGACGGGCCCCGACTCGTTCATGAACGAGCGTGGCTTGACGAGGACCACGCTGTCGCCGCGCCAGCGCCCCTGGCAGACCATCCAGCCGCTCTCCCGGTGCCAGGGCGCATCGCGAAAGGCGTCGCGGGCGAGGTGATCGAGGACCCGCTGGCCCACGTTGTGGCGGGTGTCCCGATACTCCGGACCGGGATTGCCGAGCCCCACCACGACGTGGGCCATGCCGACCCGACGCTGCGGCTACTTCTCCTTGTCCGACTTCTCCGGACGCTTGGGGGCCTTCTTGTCGTCGACCGCCGCTTCCTCGCCTTCCTTGGGCTTGCGCTCGGTGAGGACCTCGGGCTCGGCAGTGACCGCCGCGGTCGCCGCGGGGGCAACCTCCTCCTCGGCCATTGGCGGCGAGACGGTCGCCACGGCCTGGCCGCGGTCGTTGGCGATGCGCACGCCGGCCGGCACCGTGAGGTCCGCGATCGTGAGCACGTCGCCGATCGCCAGCGCCGAGACGTCGGCGTCGATCCGCTCCGGGATCGCGGTCGGCAGGCAGGAGACGGTGACCTCGTGAAGCACGAGGTTGAGGATGCCCTTGGTGTCGCGCACGCCGATCGGATCGCCGACGGGGTGGACGGCGACCCGCACGGTGATGGGCTTGTCGGCCGAGACTTCCTGCAGGTCGACGTGCAGGAGCTTCTCGGTGACCGGATCGAACTGCATCGCCCGGATGATGGCCAGGCGGGTCGCGCCGTCCAGCTTGAGCGTCAACAGCTGCGTAGTCCCGGCGTGACCGACGATCGTCCGCAGCACGGCCTTGGGATCGACGGAGACCGTCTCGGGCTTGGCGCCGCCGTAGACGATCGCGGGCACGACGCCGGCGCGGCGCAGGCGCTTGGCGAGCTGCTTGCCGGTGCCCTCGCGCCGCTGGATGGTGAGCTCCTGCATGGCCATGGTCGTGGTCCTCTTCTTTCTAGACGAACAGGGTCGAGACGGACTCCTCGTCGTGGATGCGACGGATCGCCTCGCCGAGCAGGGGTGCCACGGTGAGCACCGTGATCCGGGCGGCCGTCCGCTTGTCGTCGGGCAGCGGGATCGTATTGGTGACGACGACCTCCTCGATGGGCGAGGTCTTGATGCGGTCGATGGCCGGGCCCGACAGCACGGGATGGACGCCGCAGGCCAGGATGCGCTTGGCCCCCTCGCGCTGCACCGCGCCCACGGCCTGGGCCAGGGTGCCGGCGGTGTCGATCATGTCGTCGATGACCACGGCGTCGCGGCCCCGGACGTCGCCGATGAGGTGCATGGCGACGGCAGAGTTCGGGCCCTCGCGCCGCTTGTCGATGATGGCCAGGCCCGCATTGAGGCGCTTGGCGATCGCGCGGGCGCGCTCCACGCCGCCGGCGTCGGGGGCGACGATGACCGCGTCGTGCAGGTCCTTCTTGCGCAGGTAGTCGATCATGACCACCGGCCCGGCGAAGAGGTGATCGACGGGCACGCTGAAGAAGCCCTGGATCTGTCCGGCGTGCAGGTCGAGCGCGAGCACGCGGTCGATGCCGGCCGCCTCCAGCAGGTCGGCCACGAGCTTGGCCGAGATCGGCATGCGGCCCTGCACCTTGCGGTCCTGGCGCGCGTAGCCGTAGTAGGGCAGCACCGCGGTGATCCGGTGTGCGGAGGAGCGCTTGAACGCATCGATCATGATGAGCAGCTCCATGAGCGAGTCGTTCACCGGCGGGCAGGTGGGCTGGACGATGAACACGTCCGTGCCCCGCACGTTCTCGTTGATCTGCACGAACACCTCGCCGTCCGAGAAGCGCGAGACCTCCGCATCCCCCAGCGGGATGTGCAGGTACTGGGCGATCTCTTCGGCCAGGGCGCGATTGGCGTTGCCGGTGAATAGCTTCAGCTCGTAGCTCATCTCACCCTCGCTCGCGGGCTGGTTGGGGCGGGAGGATTCGAACCTCCGAATACGGGATCCAAAGTCCCGCGCCTTGCCGCTTGGCCACGCCCCATCGACCAGCCCTGGGTATTATCGCGCCTCGCTCCGGCGGATTCGAATCGCCGGCCCCCTCAGCGTTCGCACCGCCCAGCATTCCCACGAACCTCTCGCCACGCGCGCGCGGATCTGCCGGGCCTGTTCCCACGAGCGCGCCACGCCGAACACCGTGGGGCCGCTACCCGACATCGCGGCACCCAGCGCGCCGGCCGCCACCAGCGCGGCCTGCATCTGACCAATCTGCGGATAGGCGGCCCGGGCCGCCGGCTCGAGCCCATTGTAGAGGCTCGCGGCGACGCGCGCCGGACCATGACTGCGCAGGGCCTTGACCGCGCCCAGCGCGTGCCCACCGTCGCTGTACAGCGCCGGCGTGACCTTGCCGTACATCTCCGCCGTGCTCACCGCGAACTTCGGGTTCACCAGCACCAGGCCGAGCGAGCTGCCACTGAGCGGCTTGAGCCGCTCCCCCCGGCCGGTCGCCAGCGCCGCACCGCCCCGCAGGAAGAACGGCACGTCCATGCCGAGCCCCACCGCGAGCTCGCTCAGCCGGGCGGCGGACCAGCGCAGGCCCCAGAGCCTGTTCAGGCCGACCAGGGTTGCCGCGGCGTCGGTCGATCCGCCGCCCAGCCCCGCCGCGACCGGGATATGCTTGTCGAGCGTGATGCGCGCGCCCCGGGCGATACCGGCCGCATTCCGCAGGGCCACCGCGGCGCGATGGGCCAGGTTCCGCTCGTCCGTGGGCACGCCGGGAGCACTGGTGCACACCTCGATCGCCTCGGCATCCTCGAGGACCAGGCGATCCGACAGATCGACGGTGTGCATGACCGTGGCGATCTCGTGATAGCCGTCGGACCTCCGGCTCAGAATCTCCAGCGCCAGGTTGACCTTGGCTGCGGCGATGATCTCGAACCGGCGGGCCTTTCTCGACCCCTTCGACAAGGCATCGCAGGCTAACACGCACCCCCGGGAGCGTCAACGGATCGGTTGTGTTTTCGCGTCCTTGGGCAGCGTGAGGGCGAACTGCTCGGGCTTGAGACCGACGTCCGTCGCGAGATTGCGGTAGCGGACGGTGCCGGTGAGCCAGCGCTCGGCGGCGCTCAGGTCGAAGCCCGTGAGCCGGCCCTGCTCGTCGCGCTGATAGGTGACGGTCGCGGCGGTGCGGCCGCCGACGATCTGCATCTGTCGCACGACGCCGGTGTCGAGGTTCATCCAGATGCGCTGCTCGTTCACGGCGCCGACCACCGACAGCGAGGGGCCGAGGGCGTCGGGCGGCAGGATCTCGGCCGTGCGCACGTCGTCCGGCGGCGCGGCGTGACCGGTGATGACGGCGACCAGGTCCCGCGGCTCGAGTGCCACGCCGAGCAGGCGCGCCGTGGTCTCGGCATTGGCCTCGCCGACCGTCGCCTCGTTGCTGATGGCGTTGAAGGTCGTGAGGTGCCCGTCGTGAACGGTCGCGACGAGGAACGGCTGGCCGAAGGGCGACAGGGCCTCGAAGCGCACGCTGCCCGGCGCCTTCGCGAGCAGCACGCCGCTCACCTGCTGGCGCTGGCCGCCCCGGTCCACCGAGATGTCAGCCAGGGTGCGCAGGTCGGTGACCGCCTGCCAGCGCGTCGTCAGCAGGTCCAGCGCGCGGCGGGCCGGCTCGGCGATCGTCTGCCGCGGCGGAGGAATCGCCATCGAGCAGCCGGCCGCCAGCGCGAGCGCGAGGAGGGGGAAGGCGCTACTGCGACGCCTTCGTACGCTCACTCTGGGCCCGCCGCAGTCGGGCGCGGAGATCCTCGAGCTTCTTCTTGATGCCGTCGGCGGCGGGATCGAGCTGCAGGGCCTTCTCCCAGGCGGCGACCGCGTCCTCGTCGAAGCCGCCCTTGATGAGCGCATCGCCGAGGTGCTCGAAGATCACCGGGTCTTCCTTGGCCCGATCGACCGCCCGCTTGAGCTCGCGGACGGCCTCGGCGTAGCGGCCCTGCTGGTAGTACGCCCAGCCCAGGCTGTCGATGAAGTAGCCGTTCTCGGGCTCCAGCGACAGCGCCTTGCTGATGAGGGTCACGGCCTCGTCGAGGTTCTGGCCGCGCTCGGCGTACATGTAGCCCACGTAGTTGTAGGCCTCGGCGTGCTTGGGATCGAGCGTGATGACCCGCTGGAACTGCTTGATCGCGTCGTCGAACTTCTGCTGCTTCTCCAGCACCACGCCGAGCTGGAAGTGCAGGTCCTTCTGGGCATCGTCCAGGCCGAGGCCCTCCCGCAGGGTCTCGACCGCCCGGTCGTACTCCTTGGCGCGGTAGTACGCGGTGCCCAGATAGAGGAAGAGCTCGGGGCGCTTGGGATCGATGTTGACGGCCTCGCGCAGGTACGAGATCGCCTCGTCGTAGTTCTTGCTCTTGCCCGAGAGGAACCCGAGCTGCACGCGCGCGTCGATCGAGCGCGGGTCGGCGCGCAGGATCTTCTCCAGCTCGGTCTTGGCCTCGGCGTCGTTGCCGGCGTCCATGTAGGTGGTGGCCAGGTAGTAGCGGGCGCGCAGGTTGGAGGGCTCGAGCGCGACAACCCGGCGGAACGCGTCGCCGGCCTTGTCCCACATCTTCTGCTCGTAGAACACCGCGCCCAGCTTCATCCACACCCGCGGATCGCGCGGCTGCAGCTCGGCCAGCGCCTCGACCTCTTCCTGCGCTTCCTTGAAGCGACCCAGGCGGATGAGCAGATCGCCGAGCCGCTCGACGAAGGCCGGATTCTCGGGATTGGACTTGGCGGCACGGCGATAGACCTCGATGGCCTCGTCGCGGCGTCCCTGCGACTCGTAGACGTAGCCCAGCGCCGTCCAGGCACCGTCGTGGTCGGGATCGAGCTCGACCGCGCGCGTGAGCCGCGCGATGGCCTCGTCCCACGCCTCGTTCTCGATGGCCAGGCGACCCAGCAGGAACTGGGCCTGGGCGTTGCGCGGCTGGCGGTCGGCCAGGCGCATCAGCACCTCGCGGGCCCGGTCGAAGGCCTTCTGCTCGACCTGGTAACGGGCCAGGGTGAGGTAGGCGTCCTCGGCGTTCGGATTGAGGGCGATGACCTTCTCGAGCTCGGCCTCGGCCTCGGGGTACTTCTTCTGGCCCTTCAGCAGCTCGGCGAGCGTGAGATGCGTCTGCGGCTCGTCGGGGGCCAGCTGCACGGCCCGCCGCGCCGCGGCCATCGCCTCGACCGGCTGCTCGGCCCGCACCAGCCACTGGGCCATCGTGGTCCACAGGAACGCCGAATCGGGATCGCGGCGCAGCGCCTCTTCCATCGGCGCCACCGCCTCCTTGAACCGGCCGGCCTGCGCCTGCATCTGCGCGATGCTGTACTGGTAGTACGCCTCGGCCGTCACGTCCCGCTCGCGCGAGGCGAAGACCCGGCGCGGCGTCTCGTCGCTGGCCGTGGCGGCGCCCGGTGCGGTGGATGCGCACCCGGCGAGAGCGCCGGCAGCGAGGAGGCCGAGAGCGAGGGCGGCGAAGCGGACCATCATCGTTCAATACCTCGTGCCGGCGCCGGAGGCCAGGCTCGCGCCATGAGGCGTCGGGCACCAGCGGCCACGTCGGGATCGGAAATCGCAGCGGCGGCCGCGTCGATCGCACGCCGATCGTCGTCGCTCAGGGGCGACCGTCGCGACGCCGGGCGTGCAGCCGGCGTGCTCTCCTCGGGGGGCGTCGCGCCGAGGGTGAATCGCAGCGAGCGGACCGCCGGGAACTGCGTGGCCAGACGCGCGCCGAGGTCCGGCCCCCGCAGCGTGAGCTCGTGCAGCCACGGCGAGTTATCGACCGTGATGTGCAGGGTCCCGTTGACGAGCGCGTGTGGCCGAGAGCGCCGTGCCACGTCGGCGCCGACCAGGGCGCCCCACGCCCGCTGTAGCCGCTGCACGAACAGGCGATCCTCGAGCTGGGGCATCGCGCTCACCAGCAATTCTCCGACGATACGCGGCGCCCGGCCCTTCATGAGACGCTATGATACTCCCCCGGCCCCGCGGCTGGCCAGCCTCGGACTCCTCGTTTATAGTGCCGGACACATGGCGAAGCCGAGACGCGGCGATACGTTGGAGCTCGTCGTCGATGATCTCGCCTTCGGCGGCGAAGGCGTCGGCCGTGCTGACGGCTACGTCGTGTTCGTCCGCGGCGGACTGCCGGGTGACCACCTGCGGGTCACGCTCACCGAGGCCCGGGGGCGCTACGGCCGCGGCACCATCACCGAGGTGATCACCCCCTCGTCGGACCGGGTCGCGGCTCCATGCCCGTATTTTGGGCGGTGCGGCGGCTGCCGCCTGCAGCACCTGGCCTATCCCGCCCAGCTGGCGTTCAAGGAGAAGCAGGTGCGCGACTGCCTCACGCGCCTGGGCGGTCTGCCGCCGTTCGAGCTGCGGCCGATCCTCCCGGCCCCCGAGGTGCTCGGCTATCGCAACAAGATGGAGTTCACGATCGCCGGCGCCGAGGCCGCCATCGGCCTGCACGTGGCCGAGCGGTACGACGTCGTCCTCGACATCGACCGTTGCCTGCTGCAGTCCGACACGATGAACGCGCTGCTCGACGAGTTCCGCCGGCAGGTCCGCGCGCACGGGCTCTCGGTGTGGGAGCAGCAGGCGGAGCGCGGACTCCTTCGCTTCGTGACGCTCCGCGAGGGCCGGCGCACGGGCGAAGCGATGGTCAACGTGGTCACCAGCGCGCCCGACGTGCCGGCGCTGGTGCCGATCGCCCAGGCGCTGAAGGCGCGCGTGCCGGCGACGGCGAGCGTGCTGCTCAACGTGAACGACCGCAAGGCCAGCGTCGCGGTCGGGACCGAGGAGCACGTGCTGCTGGGGCGCGAACACATCACCGAGTCCCTGGACGGCGTGACGTTCCAGATCTCGGCCAACTCGTTCTTCCAGACCAACACCGTGCAGGCCGAGCGGCTCTTCGCCATCGTCGCCGAGGCCTGCGCGCTCCAGGGCCACGAGACCGTGCTCGACCTCTATGCCGGCACCGGCGCCATCAGCCTGCTTCTGGCCCGCCGGGCCGCGCGTGTGTACGGCATCGAGCTCTCGGCGGCCGCAGTCGCCGACGCCGGCCGCAACGCGCGGGCGAACGGCATCGACAATTGCACGTTCCTCACTGGCGAGGTCCGCCACGTGCTACCGACCCTCGCCAACGATGGCGTGCGGCCCGAGGTGGTCGTGGCCGATCCGCCCCGGGCGGGCTTTCATCCCAAGGCGCTCACCACCCTGGCCACGCTGGCGCCGGGGCGCCTCGTCTACGTCTCCTGCAATCCCTCGACCCTGGCCCGCGACATCGCCGACCTCGTCCGGCAGGGCTATCGGCTGGAGTGGGTCCAGCCGGTCGACATGTTCCCGCAGACCCCCCACATCGAGGCCGTTGCCCGCTTGTCGCGGGAATGAGCACGTTCCTCGTCCGGCGGCTGCTGCAGTCGCTGATCGTCCTCTTCGGCGTCTCGTTCGTCGTCTTCGCGATCCTGCACCTCACCGGCGATCCCGCCCTCGTGCTGCTGCCGCCCGATGCCTCCATCGAGGACGTCCGGCGCTTTCGCGAGGCGATGGGCTTCAACGATCCGTTCCTGGTGCAGTACGGGCGCTTCCTCAACGGGGCGCTGCACGGAGACTTCGGCCAGTCGGTCCGCCACGGGGAGCCCGCGTTTGGGCTGGTCGTCGAGCGCATGCCCGCCACCTTCGAGCTGGCCGGCGCCGCGCTGCTGCTGGCCCTCTGCCTGTCCATCCCGGCCGGCATCGTCTCGGCGGTGCGGCGCAACACGCCGGTCGACTACGTGGCGACGGTCGTCGCGCTGTTCGGGCAGTCCCTGCCGACCTTCTGGCTCGGCATCATGCTAATCCTGCTCTTCTCGGTGCAGCTGCAGCTGCTGCCGTCGTCGGGCCGCGGCACGCCGGAGCACCTGATCCTGCCCGCGGTGACCCTCGGGCTCTTCACCACCGCCCGCATCACGCGCCTGACCCGCTCGGGCATGCTCGAGGTCCTCAACCAGGACTACATCCGCACCGCCCGGGCCAAGGGCGTGAGCGATTCGCCGGTCGTCTGGAAGCATGCGCTCAAGAACGCCGCGATCCCGATCGTCACCATCGTGGGCATCGAGCTCGGCACCCTGCTGGGAGGCTCGGTCATCACCGAGACGATCTTCGCCTGGCCCGGCGTGGGGCGGCTGAGCGTTCAGGCCATCGCCAACCGTGACTATCCGGTCGTGCAGGCCGCGGTCTTCCTGCTCGCCAGCACCTTCGTGCTGGTCAACCTGATGGTCGACCTCGTCTACACCTACCTCGACCCGCGCATCCGGCTGCGCTGAGCTCGTGGCCACCGTCGTCCTGCCCGAGGCCGCACCCGCCGAGCGCGCGCAGTGGCTGGGCTTCCTGCGCCGGCTGGCGACGCGGCGCACCGCGCTGTTCGGTCTCATCGTCGTCCTGCTCGTCATCGTCACGGCCGTGGCGGCGCCGCTGCTGTCGCCGTTCGATCCCATCGAGCAGGACCTCGGTGACCTGCGACTGAAGCCGCCGGGATTCCGCGACGCCGCGGGGCACGTGCACCCGCTCGGCACCGATCATCTCGGCCGTGACCTGCTGGCCCGCGTCATCCATGGGGCGCGACCCGCGCTGCTGGTCGGCTTCGCCGCCGTCGCGATCTCCGGACTGATCGGCATGGCGGCCGGGCTCGTCTCGGGCTACGTCGGCGGCCGCGCCGACGACGTACTCATGCGCCTGGCCGACATCCAGCTCGCGTTTCCGTTCATCCTGCTGGCCATCGCCGTGATCGGCGTGCTGGGGCCGAGCCTCACGACGATCATCGTGGTGATCGGGGTGTCGTCGTGGGTGGTGTACGCGCGCATCGTGCGCGGCGCCGTGCTCACCTTGCGCGAGCGCGAGTTCGTGCAGGCCGCCCAGGCGCTCGGCAGCGGTGATATACGTGTCGTGATCCGCCATATCCTCCCCAACGCGCTCACGCCCTGGCTCGTGGTGGCGACGCTCGACATGGCCCGCGTGATCGTCATCGAATCCGCGCTGTCGTTCCTGGGTCTCGGCGTGCAGCCGCCGGCGCCGACGTGGGGCGGCATGCTGGCCGACGGGCGGGTCTACATCTCGACGGCGTGGTGGCTGGCGACCTTCCCGGGGCTGGCGATCCTCGTCACCGTGCTCGGCATCAACCTCTTCGGCGACGGGCTGCGCGACACGCTGGATCCACGCCTCAAGGTCTAGGTGACGGTCGGGGGCCGCGCGGCCCCCAACGCGTCAGACCTGGCGAGCGGCGGGCTGCTTCGTGAGTCTCAGGTACGGGGTGAGCGTCTTCCACCCGCTCGGGAACTTCTCCCTGGCCTCGGCGTCGGTAACCGCCGGGACGATGATGACGTCTTCACCGTGCTTCCAGTTCACCGGCGTCGCGACGCGATGCGCGTCGGTGAGCTGCAGCGAGTCGATCACGCGCAGGATCTCGTCGAAGTTGCGCCCGGTCGTCTGCGGGTAGGTGATCAGGAGGCGAACCTTCTTCTTCGGATCGATGACGAAGACGGTCCGCACCGTGTACACCTCGTCGTGGGCGGGATGCATCATGCCGTAGAGGTTCGCCACCTTGCGGTCGGGGTCGGCGATGATCGGGAAGTTCGGCGCGTGGCCCTGCGTCTGCTCGATGTCGTTCGACCACTTTGCGTGGGAATCGAGCGGGTCGATCGACAGCCCGATGGCCTTCACCCCGCGCCGGTCGAACTCCGGCTTCAGGCGCGCCACGTAGCCGAGCTCGGTCGTGCAGACTGGGGTGAAGTCGCGTGGGTGGGAGAACAGGACCACCCAGCTGTCGCCCGCCCAGTCGTGGAAGCGGATGTGGCCCTCAGTTGTTTCGGCCGCGAAGTCCGGGGCGTTGTCGCCAAGCCGTAATGACATTCAAGTCCTCCTGGAGATTGATCTCTGCCAGGCCCATCCTACTCTTGACAATATCGATCGACAATGTGTACTTTCCGTTCAGTTCGAACGCTGTCGAGGATGGGAGCCGGCCATGGCGGAGGCGATCAAGGAAACCAAGGCCCAGCGGGCCGAGCGTCTGAAGCGCGAGCTGAACCCCTGGGAGGCCTACCAGCAGATCCAGCGTTTCGCCCGTGAGGGCCAGGGCTCGATCCCGCCCGAGTGGGCGATGTACTTCCGCTGGTGGGGGATCTACAGCCAGGGTGACGGCGTGGGGGCGGTGGGCGGCAAGGGCGGTGAAGGGCGCTCGGTGCCGTACTTCATGGTCCGCATCCGCATCCCGAACGGAGCGCTCAACGCGCCGCAGCTCAGCACGCTCGCCGACCTGACCGAGCGCCACGCCCGCGGCGTCGCCGACCTCACCGTACGGCAGAACGTCCAGCTGCACTGGGTGACCATCGAGGACCTCCCTGCGGTCTTCGAGACGCTCTGGCGGACGGGCATCACGACCCTCGGCGCCTGCGGCGACGTCACGCGTAACGTCACCGGCTGCCCCGTGGCCGGCGTCGACGCCGACGAGCTGATCGATGCCTCACCGCTGGTGCACGAGGCCACGCGCCTGCTGAACGGCAACCCGGAGTTCTACAACCTGCCGCGCAAGTTCAAGGTGACGATCACCGGCTGCCGGAGCTGGTGCGTCTATCCGGAGATCAACGACGTGGGCCTCACCGCCGTTCGCCATCCCGTCACCGGCGAGGTGGGCTTCACCTTGCGCGTGGGTGGTGGGCTGTCGACCGATCCGCACCTGGCGGTACGGCTGCCCGCCTTCGTGCGCCAGCGCGAGGTGGTGCCGGCCGTGCGGGCGGTGGCCGAGATCTTCCGCGACAGCGACGTGCTGCGCCAGCACCGCGAGAAGGCGCGCCTGAAGTTCCTCTTCCTCAACGAGGGCTGGACCGCCGAGCGGTTTCTGGCCGCGGTCGAGGAGCGGCTGGGGACGGCGCTCCCGCCCGGCGTCGCCGACGATGCGCCGGACGACGTCTATCGCGATCACGTCGGCGTCCACGCTCAGCGCCAGGCCGGGCTGGCCTACGTCGGGCTGCCAGTCGTCCGCGGCCGGCTGACGCCCCAGCAGATGCGCGGCATCGCCGACCTCGCCACGCGCTTCGGTTCCGGCCAGGTCCGGACGACGACGATGCAGAACATCCTGGTGCTCGACGTGCCGCAGGGGCGTACCGGGCGCGTGGCGCAAGCGGCCGAGGGCCTGGGTCTGGCGCTCGACGCCTCGCCGTTCCGTCGCGCC
>Ga0310811_10003571_pt1 | contig 19592 bp, 15 predicted proteins | sample YCmetagenome_FD_207642 | JGI IMG/M metagenome (GOLD analysis project Ga0310811, IMG submission 207642) | Soil microbial communities from experimental microcosm in Duke University, North Carolina, United States - YC | ecosystem: Engineered > Artificial ecosystem > Soil microcosm > Unclassified ...
GGATACGTTCGGCCGTCGCGATCAGCTTCTTGCGCAGCCGTTCCGCCTCGGCCTTCAGCGCGTCGCGATGCGCCTTCGCGGCATCGACCTGCGGCTTGCCCCGCGCCAGATCGCTCTTGAGATGCTTGTACTGATCGGCGGTGGAGGGCAGCTGCGCCGCGCTGCCGGCCGGAAGCGCGGTCTTGAGATCGGGCAGTTGCTCGACCGTCGGCGCCACCACGGTGGGTTTCGGCGGGGCATCGTGATGCGGCTTCGGCTTGATGTGATCGGGCCTCTTCGCCGCTGTCAGCGCAAGCAGCGCGACGGCGATCACGAAGATGCGTTTTGCGGAAGCGCTCAGCGCACCGCCTCCGCAACGGTTTCGACCAGCGAATGCCCGGTCATCTCGGCAGGCTTCTGCAGCCCCATGAGGTCGAGCAGCGTCGGCGCGACATCGGCCAACCTGCCATTGTCGAGCTTGATCCCAGGCCGCGCATTCACCGCGATGATCGGCACATCCAGCGTTGTGTGCGCCGTATGCGGCTCGTGCGTGACCTGGTCCTTCATCAACTCGATATTGCCGTGATCGGCGGTGACGAGCAGCACGCCGCCCGCCTTCTCCACCGCCGCGCGCAAGCGTCCGAGGCAGACATCGATCGCATCGACCGCCTTCACCGCCGCATCCATGATGCCGGTATGTCCGACCATGTCGGGATTGGCGAAATTGACCGCGATGAAATCGTATTTGCCGCTCAGCACCGCCGCTTCGAGCTTGTCCATCACCTCGAAGGCGCTCATCTCCGGCTTGTGGTCGTAGGTCGCGACCTTCGGCGACGGCACCAGGATGCGGTCCTCGCCCGCGAACTCGACCTCGCGCCCGCCGTTCAGGAAGAACGTCACATGGGCGTATTTCTCGGTCTCGGCAATGCGCAGCTGCTTGAGACCTTTCTCCGCGACGATCTCACCCAACGTCTCGTGGACATTCTCCGCCGGGAAGATCTGCGTCATCAGCTTGTTGAGCGCATCGGAATACTCCGTCATGCCTGCGGCTGCGCAGAACCGCACGACACGCTTGCGCGCGAAGCCTTCGAATCCCGGATCGAGCAGCGCAAGAGAGATCTCCCGCGCGCGGTCGGCGCGGAAATTCGCGAACAGCAGCGCATCGCCGTCGCGCATGCCTTCGTAAGTGCCGATCACGCAGGGCAGAACGAACTCGTCGGTCACGTCGCGCGCATAGGATTCTTCGATACACGCATCGGCGCTCGACGCGAGCTCGCCCTTGGCATCGACCATCGCGTCATAGGCTTTCGAAACCCGATCCCAGCGCTTGTCGCGATCCATCGCGTAGTAGCGTCCCGACACCGTCGCGATCCGTACGCCCGAAAGCCCCGCGATCGCCTGCTCGAACGCCGAGACGAACCCGGCGGCACTCTTCGGCGGCGTGTCGCGTCCATCGAGGAAGGCATGGATGTAGACCGGTACGCCGGCACCCGCGAAGATCTTCACCAGCGCTACCATGTGGTCCTGCGTGCTGTGCACGCCGCCCGGCGACAACAGCCCCATCAGATGCACCGCGCCCTTCGACGCTTTCACTTTACCGATCAGCGCGACCAGCTCCGGCCGCGTCGCCAGGCTGCCGTCCTCGATGGCGAGATCGATCCGCGGCAGGTCCTGTGCCACCACGCGGCCGGCGCCGATATTCATATGTCCGACTTCGGAATTGCCCATCTGTCCCGTCGGCAGACCGACCGCGCGGCCCGAGGTCGCGAGCAGCGCATGCGGGCAGTCCGCGAGCATCTTCGTGTAGTTCGGCGTGCGCGCCGCGGCGATGGCATTGTCCACCGTCTCCGGCCGCCAGCCCCAGCCATCGAGGATGCACAGCACGGCCGGACGGGGACGAATTGCGGAAGACGCAGACATTATTGAATCCGATGCAGGACGTTGGGCGAAAATAGGTAGGGGGCTCCCGCCTGTCCATGCGGGCCTTTCCTTGCCGGGAAGAACTTGCCGGGTGCGGTCTTCGGCGCAGAGGTCGACCTTATAAGTCATTGTAAAATATGCACTATTTTTCTAGCCACTTCGGCACGGCTCTGGCAAGGACACACGCGGAAAAGTCCCTCTAAGAGCAGAAACCGCTCATGCGCCGCGCCCTCCCCGCCCGTCTCCTGTGCTTCGTCTTGGGCGCAGCCCTGGCCCTGGCTCCGGTTCCGTCTTTCGCCTTCAGCCGGGTCAAGGACCTGGTCGAGGTCGAGGGCATCCGCGACAACATGCTGGTCGGCTACGGCCTCGTTGTCGGCCTGAACGGCACCGGCGACAGCCTGAAGAACGCTCCGTTCACCCAGCAGAGCCTCCAGACCATGCTGGAGCGCCTCGGCGTGAACACCCGCGGCACCGCGATGCAGACCAAGAACGTCGCCGCCGTGATGGTGACGGCCAATCTTCCGCCCTTTTCCGCCCAGGGCTCGCGTATCGACGTCTCGGTCAGCGCGCTGGGCGACGCCAAGAGCCTCCAGGGCGGCACGCTCCTCGTCACCAGCCTCTATGGCGCCGACGGCCAGATCTACGCGGTCGGCCAGGGCGCGGTGACCATCGGTGGCTTCTCGGCCGGCGGCGATGCCGGCAGCGTGACGCGCGGCGTGCCGACCTCGGGCCGCATCGCCAACGGCGCCATCGTCGAGCGCGAGATCCCGTTCAAGCTCGCCGACCAGAATTCGCTGCGTCTTTCGCTGCGCAACCCGGACCTCACCACCTCCATGCGCATCGCCAGCGCGATCAACGCCTATGTCGGCAGCGGCGTTGCCGTCGCGTCCGATCCCTCGACGGTGCAGCTCACCGTCCCCGCCGGTTATCCGCACGGCGTGATGGGCATCCTGAGCGATCTCGAGCAGGTGAAAGTCGATCCCGACGAGAAGGCCCGCGTGGTCATCGACGAGCGCTCCGGCGTGATCGTGATGGGTTCCGATGTGCGCATCTCCACCGTCGCCATCGCCCAGGGCAACCTCACCATCCGCGTCACCGAGACGCCGCAGGTCAGCCAGCCCCAGCCCTTCTCCAACACCGGCACGACCACGACGGTCCCGCGCACCCAGATCAACGTCGACGACGGCAAGGGCAACAAGCTCGCCGTGCTGCACGAGGGCGTGTCGCTGCAGAACCTGGTCGACGGGCTCAACGCGCTCGGCGTCGGTCCGCGCGACATCATCTCGATCCTGCAGGCGATCAAGGCCGCGGGCGCGCTCCAGGCCGACATCCAGGTGATCGGATGACCCCCGCCATCGACACATCGGTCGCGCTCACCGCGCTCAAGGGCGGCGCCATGCCGCTCCTGACCAAGACCACCGATCCGGCCGTAGCCAAGGCGACGGCGCAGAAATTCGAAGCGGTGTTCATCACCCAGTTCCTCGGCCAGATGTTCGACGGCATCAAGACCGACGGCATGTTCGGCGGTGGCCAGGGCGAGGAGATGTTCCGTTCCCTCATGCTCGACGAATACGGCAAGCAGTTCGCGGCCCAGGGCGGCTTCGGCCTCGCCAACGCGGTCCAGCGCGAGCTGTTGCGCAACCAGGAAGTCCCTGCCCAATGAACCAGCCCCCTCCGCAGGAGCGCATCGAGCGCCTCGTGAAGATGGCCGAGCGGCTGATCGAAGCCATCGAAGGCGACATCGCCGCGCTGAAGGCCGGCAGGCCGGGCGCGATGCGCACCCTCGATCCCGAAGTGCAGAAGCTTTCCGCGCTCTATGGCCGCGAGGCCCAAGGCCTGTCGCCCGACGCCGCGAAATCCGCGCCGGCACCGCTGCGCGCCCGCTTTCTCGAAGTCACGAAGAAGTTCGGCGAGGTTCTCGCCTTGCACGGCCGCCTGCTGACCCGCATGCGCAACGCCTCCGAGGGCATGATCAAGGCGATCGCCGATGAGGTGAACCGCCAAGCCGCCCCCACCCGCACCTACAATCCCCGTGCCGCCGCCTACGGCAAGCCGAACCAGGCGATGGTGTTCAACAGCGTGGTGTGAGGGGCTACGCCGCCACTCCCGGAGCGATAGGCGCTACGCCAGCATATTGAGCGCCAGCTGCGCGCTCGAGATCTGGTTCTGCAGATACGGCGACACCGATCCGCTCGACGAGCTCGTCGCCGCCGTGGCGGTCGCCGGCGTATTGGTCTTCTGATAGGCGCTCTGGATCGACGACAGCACGCCAAGCAGCTGCGAGCGCGCCATATCGGCGCCGACACGTGTCGAGATATCGAGCGTCGAGGACAGGCCCAGGCCGAAGGCCTGCGTGGTCGAGCTTGTCGATGTCGCCGTGCTCGTGCTCTTCGAATCTGCCGGCGCCGTCAGCGTACCTGCCGGAATGCCGAGCCGCGCCAGCGCGTCGAAATTCGCCGGACCCGCCACCAGGCTCAGCGTCGTGCCCGGATTGACCGCGATCTTCAGACCCGCCGCGCCACCGGTGTAGTTCACAGAGGCCTTGCCGTAGGTCTGCAGCTGGATGTTGATCTTGGTCGCCAGCGACTGGAGCGTCTCGCCCTTCTCGATCGTGATCGTCGCGGTGCGCGAAGCGGTACCGGTGAACTGGATCTTGAAGCTGTCGCCCGGACGCAGCGTCGTGTTCGCGGCGAGATCGACGGTCTGATAGGGATTGATCGTCCCCTTCGGCAGGCCGAGCGCGTCGAGCACGCTCGATCCCGAATTGTCGACCGCGATGCCGGTGCCCGACGAGATGCCGTCGAGGCCGCCATACTGCTTCGTCCACTTCGCCGTGCCGTCGCTTCCGAGCGCCGTCACGAACATGTTCGAGACGTTGTCGATATTGCGGCTCTGACCGGCGAAGGTGCCCATGGTCGAGCCTGTCAGATACACCGTGCCGTCCGACCCGAGCGCGATGCCGCCGGCCTTGTCGACCGCACCGGTGCCGACATAGCTCACCGTATCGGCTGTCGCCGTGGCGCCGCTGTCGGTCAGATGGAACACGAAGGCGTCGCTGCCGCCGGAGCTCGCGCTCGCGATGCTGGCAGCGCCGCCGGCGGTGAGATTTCCGTTCTGCGTCGTGCCGGCGATATAGACCTCGCCGTTCTTGACCGCGAGACCGGCGATGGTACCGCCATTCTGCAGATCGCCCAGATCCTGCGTCCACACCGCAGCGCTGCGCGCGTCGCCATTGGCATATTTGCTGACGATCGCGTGACCGTTCTGAACGCTCGCGACATAGAGGCTGCCGTCGTCGCCCACCGCCGTCGCCGCGACGCTGTCGCTGGCCGTGGTGCCGAATTGCTGCTCGTAGACGAGCTTGCCCTTGTTATCGAGCTTGGCGACATAGGCATCGACGCCGCCGGACTTGGTCTGGCCCGAGCCGATCACGCCGCCCGACACCTGCCCGCCGATATAGACGCTGCCCGCCGAATCGACGCTGACCGAGGCCGCCTGGTTGATCGCGAGCGTCTGGATCTGCTTGACCCAGCTCTGGTTGCCGTTGGTGTCGTATTTGGAGACGTAGCTGTCGGTGTTGCCGTTCGTCACCGAGCCGGTCTGGAGCTGCCCCGTGGTCGAGCCGGCGATCACCACGCCGCCGGTCGGATCGATCGCCAGGCTGTAGCCGTTCGCCGTGCCGGTGCTGCCGAGCAGCCGCGTCCACAGCACGTTTCCGGCCGAGTCGTATTTGGTGAGATAAGTGTCCTGCGTGCCCTGGTTCAGCTGGTTGCCGAAATCGCCGGTCGCATTTTCGATGACGTAGACATTGCCGCTCGCATCCACCGCCGTCGCCTGCGCCGTGGTGTTGCCGCTGCTCGGCTTGGCGTTGACGCTGAAGCTGCTCGACGGACTGGCGTCGACACCGGTCAGCTTGATCAGGCGGCCCTGCTGGTCTGCGGCCGTTCCCGTCGTCTTGTCGTTAGTTGTCGTCGAGGTGTTGGTCGCGGTGCCGGTATTGCCGGCCAGATAGAGCGACGGCGTCGCAGCGGCCGAGAAGCTCACCGTCTCGTTGGCACCCGGCGAGACCTGCATGCCATAGGTCGCCTTGCTGGTGTCGTTCACCGAGCCGGCGGTGTAGGTCTTCTGAAGGCGCGTCTTGAACCCGGCATCCGACAGCGTCTGGTTTGCATAAGTGATAACGTTGTCGAGCGTCAGCGGCCCCTGGATCTTCGACAGGTCGATGGCGACATCCGTCGTCGTGCCGCCCTTTTTGATCGAAACCGTGAAGCTGTCGGAGCTGCTGAGGCCGGGCAGCGCGTTGTTCAGGTTCGCATTGCTGACCAGCGTCTTGGTCGAATAGTCGAAGGTCCCGAGCGACACCTGCGCGCTGGAGGTCACCGACGAGGTCGGATTGGCTGCCTGGAGCGTGAAGTTGTTGAACGTCGTGCCCGAGATGTATTTCTGGATCTGCTGCATCCCGGCCTGGAAGCGCGTGTTGAGACCGGCAAGCTGGCCGTCGGTCGTGCCATCGCGCTGCGCCATCTTGGCGATATAGGCGAGCGTGTTCACCGCGGTGTAGAGCGAAAAGAGCTTCTGGTTGTCCTGCTCGGTCTTCGCATCGGCCTTCGACGAGACGCTCAACGGAACATTGCTGGTGTCGAGGAAGTTCGTCGTCGAGAGGACCTTGGCATCCATCGCCGTCTGGTCGGGTTGCCTCACCGACCACGGCGTCACGTCGTTCGCGGTGGCGCTATTGCTCTTCGATGCGATCGATGACGCAGCCGTGCTCGCCGCCGGCGTAGCCGTCGTCGTCAGCTTCGCCTGATAGAAGCTGAGTAGCAGGTTGGGATCGAAACTGACCGACACGCGACGCCTTTCGCGACCAATGGGGAAGTTTCGCCCTGTGGCCCTTAACGGCGCGCTAAGGCATATCGAACGTGCTTAATCGGGCCTTAACGCGCGCTGCGCCACTCTCCCGCCATGCACGCGCCAGCCAGAGACTACGATGAGGGCTTGAAACTCTCCGCCCAGGGCCGCCACGTCGAGGCCATCGCGCGCTTCGAACGCGCCCTCAGCCATCGGCCCGACGATGCACGCGTCCTTTTCGCCCTCGGCAACACCGCACGCACCCTCGGCCTCGCCGCCCCGGCTGAAAACTTCTTCCGCCGCGTGCTGGCGCAGGACCCGGCCCGCCTCGAAGCCCTGATCAGCCTCGCCAACCTGCTGCGCGCCCAGGGCCAGCTTGCCGCTGCGCAGGCTCTGCTCGAACCCGCGCTTGCCCGCGACCCGAAATGCCCCGAGCTCTGGCTCGCCCTCGGCTCCACCCTCCGCGAGCAGGGCGATTTCGCGAGCGCCGAAGCCCATTACCGCGAGGCCCTTGCCCTCAAGCCCGATTACACCCCTGCCCTCGCCAATCTCGCCGATCTTCTGACCGATAGCGGCGCCCGCGACGAGGCCCTCGTGCTCTACAACCGCGCCATCGCCCGCGCGCCCGATAACGCCCAGGCCCGTCTCAACCGCGCGGTGCTCCACCTCCTCACCGGCAATCTCAAAGACGGCTGGCGCGACTATGCCGCGCGGCTGAAGGTGCCGAACAAGGTTCCCACGCCCGAGCACCGTCTCGAGCGCTGGACCGGCAACAACCTCAAGCGCACCCGCCTTCTCGTCACCGCCGAGCAAGGCGTCGGCGACCAGTTGATGTTCGCAAGCATGATCCCAGAGCTTGCCGCGCGCGCCGCGCAAGACGGCGGCTCGCTCGTCCTCGAATGCGAGCCCCGCCTCGTGCCGCTCTTCGCCCGTTCTTTCCCGGGCGCGGCCGTCCATGCCTGGGACCTCGAAACCAGAAGCGGCGTTACCCGCGCGCGATACGGCTGGTTGAAACAGGCCGGCGGCGCCAATGCGGCAATCGAGATGGGCAGCCTGCCCAAGCTCCTCCGCAACAAGCTAGAAGCCTTCCCCGCGAAACACGCCTATCTGAAGCCCGACGCCGGCGACATCGCGCGCTGGGCGGGTCTGCTGGCGAGCCTTGGCCCCGGCCCCTTCATCGGCGTGTGCTGGCGAAGCGGCAAGATGGCCGGCCACCGTGCCCTGCAATATGCACCGCAGGAGGCCTGGGCGGCCTTCATCGCCAAGCTCCCCGGCAGCGTCGTCAGCGTGCAATACGACGCCAGCGAAGACGAGATCGACGCCCTTGCGGCAGCGAGCGGCCGGCCGATCGTCCATCTCGCAGGCCTCGACCAGAAAAACGAGCTCGACCGCACTTGCGCAATGCTCGCCACGCTAGATGCCATCGTGACCGCGCCGACCGCCGTCTCCTGGCTCTCATCGGGCGCAGGCGTCGATACCTATAAAGTGCTGTTCGACACGAGCTGGACCGCCTTCGCCCAGCCCTACGAGCCCTTCGCGCCATCCTGCGAACTGATGATGCCCGACACGCGCGGCGACTGGGCCCAGACCTTCGAGAGAACCCTCGCACGGCTTACTGCGCGGCTCTGACCCCCACGCGGCGCTCGGCGAGCATCGCCGAAAGATCGGACGCGATCCGCGCCGCGCCATTGCCGTCGATGGTCATCAGCCCGGCCTGACGCATCGCGCGCCGCCTGGCGAAATCGCCGATGAGCGCCTGCACCGTCTCCGCGATCTTCCGGTCCGAGACGTCATCCGCGACACCGAGCGACACGCCCATGCCCGCCTTGTCGAAGGCGGACGCAGAGAGCGCATGATCCTCGCTGAGGCCGAGATAAATCGAAGGCACACCCGCCGCCGCCAGCTCATAGGCCGTGACGCCGAACGCCGTGAGCGCGACATCGGCGCCGGCGAACTCGGTCGCCAGATCGTCCGCACCTTCGACGGTTTCGAAATGGCTGCGCATCGCGACGATCTGCTTCGCGGCCGAGGAACGGTTCTCCATCCCCGGCCCGATCACGAAGCGCGCACGGAACACCGGATCGAGCGGCGCCAGCGCACGCGCAGTCCGCAAAGTGAGCCCGAACGGATCGCTCCCGCCCATCGTCACCAGCACGACCGGCCGCCCGCAATGGTGGCGCTGCTCGACCGTGCGCTGCGAGCCCAGCAAGGCCCACTGCCAGCCGATGCGCGGCAGGCAATGCGCGCCGCTCCAGTTCAATTCTTCCGCCTGCGGCACCGGCGGATAGTAGGCGACATCTGCCGCCAGCCGCCGCTCGGAACCGTCATCGATCACCGCCGTCAGCGCCACCGCGCGCGACAACACATCCAATTCGGTCCGCGAAGGTCCTTCGCGGCAATCGAGCAGCAGCATGTCCGGCGCATGCGCCGCGGCCATTGCCTCCAATGTCTCGTCGCCCAGCAAAACCGCAGCGAACCCTGCAGCGCGGATCGGCGTGCAGGCGTCTTCGGTTCCGTTCACCGCAAAGACCGCGCCGATGCCCTCGCGGTCGCGCAGGGCGCGCGCCAGTACCGTCATCCGCTTCACATGGCCATAGCCGAATTTCCCGCCGCCGTCGCAGCGGATCAGCGCCAGCCCGCCACGCGCCGCCAGCGTCTTCTGCCTCACATGCGCGTTGATCGTGCGCAGACCCGGCTCGCGCTCGAGCAGGAACAGGATATCGCTCAGCGACGCCTCGCCGGCTTTCGCCGCCATGCGGGCATGCACCGCCTCGATGAAGGCCAGATCGTCCGGTGTGTCGATGGTCAGCCGCCCGCCCTCGCGCGCCAGCTCAGGATACGCGCCCGCCCGGGCGATCTTCACAAACTCCGGATGGAGCTTGAAATAGCCCGTGACATGCTCGCGCGCGACGGCATCGTCCGCAGCATCCATCATCAGCTTGTCGAGCGCCTTGCGCGAGAACGGATCGACGCCCTCATGCGCCGTCGTCAGGCCATCTTCCATCAGCACATAGCCGCCATCCTGCGCGACCAGCGCATCGACCAGATGATCGATGAACCCGGCATCGATGAACGGCGCATCCGACGACACACGCACGATCACATCGGCGTCGGTTGCTTCCGCAGCCAGCGCAAAGCGTTGCAGCACGTTGTCTTCCGGCCCGCGCACGATGGTGACGCCGTGCTCCTTGCCGAAAGCAACGATGGCGTCATCGAGCGGATTGGTCGTGGTCGCGACCGCGACCTCGTCGATCCGCTTGGATTTCTTCAGGCGATGCACGATATGCCAGAGCAGCGGCCGGCCCGCGACGGGACGCAGCACCTTGCCCGGCAGCCGGGTCGAGCCCATGCGCGCCTGAATGATGGCGACGATCTTCACGCGGCGGGCTTCCATGCGGCGCGGATATTCCGGAGCGGACGCATCCCGTCGATGGGATCGGCACGCCATTCGCGGTCCGACAGCTCCGAAGGCTGCGGCTCTTTGAAGCCTGTGCCATCGGCGACAAACGATTCGCGCACCCGCGCGATCACCGGCGCGATCTCGTCCGGCAACCAGCAATGCCCCGCGGCGTATTCCGCGCCCTCGCCTTCGAGATCGAGATGGAATTCGACCGCCGCCGCGCCCCAGCGATGCACCGCACGCTCGATGACCGCCGGGCGGCGCGTGTGATCGGACCAGCCGACCTTGCAGCCCGTCGCATCGCGGATCGCCGCGATGGCCGAGAGATTGGCTTCGCTCGCCGGCGTCGGATAGGCCGAGACGCAATGGAGAAGCGTGATATCGCTCGCCCCCGCGCGCTTCAGCGTATTCGCCGCCGCCGCGATCTCTTCCATCGTCGCCATGCCGGTCGAGAGGATCACCGGCTTGCCGCTCGCCGCGCAGGCTTCGAGCAGCGGCGTCACCAACAACTCGTAAGACGCGACCTTGTAGAACGACACGAAGGGCGCAAGCTCTTCGACGGCTTCGAGATAGAAGGGCGTGCAGGAAAACTGGATACCGCGTGCGGCGCAGCGTTCGGCGAGCGGACCCAGATGGGCCACCGGCAACTCCCATTGCCGGCGGGCGCGATGCTTCTCGCTCTGCGCCAGGATTTCCGGCGCGAACATGCGGTCGATCTTGAACAGCTGGAACTTCACCGCATCGCAGCCTGCCTCCGCCGCGGCATCGACGAAGGCCAGCGCGCGCGGAAGATCGCGGTCGTGATTGGACGATGCTTCAGCGATAAAGATCGGCGCGCGGCGCATGCGTGCTCCTTTTTTGCTTAACGGTTTTTAAAGCTGACATGGCTAAGAAGGCGTTAACGCGCCCGATCCGTGCGTAAGGAAGCCTCGATGAGCGCCACGCCCTTCTTCATCGTTTCGAGCGGCCGTTCCGGCACCGCGATGCTGCACAAGGCGCTCTCGGCGCTTCCCGGCGTCGAGATGCATCACGAATACATGGTCCACATCGTCCAGCCGCTGGCGGTGCGCCGCTATCTCGGCCTGATCGATGGCGACGAGGCGCGCGGGATCGTCGCCCAAACCCACGCCGCCGCCGCGCGCTACAGCGGCGCCGCGCATTGGGGCGATTCTTCCAACAAGCTGTCCTGGATCATCCCCGAACTGGCGGACCTGCTCCCGAACGCGAAATTCGTCCACCTCGTGCGCGACGGCCGCAAGGTGGCCGGTTCCTATTTCCGCAAGCTCGGCGACGAATGCTACGACGACCGCTCCACAGCGATCCTCCAGGCCCATTTCGACGATCCGGCCAACGTCCCGCCGCCGCCGCCGGAAAAGAAATACTGGTGGCCGCTGCCGCGCGAAGGCGCCGCCGATGCCGATCTCTTCCGCACCTACACGCAGTTCGAGCGCATCGCCTGGCACTGGGCCGAGATCAACCGCACCATCCTCGACTCGCTCGCCGCGCTGCCGGCCGCGCGTCAGCACTTCGTCCGCCTGGAAGACTTGCGGGAAAATCCGGATGCGGCACGCGGGCTTTATCGATTTCTTAACCTTCCCGAGGCCGACCCAACCGTCTTCGCCCGCCCGCACAACGTCAACAAGCCGGAGGACCGCCTGCTCGACGAAGACGAGCGCGCGCGTTTCGATGCGATCGCCGGCGGAATGATGGAGCGTCTCGGCTATGCGGAGCGCGCCGAGTACGTAGTGAATTATTAACGCTAAACGGCGAAAGATGGTTACCGGATTATTCCGCGGAACCATGCCATGACCGAGATCTGCGAGCTCTGCCACCGCGCCGCGCTCGATCCCATCTACAAGCCCGAACGCTCGACCCGCGATCTGACGATCTATCTCTGCGGCTCCTGCGGTCTCTTGCAGAGCCTGCCGCGCGCCGACCGCGCCGCGCGCGCGCCGGCCGCCGTATCGAGCGGCGCCGATTGGGGCAACGTCCGCTACGGCAAAGGCTTCCGAACCCAGATCGCCGTCGACGCCGTGCGCCGCCACTGCGATCTCTCAAGCGATTTCCAGCTCCTCGATGTCGGCTCGAATCGCGGCAGCTTCGCCCGCGCCTTCCTCGCCGCCGCGCCGAACGCGCATCTCACCGCCGTCGAGCCCGATGAGCGCGTCGCCGCGTCCTGCGCCGCCCTGCCGCGCACCCAGCTGATCCAGGCCCGCATCGAAGCCGTCGCGCTCGAGAGCCGCCGTTTCGACGTCATCCACTCCTGCCACACCATCGAGCATCTGATCCATCCGATGCACACGCTGCGCGATCATCACCGCGCGCTGAAGGACGGCGGTCTCCTGATCCTCGATGCGCCGAACACCGCACTCCTCGCCGCCGACGACATTGTCGAGGAATGGTTCATCGACAAGCACCTCTATCACTTCTCCGCCCGCACCCTGACGCGGATGATCGAAGCCGCCGGCTTCACCATCGTCGAGCATCCCGATCCGAAGGACCGCTCCAACCTGTTCTTCGTCGCGCGCAGGAACGGCACGCCGCTCGCCCATGTCGGCAGCGATCTGGTCGAGGCCGATTACGCCACCGATTTGATGGCGACCTACATCGCCACCCGCGCCCGCAACATGGCCGCGCTCACCGCCGTCGCCGCAGAGCTCGGCCGCATGGCGCCGCGCCGCGTCGCGATGTGGGGCGCCGGCCGCCTGTTCGACAGCCTCGTGCATTACGGCCGCTTCGACGCAAGCTCGCTCGCCGCCCTCGTCGACAAGCATCTGAAGGCCCATGTCGGCGAACGCCACGGCCGCGCCCTGATCGAGCCCGAGATGCTGCCGCAGACCGACCCGGGCGTCGTCGTCGTCATGAGCCGCGACTTCGCCCATGAGATCGCCGAAGAGGTCACACGTCTCACGCCCAATGCCGAGATCGTCCTCTATTCCGATCTCCTCACCCGTGCCCGCAAGGCGGCTTAAGGAGCCCTCGATGGTCCTCAATCTCCGCGCGATCAACGAAGACCCGGCGCGGGCCAAGGCGCAGGAGCTCGCCGCCGAGTTGGCCGCGGCCGCCGCTTTTGTGCGCAAGCACTCGATCGCCTCGATCTATCACGCCGGCTCCGGCCATCCCGGCGGCGCGATGTCCTCTGCCGATCTTCTCGCCTGTCTCTACGGCGCCGAGCTCAACCTCTGGCCGGACAACATCGCCGATCCCGCACGCGACCGTTTCGTGCTCTCGAAAGGCCACGCCGCCCCGGCGCTTTATGCCGTCGGCGCGCGCTACGGTTTCTGTGACGCGAAATCCGCGCTCGCGCTGCGCAAGTTGAACAGCCCGTTCCAGGGCCATCCCCATGTCCTCGATCTTCCCTGGGTCGAGACCAGCACCGGCTCGCTCGGCCAGGGCATCTCGGTGGCCGTCGGCATGGCGATGGGGCTGAAGCTGCAGAACATCCCGGCGCGCGTCTACACGCTGCTCGGCGACGGCGAATTGCAGGAAGGCGAAGTCTGGGAGGCGGCGATGTGTGCAGCCCATCACGGCCTCGACAATCTCTGCGTCCTCATCGACTACAACAAGCTGCAGAGCGACAACAGGAACTCCGAGATCATGCGGCTGGAGCCGCTGGCCGCGAAGTGGCGTGCCTTCGACTGGGCCATCGCCGAGATCGACGGCCACGACATTCCCGAAATCCTCTCGACCCTCCGCCGCGCCAACGTCACCCAGGGCCGTCCCTCGGCGATCATCGCCCACACGATCAAGGGCAAGGGCGTCAAATACATGGAGAACATCCCCACCTGGCACGGCAGCGTGAAGTTCACGCGCCAGCAGGCCGAGGATGCGCTGCAATCGCTCGGCGCCTCGCGCAGCGAGATCAAGGAAATGCTGGATGTCTAACGCTCCCTCCCTCATCGCCATCGGCAACGATTCGTTGCGCGAAGCCTTCGGCAAGGCGCTGTCGTCGCTCGCCGACGAATTCCCCAAGGTCGTCGTGCTCGACGCCGATCTCGCCGGCGGCACCGGCGTGCATCACTTCCGCAAGAGCCATCCCGAGCGCCTGCTGCAATTCGGCATCGCCGAGCAGAACATGATGGCGGCCGCCGGCGGCCTCGCCGCGACCGGCCTCATCCCTGTCGTCACCACCTTCGCCGTCTTCTGCCTGCGCGCCATCGAGCAGGCCCGTCTCTCGCTCGCCTATGCCCGCCGCAACGCCAAGATCGTCGCCAGCCATCCCGGTCTCGATGTCGGCCCCGATGGCGGCAGCGCCCAGTCGCTCGAAGACCTCGCCGCCTTCCGCGCCATTCCCGGCATGACCGTGATCTCGCCCGCCGATCCTATCGAGATGGCGAAAGCAACGCGCGCGATGCTCGAATTCGAAGGCCCGGTCTATATGCGCACCGGCCGCAGCCCTTCGCGCCGCGTCTTCGCCGACGACCACGTCTTCGAGATCGGCAAGGGCCGGATCGTCCGCGACGGCAGCGACCTCACCATCGTCGCCTGCGGTGTCGAACTCGCCCGTGCCCTCGATGCCGCTGAAGAATTGGAAAAAGACAACATCTCCGCCCGTGTCGTGAACATGGCCACGATCAAGCCGATCGACGGCGCTCTGCTCGCGCGCTGCGCCGAAGAGACCGGCGCCTTCGTCACCGCGGAAGATCACAACATCTATGGCGGTCTCGGCAGCGCCGTCGCTGAGTCGCTCGCGGGCTCGCATCCCTGCCCGATCGAATTCGTCGGCGTGAAGGACGTCTTCGGCGCCTCGGGCGAACCGGAAGAGCTCGCCGAGCTTTACGGCCTCACCGGCCCGCACATCGCCAAGGCCGCCCGCGCGGTCCTGGCCCGCAAAACAAAGGCCGCCGCGTGAACCGCTTCTCGCTCGAAGGACGTTGCGCCTTCGTCACCGGCGGCAGCCGCGGCATCGGCCGCGCCATCGCTCTCGGCCTGGCGGATGCCGGCGCCGATGTCGTCTTCACGTATCGCGAGAATCACGCCGAAGCCGAAGACGTCGGCTCCAAAATCCTCGACAAGGGCCGCCGCGCCCTCGCCCTCCAGATGGACGTCACCGATCGCGGCAGCGTCGAAGCCGCCGCAGAAGCCGCGAGGGATTTCGGCAAGATCACGATCCTGGTGAACAACGCCGGCATCAACAAGCCGACCGATTTCGACAAGGTCAGCGACGCCGACTGGGACAATATCCTCGCCACCAATCTCAAGGGCCCCTTCGTCTGCGCGCAGGTCTTCCTGCCGGTGATCGGCGCAAACGGCGGCGGCTCCATCGTCCATATCGGCTCGGTCAGCGGCCAATATGGCGGCCCGCGCACCGCGCACTATGCCGCCTCGAAAGCCGGCCTCATCTCACTCGCCCAGGTCATCGCCCGCTTCGGCGCGGCGTTGAATGTCCGCTCCAACGTCGTCGCGGCCGGCCTGATCGCCTCCGACATGGGCAATGCCGGCCTTCAGGCGGCGAGCGTGCAGAAAGCCGCCGAAGGCATCATCCTGAAGCGCCTCGGCCGCACCGACGAAGTCGCCGACGCCGTGGTCTTCCTGGCGAGCGACGCGTCCTCCTACATCACGGCGCAGACCATCAACGTCAACGGCGGGCTCTACTTCTGATGGGCCAGGAAACCAATGAGTAAGACGCTTCTCATCGTCTCCGGCGGCATCGAAGCGGCGGACGCCGCCAGGCGCGCCAAGGAGCTTGGCCATTACGTCGTCGTCTCAGACCGCGACCCGAACGCGCCGGGCTTCCAGTTCGCCGACTCCTGCCTCATCGCCGATGTCTACGGCCCTGCCGAGACCGCCTCCGCCGCCGAGCGCTTCAGCCGCAAGGTGCGCAAGATCGACGGCGTGATCTGCGTCGCCGCCGACGCGCCCATCACCACCGCCACCGTTGCGCAGCGGCTCGGCCTGCCCGGCATCACGGTCGAATCGGCAGAACTGGCCTGCGACAAGCTCGCGATGAAGCGCCGCTTCGCCGAATGCGGCGTACCGGTGCCGTGGTTCGACGAAATCCCGACGCCGCAGGCCCTGCAGCGCGTCGCGATCGAGCGCGGCCGCGACCTCGTCATCAAACCGGCCGACTCGCGCGGCAGCCGCGGCGTCCAGCGCGTCGCCCAGGTCGCCGATCTCGACAAGGCCTTCGCCTTCGCCCGCTCCCATTCGCCGAGCGAGCGCGTGATCGTCGAGCAGTATCTCGAAGGCCCGCAGGTCTCGACCGAATCCGTGATCGTCGATGGCCGTTGCTTCACGCCCGGCTTCTCCGACCGTAATTACGAATACCTCGACCGCTACGCACCCTTCTTCATCGAGAACGGCGGTGACCTGCCGAGCCATCTGCCGCACGACATCCAGGATAAAGTGAAGGACGTCGTCGCCCGTGCCGCCGCCGCGCTCGGCATCACCCATGGCACCGTCAAGGGCGACATCGTCGTTCACAAGGGCGAGGCTTACGTCATCGAGCTCGCCGCGCGTCTTTCCGGCGGCTTCTTCTGTACCCGCGAGATCCCGCTCAACACCGGCGTCGATTTCATCGGTGCCGCGATCAAGGTCGCGCTCGGCGAACCCGTCGCGCCTGAGGAACTCGAACCGCGCCAGCAGACACCCGTGATCCAGCGCTACGCCTTCCCGAAAGCCGGCCGCGTCATCTCCGTCTCCGGCGCCGAGGAAGCCCGCAGGATCGCCGGCGTCACCGAGGTCATCGTCACCGCCAAGCCCGGCGACATCATTCCCGCCGCCGGCGACAAGCGTCCCTCGGCCGCCATGGTCCTCACCACCGGCGCCTCGCGCGACGCGGCGCTTGCCGCCGCCAATGACGCGCTCGCCTGCCTGAAGATCGTCACCGCATGAACGCCCCGCTGCGCGAGACCGAGGTCGCTGCCGCGTCCGGCACGCTGCAGCTCTTCGCCCTCTTCCATCTCAATCTCGCCTTTTCCTCTATCGAGGAAGAGCAGCGCGCCGAAGTCATCGAACGTTGCTATTGGCCGCTGCTGCGCCTCGCCGCGAAATTCGGCCCCATCGGCATCGAAGCCACCGGTTTTACCCTCGAAGAGATCGAAGCCCGCGATCCGAGCTGGATCGCTGAGGCTCGCAAGCTCCGCGAAGCCGGCCGCATCGAACTGATCGGCTCCGGCTATGCCCAGATGATCGGACCGCTGGTTCCCGCGCGCGTCACCGAAGCCAACCTCGAGCTCGGCAACGCGGTCTATGAGCGCTTGCTCGGCATCAAGCCCGCCATCGCGCTCGTCAATGAGCAGGCCTATTCCGCCGGTCTCGTCGGCCTCTATCTCGATGCCGGTTACAAAGCGCTCGCGATGGACTGGGACAACCCCGGCGCCGCGCATCCGGCCTGGCATGGCGAGACCCGTTACCTGCCGCAGCGGGCCCTCGGCGCCGATGGCCGTTCCATCGGCCTCATCTGGACCAATACCGTCGCCTTCCAGAAGCTGCAGCGCTTCGTCCACCGCGACATCGAGATCGCGCCCTATCTCGACTACATCGCCGGCCAGCAATCCACGACCCGCCGCGCGCTCTGCGTCTATGCCAGCGACGCCGAGATCTTCGATTTCCGTCCCGGCCGCTACAAGACCGAGGAGAAGATCTCCAGCACCAGCGAATGGCTGCGCATGGAAGAGGCCTTCGCCGGTCTCGCCGCGCAATTCGAGCTGGTCGCACCATCCGACGTTCTCGCCTTGCGCGACGCCGCCCATGCCGGCCAGACGCTGCGCCTCGAAACCCCCGCCTCGCCCATCCCGGTCAAGAAGCAGCGCAAATACAATCTCGCCCGCTGGGCCGTCACCGGCCGCGACGATCTGGGCATCAACGCCGCCTGCGAGCGCATCTATCGCGGCCTGCTGGCGAAACACGCCGACGCTGCCGCCTGGAAAGAGCTCTGCACCCTCTGGGCCAGCGACAACCGCACCCACATCACCGAAAAGCGCTGGACGAAACTCTGCGGGCGTCTCCGCGCTGCAGAGGCCAAGTGGTCCGCGCCGCGCGCTGCGCCTGCGCCAACACCGCAAGGCAATACCATCGAATGCCGCAACATCGACGTCGCGACGCCTTTCGTCGCCGCGCGGCTCGACCGCCGGCGCGGCCTCGCCCTCGCCACCGTCCAGTTCGCCAACCACGAGCGCCCCGCCCTCGGCGGCATTGCCCATGGCCATTTCGACGACATCGCGCTGCAGGCCGACTGGTACACCGGCGACTGCGTCTTCGAAGCGCCTGGGGAGCATAAGGTCACCGATCTCGAATGGTGCGAAGCCCATCGCTGGCAGGACGCGAACGGCGATACGCTCGTCCATGGCCGGATCGACACGGCAAAAGGCCCGATCGACAAGACGCTGCGCTTCCACGCCCACGTGCCGCGGATCGATTTCGATCTCACCTTCCACTGGGAAGACTGGGGCAAGGGCGCGCTCCGCCTCGGCCATATCACCCTGCTCGGCGAGGCCTTCGACGTCTCGCGTCTCTCGCTGATCACCCAGAATGGCGGCCATGCCGCCGAGCATTTCGATCTCGCCGGCGAGACCATCGAGCACGGCGCGCCGGTCTCGTTCCTCGTCTCCTCTTCGCAAGGCCTCGGTCTTACCGAAGGCTGGGCCGAACTCGGCGACGACCGCACCCGCATCCGTGTCGAGGTCGACCGCACGGAAGCCTGCCTCCTCGGCCTCCTCAGCCATCGCGTCAGCAACGGCGCGCTCTTCTGTCAGTTGATGCTCTCGGCGCTCGAGCTCGACGACACGCGCAAGCCTTCGGCCTATGCGCAAGGCCCGCGCCGCATTCGCTTCAGCCTCATCGGCGTCCGCGCTTAAAACTCCAAGACCCAAAACGGCGGAACGGGCGGCGATCCGATGACCGCCGCCCGTCCACCTTTTTATACCCACCGAATACAAGTCCCCTACGCCCCGGGGCATGGGAGATCGATTCTTCGATTCTCCCGTAACCCTGGAAGGGCGGCGGAGCTTTCGCTCCGCCGCTCTTAGGCTTAGCGGAACAGCGACAGGATCGTCTGCGGCGCCTGGTTGGCGATCGACAGGGCCTGCACGCCGAGCTGCTGGCGAACCTGCAACGACTGCAGCATGGCGCTTTCCTTGGCCATGTCGGCGTCGACGAGATGACCGATACCCGTGGTCAGCGTGTCGGACAGCTTGCTCGCGAAGGTCGCCTGGATCGAGAACTTCTTCGCGCCGGCGCTGAGCTTGGCGAGAGCGGAGTTCACGTTCGTGAGCGAAGCCTGGATGGTCGCGACCAGCGTCGAAGCCTTCGTCTGGGTCGAGATCGTCGCGGTCTGGGTGACCGTGACGATAGAACCGGAGAGCGAGAGCTTCTGGGCGGCGGTCGTGATGCGGCGCGAACCGTCCGACGAGGCCAGCGCGGTGATCTGCGTGGTCGAGCCGTCGACGAGGTTCACGCCGTTGAACACCGCGTTCTTGACGATGGTGGTGATCTGATCGCGCAG
>Ga0310811_10003572_pt1 | contig 19587 bp, 17 predicted proteins | sample YCmetagenome_FD_207642 | JGI IMG/M metagenome (GOLD analysis project Ga0310811, IMG submission 207642) | Soil microbial communities from experimental microcosm in Duke University, North Carolina, United States - YC | ecosystem: Engineered > Artificial ecosystem > Soil microcosm > Unclassified ...
GCTTGGCGGCCTCCTCGATCGCGCCCGGCTGGTCCCAGATGCGCAGTTCGCCCTCCAGGGTCGCCGCCTGCTCATGGAGCTGGTCCGTGCTGGACCGCAGGTCGGTCAGCTTGAACGAGTCCTGGGCGAGGACGGTGTTCAGCAGCAGCAGGGTCACCAGGCCGCCGCACATCAGGCCGACGACGAGCAGCACGAACGGCGCCCTCGGCGGGCGCCGGAACGCGGAGCGTGCCGACCGTTCGCGCGAGGTCGCCTGGACCTCCGGCGCCTCGGCGCCGGGCGGTGCGACCCGCACGGGAGCGTCGGGGGTGAGGGTCTTGGTGCTGCCGCCCACGGGAGCGACGTCCGGCGCCCATGCGGAGGCGGGACGCTTGGCCTGCCCGCGACGCGGGCTCGCCGGAGCCGGTGCCGGTGCCTGACCACGACGCGCGCTCGCCGGAGCCGGAGCCGGAGCCTCGGTCTGCCCGCGACGCGGGCTCGCCGGAGCCGGTGCCGCGGTCTGCCCGCGCCGCTGGCTCGGGGCCTCCGGGGCGGACGTGCCGCCGCCGACCGGCCGACCGGTCCGCCTCGGCGGGGCGGGAACCCGCCGGGCCGCCGTCCTGCTGTCCTGCTCTGTCGTCCTCATCCCTGGCGGATCCTCTCTGCCGCCCGCAAACGGGCCGAGGCCGCCCGCGGGTTGCGGGCCACCTCGTCGTCGTCCGGGAGCTCGGCTCCCCTCGTCAGAAGGCGGAACCGTGGCTGGTATGCCTCCAGCGGGACCGGCAGCCCCGGGGGGCCGGTGTCCTTGGTTCGCGCCGCGAGAACCTGCTTGGTGAGCCGGTCCTCCAAAGAGTGGTAGGCGAGCACGACGGCCCGCCCGCCCAGCACCAGTGCGTCGAGCGCGGCGGGGAGGGCCTCCTCCAGCGCCGTGAGCTCTCCGTTCACCTCGATGCGCAGTGCCTGGAACGTTCTCTTGGCGGGGTTCCCCCCGGTCCGTCTCGTCGCGGCGGGGATCGCCGTGCGGACGAGATCGGCAAGTCGTTTGGTGGTGTCGATCGGGTTGCCGACACGCTCCTTGGCGATGAAGCCCGCCACGCGCGAAGCGAACCGCTCCTCGCCGTAGTCGCGCAGGATGCGGGTCAGCTCGGCCACGGAGTAGGTGTTGACGACGCGCTCGGCCGTCAGCTCCTGCTCGGGGTCCATCCGCATGTCCAGCGGGGCGTCGTAGGAGTAGGCGAAACCGCGCTCCGCCTCGTCGAGCTGAGGGGAGGAGACGCCGAGGTCGAAGAGGACGCCGTTGATCCGCGGCCGCCCCGCGGCCGCCAGCACTGCCGGCAACTCGTCCGAGACGGCGCGGACGATGGTCACGCGGCCGGCGTACGGCGCGAGCCGCCGCGTGGACCGCTCGATGGCGGTCGGGTCGCGGTCGATGCCCACGAGGTGGAGGTCCGGATGGGCGGCGAGCAACGCCTCGGCGTGGCCGCCGAGACCGAGGTTGGCGTCGACGACGACCGGGTCCGGCCCGGTGAATGCCGGAGCCAGCAACTCCAGCACGCGATCGAGCATGACCGGAACGTGACCGCCCGTGTGCCCGAGTTCTGCCGACAACGCTTCCACCCCCAACTTGGCCGCTTCGATGCTCGCGGATATGCGGCTGCCGCCGGTGAATCACCCTCAGGGTCCCCACCCATGCCGGTCCCCCCTCGCGGGACCGACCCGTCCGGCCAGGTCCCCATCCGCATCGCCTGCCGGGACATCTGACACCGGGGAAGGTGCATCAGCTGCCGCGGGGAGCGGGTGGAGACCTCGCCGAACGTCACCGACGGGTCTGACGTCAAACGGTCACAGGATCCCTGGCAACACCTCCTCGGACAGATCGGAGAAGGCCTGCTCCTGGGCTTCCAGGTAGGTGTCCCATGCCTGGGAGTCCCAGATCTCCAGCCTGGTGTTGGCTCCGATCACCACGCAGTCGCGCTCCAGCCCCGCGTACTGCCGCAGGCTCGGCGGGATGGTGATGCGCCCCTGCTTGTCAGGAGTCTCGTCGGAGGCACTGGCGAAGAAGACGCGGCTGTAGTCGCGGACCGCCTTGGCGGTCACCGGCGCGGTGCGCAGAGCTTCGGTGATGCGCTGGAACTCCTCTACGGGGAAGACGTAGAGGCAGCGCTCCTGGCCTTTGGTGATCACAAGACCCTCCGCCAGCTCCTCACGATACTTCGCCGGCAGGAACAGCCGTCCTTTGTCGTCGAGGCGCGGTTGATGGGTGCCGAGGAACACCGGACCCACCTCCCGTGCCTTGCGGAGCGCTCAGCGCTGTAGCCCCTGCCCTCCACTGCGCACCACCATACTCCACTTCTCCCCACCGTCAACAGATTCAGACTGTGTCGGCATCGGTTTCGCGCCGCGTTTCCGCAGTTCAGGAAGGGTGGTGCGAAGTGGGGCACCCTGGACGCCCCTCACCGCGCCATGGGCGTGTCCGCACCCCGGAAACGGCCGCCCGGAAGCCGATTTCCCGCGCCCGCGCGAGTTCGGTGGAGGAAAGTGGAGCGGGCCATTGTCCGGGGATTCACACGAAAGTCGGCCAAGAAGGAGAACTCGTACCGAGGCCCCGTCACCGGTTCATCCGGATTTCTAGACAAAGTCGACCGGGAACCCCAGCAGTCATAAGGTCAGTACACAGAATGGAATAGCAACCTTTAACGCCCATTCTCTGGGACGCACCTTTCATGGAGGCCTGGTGGCAGCAACCCCCGACGTCACCGACGCGGAAACCCGGCTCGAGACTCTGGTCGACACCGCTGACCGGATCCGCAACGCGATCGAATCCGTGATCGAAGGCAAGAGCGACGTCATCCGCCTCACCGTCACCGTTCTCCTCGCCGAAGGCCACCTCCTGATCGAGGACGTGCCAGGTGTCGGAAAGACCATGCTCGCCAAGGCGCTGGCGCGCTCCATCGACTGCCCCGTCAGACGTGTGCAGTTCACCCCCGACCTGTTACCGAGCGACATCACCGGCGTGAGCGCCTACAACCAGCAGACCGGTGAGTTCGAGTTCAAGCCCGGCCCCGTCTTCGCCAACATCGTCGTCGGCGACGAGATCAACCGGGCCTCACCCAAAACGCAGTCCGCACTCCTGGAGTGCATGGAAGAGCGCCAGGTCACCGTCGACGGCGAGACCTACCGGCTGGAATCACCCTTCATGGTCATCGCGACGCAGAACCCGATCGAGATGGAGGGCACCTACGCGTTGCCGGAGGCGCAGCGTGACCGCTTCACCGCGAAGATCGCGATGGGATACCCCGAGCCGGCCGCCGAGTTGGAGATGCTCGACGTCCACGGGGCCTCCCAGCCGCTCGACAAGCTCGATCCCGTCGCCACGACGGCCGAGGTCCGCGCGCTGATCGAGGCGATCCGCGCCGTGTACGTGTCGCAGCCGGTCAAGAGATACGCCATCGACGTCGTCGCGGCGACCCGGAACTCCCCCGACCTCCTGCTCGGCGCCTCCCCCCGCGCCACCCTCCACCTGGTGCGCAGCGCCCGGGCGCACGCCGCGCTCTCCGGCCGCGATTACGTCATCCCGGACGACCTGCAGGATCTGGCGGTGCCCGTCCTCGCGCACCGACTGCTGCCGAGCATGGAGGCCCAGGGTCAGCATCGCCGCCCCGAGCAGGTGATCGACGAACTGGTCCGCCGCGTCCCGGTGCCGGACATCAAGTAACGGAGGCCCGATGACGGGGTTGAAGGCTCTGACCTCGCGGGGGCGTTCGTTCCTCGCGTCGGGCGTCGCGGCACTGCTGTGCGCCTTCATTCTGGGCGAGAGCGACCTGCTACGGGTCGCCGTCCTGATCATCGCGATGCCGCTGCTCGCCTCGATGGTCGTGTCGCGGACTCGCTACCGGCTGCGGAGCACGAGGCGGCTCAGTCCCTCTCGCGTGGAGGTGGGCAACGACAGCATCGTGACCCTGCGGCTGGAGAACGTCACGCGCCTGCCGACGGGTCTGCTGCTGGTCGAGGACAACCTGCAGTACACGCTGGGCAGCCGGCAGCGGTTCGTCCTGGACCGGATGGAGTCCCGCGGCGTCCGGGAGATCGACTACAGGGTGCGGTCCGATCTGCGCGGGCGCTTCCCGATCGGCCCTCTCTCCGTGCGGATCACCGACCCCTTCGGGCTGGTGGAGCTCGCCCGGTCGTTCACGGTCACCGACACACTCGTCGTGACTCCCCAGGTGATTCCACTGCCGGCCGTACGCCTCTCGGGAGAGTGGACGGGCGGAGGCGACAGCCGTACAAGGTCGGTGGCCGCGGCGGGCGACGACGACGTGGCACCACGCGAGTACCGCCAGGGCGACGATCTGCGGCGCGTGCACTGGCGCTCCACCGCACGGCACGGCGAGCTGATGGTCCGGCGCGAGGAGCAGCAGTGGCAGAGCAGGGGCGCGCTCCTGCTCGACACGCGCAGGCACGCCCACCGCGGAACGGGACCGTCGTCGTCCTTCGAGGTCGCGGTCTCCGCGGCGGCCTCGATCGGGGTGCACCTGTCCCGTGAGGGGCTGGGCCTGCGCCTGGTCACCGACCAGGGCGCGCAACATCTCGCCGACTCGGGGACCTCCTGGTCGCTGGTCGACACCCTCTCCGTCGTACGGCAGAGCGCCACGCGTTCTCTCGAACACGGGGTCACGGCGCTACGCCAGGGTGCCGGCGACGGGCTGATCGTTGCGGTTCTGGGCTCGATCGACGCGGAGGAGGCCCGCGCGCTCGCCAGGCTGAGACATCCCGGAGTGACCGGCGTCGCGGTCATGCTCGACGTGGCCACGTGGGACCAGTTCCCCGACGAGGCGGCCGAGTCCTCCCGCGCCCTGCTCTCCGGTGCGGGATGGCGGGTCCTCAACCTCCCCGCGGGCACGTCGCTCGCCACCGTCTGGCCGGAGGCGGCCTACAAGAGGAGTGCGGCATGAGACTCCCGATCGCCGCCGGGCTGGCCACGGCCGCGGTTTCACTCACGCTCTACCCGCTGTTCGAGGGAGGCTCCTGGTTCTGGGCGAGTATGGGGGCGATCGTCGTCACCGCCGCCGTCGGAATGGGCGCCTCCCGCCTCGCGGCGCCACCATGGGCCGCGCCGCCCGCCATGGTCCTCGCACTCGGCGTCTATCTGACGGCCGCGTTCACGGGGAGCAAGGCGTGGATCGGGTTCATCCCCACGAAGGACTCGGTGATGCTGCTCGGCGAGCTGCTCGGCAGCGGGTTCGACGACATCCAGCGGTTCGCCCCTCCCGTGCCGGCCAACACGGGGATCACCCTCCTCACGGCCGGCGGCGTGGGACTGATGGCCGTCCTCGTCGATCTCTTCACCGTACGGCTGCGCCGGGCCGCGCTCGCGGGACTCCCGCTGCTGGCGCTGTTCACCGTGCCGGCGGCGGTGCTGACCGACCCGATCAGCTGGCCCGCCTTCGTGATCGGGGCCTTCGGGTACATCGGCCTGCTGGTCGCGGACGGGCGCGAACGGCTCGGCAAGTGGGGCCGGGCCGTGTTCGTGCGGCGGACGAGGGCCGTGACCACGGACGCGGCGCCCGACACCGGGCGGCTGGCGCTGTCGGGCCGGCGGATCGGCGTGACGGCCATCGGACTGGCCGTCCTGCTGCCGGCGCTGCTGCCGAACCTGGCGCCCGCTCCCCTGTTCAGCTTCGGCGTGGGCAACGGCCTGGGCCCGGGCGGCGGCAACATCGGCATCCCCGACGCGATCGCCGAGCTCGGAGGCGAGCTGCGGCAGGAGGCCAACAACACCGTCCTGACGTACACCAGCAGCGACGACCAGCCCCGCTACCTGCGGATCTACTCTCTCGACGTCTTCGACGGGACGAAGTGGACGGTCAACCCGCTCAGAGGACGCCCGGAGGACCGGGTGTCCGAGGGGCCGCTGCCCCCCGCCCCGGGACTCGACCCGGCGACGGCGGTGAAACGGGCCGAGACGCACATCGCGATCAGTGACGACATCCGCACGCTGAGGTTCCTGCCGCTGCCCTACCCGGCGACGCAGGTCGCCGCCGACGGAGACTGGCGAGCCGACCGCAACTCCCTCATGGTCTTCTCCACCGACGACGAGGCGGCCGGGCTCGACTACCGCGTCGTGACGGGCGAGCCGCAGCCCACACCCGAACAGTTGGACCTGGCGGCGTCGGAGCCCGGCTCGAGCGGCCGGCGCTACCTCGACCTGCCTCCCGGCCTCGACCCCCGGGTGGCCGGCCTGGCTCAGCGGGTCACGGAGGGAGCGACGACCCCCTACCAGCAGGCCGTGAAGCTCCAGGAGTGGTTCACCAAGAGCGGCGCGTTCACCTACAGCCTCAAGGCGAGCGGTTCGGGCGGCGACGCCCTGTCGCAGTTCATCCTGACCGACCGCTCGGGGTACTGCGAGCAGTTCGCGAGCGCGATGGCGGTCATGGCGCGGATGCTCGGCATCCCGGCCAAGGTGTCGATCGGCTTCACCGGCGGCACGAAGATCGGTGACAAGTGGACGGTGCGCACCCACGACGCCCACGCCTGGCCGGAACTCTATTTCGCGGGAGTCGGGTGGCTCCGCTTCGAGCCGACTCCGGGAGGCGGCGCCGGCCAGGGAACGGCCCAGGTGCCGCAGTACACCCTGCCGGTGACTCCCACCGCGAGCCCGTCCCCCGGCGCCTCACCGGGCGCGTCGGCCGGTGCGGACGACGCCACCGGCGACTCCGGCCCCGCCCCGCGCAACCCCCGGGAGATCGACCGCGACCTCGGCGGCGTGCCGATCGTCGCCGATCCCGGCATGCCCCTGCTGGTCAAGATCGCCATAGGGGTGGCGGCGGCGCTGCTGATCCTGCTGATCCCCGCCGCGGTACGGCTGTCGGCCCGATACCGGCGTCGCAGGGCCATGGACAGGCCGGCCGCCACCGGTCCCGATCCAGACGGCGTTCTAGCCGTGTCCGGCGGGACCCCCTCGAGGACGGCGCCCGCCGTCTCCGCGGATCTCCCCGCACGCGGCGCCTCCGCCGTGGAGGCGGCGTGGGCCGAACTGTGCGACATGCTGATCGACTTCGGCAGGGCGCGGAGACCGGGTGAGAGCCCGCGTGCCCTCGGGCGGCGGGTGGCGGAGACCCTGAGTGCGGACCCCGGGACCATCGCCTCGATCACCGCGATCACCTCGGCCGAGGAGCGGCGGAGGTACGCCCGCACGGTCGACGGACCGGCCCCCGCGGCAGCCGATCTCAAGCGGGTGAGGCGGGCGCTCGCGGCCGCCGCGTCGAGGAAGCGGCGCCTGGGCGCGGCCCTCGCGCCGCTGTCCACGCTGCTGCGTCTGCGGGCGCTCGGCGAGAAGGCGCTGGACGGTTTCGACCGGCTGGAGAACATCCGGCTCGTGGCGGGGAGATCGCGGGGCGGGGCGGGCGATGCGGCGGACGACACGGCGGGGAACCGCGCGGTGACGGTGCGAGACGTTCAGGGGAATGGCTCAAGCCGGGAGCGGAGCCTCACCGGGTCCCGGAGCTAGCGGGGGCGCCTGGCCGGGTCCCGGACCGGACACCGGTCTGGCCGGGGCCCGCGGGCGCGGCCCCCGGACAGGGGCGCGCCCGGAGTGCGGGAGGAGCGCTCAGCGTTCGTCGTGACGACGGCGCCAGCGTTCCTCCATGCGCTCCATGAAGCCCTGACGTTGAGGACGACGGCCGCGGTTCTGCGTCGCGGCCGCGCCATCGCCTCCGAACCCGCTCATGCGCTTCCAGGCGGACAGGCCCCACAAGCAGGTGGCGAGCATGACCACGAACCCGGCCACGCCGAGCGGGATCTGGTTCGCCACGGCGCCCACCATCAACAGGACGACACCCAGTGCGAAGCCGACGGAGGCCTTCACCAGGCGCCGCTTGTAATGGCTGCGCGGGTCACTGATCCGGACGGTATTGGCCCACTTCGGGTCCTCGGCATAGAGGGCCTGCTCGATCTGGTCGAGCAAGCGCTGCTCGTGCTCAGACAGCGGCACGGCGCCTCCCAAGGACAGCCCCAGTTAGGGGAAGACGGCAACGGACGACACGGGGTGTCCGAACCTCGCGGTCGGTTATCCCCAGAATACGAGGCTGTAGACGTAGGCGAAAGAAAACGTCCAACGCGGTCCAAACCGGAGGTGACGTCATAGATCCATTGGACCAAACGGACGCTGAACTAGCGAGGCCGGGCGGACTGCTTCTGGGCCGAATCTCCGAATCGCCTTGTCCATCGCCTGTTCGGCCTCACGCCAGCCCGTCTCCCTGTCTCCGAGACCCAGCTGACGGGTCGCCGTGGCCGCCGGGCGGAGGTTCTCCATCCGGACTCCGACCAGTCTGAGACGCACGCGATCCAGGCCGGCGGCCTCGTAGAGCTCACAAGATGTGGCGTAAATCTCCTTCGCGACGTCCGTCGGCTCACGGAGCGTGCGCGACCGGGTGATGGTGGTGAAGTCGGCGCGGCGCAGCTTCACGCTGACCGTGCGGCCGACATGGCCGGCCGCCCTGAGCCGGGCCGCGACCCGCTCGGACAGCCGCAGCAACTCCCGCTTGATCGCCTCGGGGTCGTCCACGTCGTGGGAGAACGTCTCCTCGTTGCCGATGCTCTTGTCGGGCGTATGGGGCACCACGGGACGCTCGTCACGCCCCCAGGAGAGAGCCGCCAGATGGGCCCCGGCGGCCCCGAACTCGCGCTGGAGCGTGGAAACCGGCACCTGGGCCAGATCCCCCACTGTCCTGATGCCGAGCCGTACCAGGGCCTGCTCCGTGCGCTCCCCCACACCCCACAGGGCGGCGACGGGAAGCGGGTGGAGGAACTCCACCACCGCCGTGGCCGGGACGACCAGCAGGCCGTCGGGCTTGCACTGGCGGGAGGCGAGCTTGGCCACGAACTTGCTGCTCGCGACCCCGACTGAGCAGGTGATGCCGTAGCGCTCCGCCACCTGCCCGCGGATCAGCTCGGCGATCGCCGTGGACGTGCCGAGCCTGCGGCGGGCGCCGCTGACGTCGAGGAACGCCTCGTCGGAGGAGATCGGCTCCACCTCGGGGGTGATCGCCTGGAAGATCTCCATGACTCCCTTGGAGACCTCGGAGTACTTCCCGTGGCTGGGCGGGATGATCGTCGCCTGCGGGCAGATGCGGCGGGCCCGCGTCATCGGCATCGCCGAGTGGACGCCGAACCGCCTGGCCTCATAGGTGGCGCTGAGGACCACGCCGCGGGCGCCGGGCGCGCCGACGATGACCGGGGTGCCCTTCAGCTCGGGACGGTCGAGCAACTCCACGCTGGCGAAGAAGGCGTCCATGTCCACATGGAGGATCGGGCAGCCGCTGTCGTCGGCGGGACCCCGGGGTGAGGGCTCCCGAGGTAGCAGCTGGTTCCGGGACACCCCGCCACCATACCCGAACATTGTTGCGACAACTCGGGTTCGTGTGAGCCGGTTCGATACGCGGCCGATGATCGCTGCGGGCGCCTCACCGGTAGGCGATGGCGTGAAGCTGGGTGGCGATGTCGCGCAGGACGGGGTGGGTCGCCGCCGCCTGCTCCAGCGCGATCAGCGCCTCCGGGTCGTTCTCGGCCAGCATCCCCGGCACGAGGTCGGCGAAGATCCTCACGCCGTGGACCTCGCCCACGGTGAACCCGGCCTCGGTGAGCAGGCCCGACAGGGCGTCGCGGGAGAACCTCCGCGGAGTCGGGTCGCGGTCGCCCCAGCGGCCCGAGGAGTCGGCGAGCACCTGGCGGGCCTCGTCGAAGTGGCCCGCCAGCGAGCGGTGGATCGCCGTCGCGAACGGGTTGGCCGCGAGCACGCTCACCACGCCGCCCGCGCGCAGGATGCCTCTGACCGCGCGGAGCGCGCCCGCCGGGTCCTCGACGTACTCGAGGACGCTGTGGCACAGCACGAGGTCGGCGCTGTCCGGCTTCAGGATCTCGCCGAGATCGGCCGCGTCCCCCTGCAGGCCCTTGACGCCCACGCCGGTCTCGGCGGCGCGGCGCTCCAGCGCGGCCAGCGAGTCGAGGGTCGGGTCCACCACCGTGACGGCGTGCCCGAGCTTCGCGAGCGGTACGGCGAAGCCGCCCGTGCCGCCTCCGGCGTCCACGATGTCGAGCGACTCACGCCCGGTCGCCGCCACCCGGTCCGCCAGGACCGCGCGGAGCGCCCTCCACACGACGGTCTGCCGCGGTGCGTCACGCACGCCCGGCCCTCCCTACTCCAGCAGTGCCCTTGTTACTCGCATTGTCGCGTGCGCCGCGCCGGGCCGCGCCGACGGCCCGGCCGCGGCACGACGCCGGAGCGCCCTCAGAGCGAGAGCGACGGCTTGAGCTGCTTGAACCGGGCGAGCAGGCCGTTGACGAACTGCGGCGACTCGTCGGTCGACAATTCGGCCGCCAGATGCACCCATTCGCTGATGACCACGCCCTCGGGCACCTCCTCCGAGGAGAGCATCTCGAAGGTGCCTCCTCGCAGGATGTTCCGGTCGACCGCCGGCATGCGCTCGAGCGTCCAGCCCTCGGAGTAGGTGGAGATCAGCTCGTCGATCCGGCCCTGGTGCCTGGTCACACCCTCGACCAGGGCTGAGGTGTACTCGTTGACCGGTGGATCCGATCGTTCGACCCGCTCGGCGAGCACGCTGAGCGGGTTCTCGCTCCGGGCCTCGGCCTCGAACAGGATGTCCAGCGCACGCCGTCGGGCCTTGCCCCGAGCCGACACCTCAGGCCCGACCGAGGTACTCGCCGCTGCGAGTGTCGACCTTGACCTTTTCGCCGGTGGTGATGAAGAGCGGGACCTTGATCTCCGCGCCGGTCTCCAGCTTGGCGGGCTTGGTGCCGCCGGTGGACCGGTCGCCCTGGAGACCGGGCTCGGTCTCCGCGATGGTGAGCTCGACGGCCGCGGGCAACTCGATGTAGAGGACGTTGCCCTCGTTGATCGCGATCGTGGCCGTCATGTTCTCGAGCAGGTAGTTGGCGGTGTCGCCGACGGCCGCCCGGGAGACGTGCAGCATGTCGTAGGTCTCGGTGTCCATGAAGACGTAGTCCTCACCGTCGAGATACGAGTACTGCATCTCCCGCTTGTCGACGTTGGCCACGTCGACCTTGACGCCGGCGTTGAAGGTCTTGTCCACGACCTTGCCGGACATGATGTTCTTCAGCTTGGTGCGGACGAACGCTCCGCCCTTGCCGGGCTTGACGTGCTGGAACTCCACGACGGTCCAGAGGTCACCGCCGTCGAGTTTGAGCACCAGACCGTTCTTCAGGTCGTTCGTCGTCGCCACGTGTGGTCGCTCCCGCTTGCGGCTGCTCTTACAGGACGAGCAGCTCCTTGGTCGTCAGTGTGAGGAGCTCCGGCCCATCGTCACGCGTCACCAGCGTGTCCTCGATGCGCACCCCGCCCCTGCCCGGCAGATAGACCCCGGGCTCGACGGTGATCGGAACTCGATCCTCTAGTCTACCGGTCTTGTCCGGGCCCAGGAACGGGAGCTCGTGGATCTCCAGTCCCACTCCGTGACCGAGCCCGTGCCCGAAATGTCCACCATGACCCGCTTCGGTGATCAGCTCGCGTGCGGCCGCGTCCACCTCGCGCGCCGTCGCCCCCGGCCGCAGGGCATGACGTCCGGCGCGCTGGGCCTGCCGTACGAGCTCGTAGAGGTCACGCTGCCAGCCGGCGGGCTCACCGACGGCGACCGTGCGGGTCATGTCCGCGTGGTAGCCGTCGAAGAGCGCGCCGAAGTCCATCGTGACGAGGTCGCCGGCCTCGATCGGGCGGTCCGAGGGCGAGTGATGCGGGATGGAGCCGTTGGGGCCTGAGGCGACGATCGAGTCGAAGGCCGGCTTCTCCGCCCCAAGCTCCATCATGCGGAAATCCAGCCAGCGGGCGATCTCCCGCTCGGTCACACCTGGCCGGATGCGGCCGATCACCAGGGAGAACGCCTCGTCGGTTATCGCGCAGGCGCGCCGGAGCGACTCGATCTCCCCGTCGTCCTTGATCCGGCGCACGGATTCGACGACGCCGCTGACCGGCGTCAGGCGGTCGTCGCCGCCGAGTGCCCTGAACTGCGCGACCGGCATGTGGTCGGCCTCGACGAGCAGGCCGCCCGGGGAGCCTCCGGCCCGCGCGGCCAGGACTCCGGCCACGTCGCGGTCCTGGATCAGCTCGATGTCGGGGCACCGGCGCCGGGCGGTCTCGATGTATCGGGCGTCGGTGGCGAGGACGGCGCCGCCAGAGGAGTCCACGAGCACGGCGGCGTTGGAGCTCGACAGGCCGGTCAGGTAGCGGACGTTGACGGGCCAGGTGACGAGGATCGCCGAGGCGCCGTGGTCGGGGAGCTCCGCGGCCAGGCGGGCGCGGCGGGAGGCATGAGGCACGGATGGAGCCTACGCCGGATCCGGCCGCCGCTCCGCCCCGCGGCCGCGCTCCGGCGCCCGAGGCAGACTTGCGGCCGCGCTCGGGCGCCCCGGACAGGCTTGCGGACGTGCTCCGGCGCGCGGGACAGCTTTGCGGACGCGCTCGTGGGACGACGCGACGGTCAGGAGGTCTTGGCGTGCCGGGGATGCCGGGTGTCGTGATCGTGGCGGTCCTGGCCGCCGGCCGCCGGGGGCCGGTCGGCCGAACGCAGCGGGACCTCGCGCAGGAAGACCACCGCGACGAAGCCGAGGACGGCGACGGGCACGCCGACGAGGAACACCGTGTGCATCGCCGACGAGTACGCCTGGATCACGATGTCGTGCACCGCGGCGGGCAGGGCGCGGATGGCCTCCGGCGTGCCCAGGTCGAGCTTCGCGGCCGGAGCGGTCGTGGTCCCGAGCTTCGCGGAGATCTCCGACTTGACCCCGTTGGTGAGGATGGCGCCGAAGGCGGCCACGCCCACCGCGCCGCCGAGGCTGCGGAAGAAGGACACGCCCGAGGTGCTCACCGCCAGATCCCTGCGCTCGGCCGAGTTCTGCACCGCGAGGATCAGCATCTGCATGCTCATGCCGAGCCCGACGCCGAGGATCGCGATGTCCACGCCGATCACCAGGAAGGTGGAGTCCGGCTGGAGCCGCGAGAGCAGGCCGAGGCCCGCGGCCACGAGGAGCATGCCGACGAGGGGGAAGAGCTTCCACCTGCCCGTGCGGGTGACGACGCGCCCGGAGGTGATCGAGGCCACGAAGAGGCCGAGCACCAGGGGCAGCGTCATGAGGCCCGACCTGGCAGGCATGAGCCCCTTGACGATCTGCAGGAACTGCGGCAGGTAGATCAGCACGCCGTACAGCGCGAGGCCGACGAAGAGCGAGGCCGTACTGGCCAGAAGGAACGTGCGGTCGCGGAACAGGCGTGGCGGGAGGATCGGTTCGGCGGCCTTCCGCTCCGCCACGACGGCGAGACCGCAGAACACCAGCGTGAGTGCGCCCAGGACGTAGGTCCAGGACGAGTTCCAGTCGAACTCGTGCCCGCCGAGCGACAACAGGAGCATGAGCGAGGTCGCTCCGCCGGTCAGGGTGGCGGCGCCCCACCAGTCGATGCGCGTGTCCCGCTTCACGTGCTCCAGCCTCAGCACCCTCTGGATGACGGCGAACGCCACGATCGCGAGCGGCACGCACACGTAGAAGCACCAGCGCCAGCCGAGCCCGTCGGCGTCGACCAGGAACCCGCCGAGGAGCGGCCCCGCGACGGTGGACACGCCGAAGACCGCGCCCACGTAGCCGGAGTAGCGGCCACGCTCGCGGGGCTGGACCACGTCGCCCAGGATGACCTGGACCAGCGCGGACAGACCGCCGGTCCCCAGACCCTGTACGGCTCTCGCGGCGATGAGCATGCCGATGTTCTGCGACAGGCCGGCGACCATCGAGGCCGCCACGAACAGACCGAGCGCGACCTGGAACATCAGCTTGCGGCCGAAGATGTCGGAGAGCTTGCCCCACAGGGGGGTGGAGACGGTCAGCGTCAGGAGGGTCGCGCTCGCGACCCACGACAGCTGCTCCTGTCCCCCGAGGTCCCCCACGATCGTCGGCAGGGCCGTGCCGACCACGGAGGTCGAGATCATCGAGGTGAGCAGGGCGAGCAGCAACCCGGAAAGGATCTTCAAGATCTCGCGGTGCGTGTAGGTGCGCCGCGCGTCCTCGCGGACGGTCTCCTGCGCCACGGATTCCCCTCACTCACTGGTTCCACCGAGACACATGTTCGTCCGGATTGTCCTTTAGTTTCTTTTTCAAGTATACGCTTGTTTACCCTCGTGTCACGCTAGTGTGCGCCTCGTGACACGAGACCGTGAGGCGACCGGCGAGCGGATCCTGGCCGCCGCCGCGGAGTTGTTCGCGGAGCACGGCTACGACCAGGTGACCGTACGGATGATCGCGTCGGCGGCCGGGGCCAACGTCGCCCTGGTGAACCGTTACTTCGGGTCGAAGGCAAACCTCTTCGCGACGGTGCTGATCACGGCGTCCACGGTGACGGCCGCGATCGAGGGCGACCCCGCGGAGATGCCCTCGCGGCTGGCGGAACACGTCGCCCACCGGCTGCGCACCGGCGCCTCCGAACCGCTCGTGCGGATGCTCGACCGGGCCGGGACCAGCCCGGAGATCCGGGCCGTCCTGGCGGCACGGGTCGAGACCGGGCTCGTCGACGCGATCAGCGCCCGGCTGCCGGGGCCGCAGGCACGGGAACGGGCCCTGCTCGCAACGGTGATCATCCTCGGCGCGGGGTCGCTCCGCCGGCTGCTGGGCCCCGAGGGGCTCCACGACGCCGACCTCGCCGCCCTGGAGGCGCGGCTCGAGACGGCGTTCCGGGCCTGCCTGGCCCCCGCCGTCGGATGACCCTCCGCCGGCCCCGGGCCGTCCCAGCGGGTCAGGCGGTGAGCGTCTTGATCTTCTCGATGAGCCTCAGGCGCTCCTCGTGCGTGCGGGCGAAGGGGGCCACGTTGAGCGTCGTCACCCCGGCCTCCCGCATGGCCGCGAGCCGCTCCCTGACATGGCCCTCCGACCCGACCAGCGACATCTTCTCCAGCAGTTCCTGCGGCACCAGGGCGGCCGCCTCGTCCTTCTTGCCCTGGAGGTAGAGGTCCTGGATCCGCTCGGCCTCCTTCTCGTAGCCGTATCGGCGGGCGAGGTCGTTGTAGAAGTTCTTGCCCTTGGCGCCCATGCCCCCGATGTAGAGGGCGGCCATCGGACGGCCCAGCTCCAGGACGTCGCCGACGTCGTCGCCGATCGCCAGCACTGCCTGGGCGATGACGTCCAGCTCGCCCAGCTCGGGGTCCCTGCGCGCCCGGCCGGCCGCCAGCGACGGGCCCCACACCTCGCCGGCCTTCTCCGGCATGAAGAAGATCGGCTCCCAGCCCTCCGCCAGCTCCGCGGTGAGCTCGACGTTCTGCGGGCCGATGGCCGCGACCACGATCGGGATCCGCTCCCGGACCGGGTGGTTGATCAGCTTGAGCGGCTTGCCCAGGCCTGTTCCGCCCGGGAGGGGCATCGTGTAGTGCTTGCCCGCGTGCTCCAGCTTCTCCCGCCTCCACACCTTGCGGCAGATCTCGATGATCTCGCGGGTACGGCCCAGCGGAGCGGTGTAGGGGACGCCGTGGAAACCCTCGATGACCTGCGGTCCGCTGGCACCGAGCCCCAGCGTGAACCGGCCGTCGGAGACGTAGTCCATGCCCGCCGCGGTCATGGCGAGCAGCGTGGGCGTGCGCGAGTAGATCGGCAGGATGCCCGAGGCGATCTGGAGGCGCTCGGTGCGGGCGGCGATGTAGCCCATCTGGCTGACCGCGTCGAAGCTGTACGCCTCGGCGACGAACACGATGTCGAGCCCGGCCTTCTCGAAGTCGCCGAGCTCGGCCACGGTCTCCTTGAAGCCCCCGGCATAGTTGAGTGCCATCCCGATGCGCATCCCGACATCCTTCCCGGACCGAATACCGAATGTTGTTCCGTTTCATGCGGCATTGAGAGGTTACTCCACCCAGGCGGGAGGGATCATCGGCCGTCGAGCGACCTCAGGTCGGCGGGGATGTCGATGTCGGCGGGGTCGCCCACGTCGTCGCAGGGCACCGCGGTGACGAGATCGGGATGCGCCCGGAGGAACGGCCGCGCCCCGACGTCGCCCGCGGCCATCCGGACGACCTCCGCGAAGTGGGCCCGCGCGATGAGGACGGGATTCCTCGGCGCACCGCCGTAGGTCGCCACGGCGACGGCGGCGCCCGCCTCGAACGCCCCGGCGAGCCGCCGTACGGCCTCCGCCGTGATCAGCGGCTGGTCGACCAGGGCGATCACCACGGCCTCCGCTGAGGCGGGCAGCGCGCCCAGCCCCACACGCAGCGAGGACCCCATCCCACCGGCCCAGTCGGGGTTGTGGACCACCGTGACATCGGGGACGTCGGCCGCGGCCGCGCCCAGGACGACGACGACGGGATCGCAACAGCCGTCGCGGAGCAGGCGCACACCACGATCGACGAGCCGCTCTCCCCCGAACTCGACCAGGGCCTTGGGCGCCCCGAAGCGGCTCCCCGCGCCGGCGGCGAGCAGAACCCCCGCGACCCGCGTGCCCGTGGTCATGTGATGGAGTCGCCGTGGATGCGGCCGCTGGTATCCGTCAGCGAGCGCCCGGTGCCGCCCCATCGGAGCTGGATCAGCTCGGCGGCGATCGACACGGCGGTCTCCTCCGGCGTGCGGGCGCCGAGGTCGAGGCCGATCGGCGACCTCAGCCGGGCGAGGTCCTCGTCCTTCAGACCGGCCTCGCGCAGCCGTGCCAGCCGGTCCTCGTGCGTGCGGCGCGACCCCATCGCCCCCACGTACGCGGCCGGGGTGCGCAGGGCCACCTCCAGCAGGGGGACGTCGAACTTGGGGTCGTGCGTGAGGACGCAGATGACCGTCCGCTCGTCGACCTGCACCGTCGACAGGTAGTCGTGCGGCCACTTGACGACGACCTCGTCCGCGTCCGGGAAGCGTTTGGTCGTGGCGAACACCGGGCGGGCGTCGCAGACGACGACGTGGTAGCCGAGGAACTTGCCGATCCGCGCGACGGCCGCCGCGAAGTCGATGGCGCCGAACACCAGCATGCGCGGGGCGGGCGCGAAGGACTGGACGAACACCTGGAGGTCGTCGAGCCGCCTTTCCCCCTGGGCCCCGTAGCGGCGGATGCCCGTGATCCCCTGGGCCAGCATCCCCCGGACGTCGTCGTCCACCGCCGCGTCGAGCCGGGCCGAGCCCAGCGATCCGGAAGCCGAACCCGGGGGCCGGTCCGGCCAGATGACGCGGCGCGCCCCCACCGTCCCCGGCCCGGACAGGATCGTGGCCACGGCGACCGGGCGGCGCCGCTCGATCGACGCGGCGATCTCCCCCAGCTCGGGATAGGTCTCCCGCGAGACGTCCTCGACGAACACGTCGATGATCCCGCCGCAGGTCAGGCCGACCGAGTAGGCGTCATCGTCGCTCACGCCGTATCGCTGGAGGACCGGCGCCCCCGCGTCGACGACCTCGTGGGCGAGCTCGTAGACGGCTCCCTCGACGCAACCCCCCGACACGCTGCCGACGGCCTCGGTGCCGAGGACGGCCATGGAGGCGCCCGGAGGCCGGGGCGCGCTGCGGAAGGTGCCGACGACCGTGGCCAGCCCGAACCGTTCTCCCGCCTCCCACCAGCGCACGATCTGCGAAAGGACGTCACGCATGACTACGCCTCCCTGTGCGGGCCGATCCCCGGGTCCCGGCCGCCAGCAGGGCGGCCAGGTCCTCGAACGCGGCCAGGCTGTGGCCGGCCACGAAGTCCGTGATGTACGGCAACGCCGCCATGATTCCCGCGGTGAGCGGCCGGTACGCCGGATCTCCCTTGTGCGGGTTCACCCAGACCACCCGGTGGGCCAGCCGCGACAACCGTGCCATCTGCGCGCCCAGGATCTCCGGGGAGCCGCGCTCCCATCCGTCGGACGCGATCACGACCGTCGCGCCCCGGGGATCGGCGAGCCTGAGCAGTGCCTTGATCTCCTCACCGAGGCGGGTCCCGCCGTTCCAGTCGGGGATGGCCCTGGAGACCGCGAGCATGGCGACGTCGGGATCACGATGACGCAGCTCCGCGGTGATCCGCGTGAGGCGGGTCCCCGCGCTGAACACCTCGGTCGCCCGCGGCTCGGCCCGGACGAGGGCGTGCGCGAATCGCAGCAGGGTGTCCGCGTACGGCGCCATCGAACCGCTGACGTCGACGAGCATGACGACCCGGCGCGGCCGGTCCCGATGGGTCCGCATGCGGAGGCGCGCGGGCTCCCCTCCCCGCCTGATGGCCTCCCTGACCGTGCGGTGGCTGTCGAGCACACCGCTGTGGGCGGGCGTGAACCGCCGCGAGCCGCGCCGCTCCCGCACTCCGCGCAGCAGCGCCAGCATCCGGTTGACCTGCTCCCGCTCGGCCGCGGTCATCCTCGCGACGTCCCGGTTCCGCAGCACCTCGATCTCACTGGCCGTGGCCGGCACCGCGCTCTGCTCACCCGCCTCCTCCCGGTCGCGGGAGCCGTACGGCTCGGCGACGAGCCGCGTGACGGTCACCGTCGTCCGGGAACGGCCGGGCCTCGGCCTCTCCCCCGCGAAGTAGGCGGCGAAGCAGCGGTCGTACCGTGCGAGGTCGTCCGGCCCGGCGCAGAGCGTCAGCCGGCCGGCCCAGTAGACGTCGCGCTCGGCGGCCACGTCCAGATGGCCGAGGGCGGTCAGGAAGCCCTGGGTGCGCTGGTGGTCGGCCCCGACGCCGGCGGCCCTGAGCGTGCGGGCGAACCCGGTCATCGTGGCGACCAGGTCCCGCGCTCCGCCGGATCGGGGCTCAGGCACGGCGGCCCGCCTCACCTCTGGCCGCGCCCGCGCCTGTGGCCATGCCCCCGACCGCGCCCGTGGCCGCGCCCGCGAGGAGGATGCCGTCGCGCCGCACGAGTTCCTGATCCTCGCGGTGCTTCAGCACCGCGCCCAGGGTGGCGGCCGCGAGGCCGGGGTCGAAGTCGGTCGCCCCGAGCGTCAGCAGGGCCTCGGTCCAGTCGAGCGTCTCGGCGATCCCCGGCGGCTTGACGAGGTCGGCGGCCCTCAGCAGGCCGGCTGTCCGTGCGACCTCCGTGGCCAGCCGTTCCGTGCACTCGGGAAGGCGCCTGAGGAGGATGGCGACCTCGCGCTCGAAGCCGGGGTGCTCCAGCCAGTGGTAGAGGCAGCGCCGCTTGAGGGCGTCGTGGACCTCACGCGTGCGGTTCGAGGTGACCACCACGACGGGAGGCGTGGCGGCGCTGATCGTGCCCAGCTCGGGAATCGAGATCGTGAAGTCCGACAACACCTCGAGCAGGAACGCCTCGAACTCGTCGTCCGCCCGGTCGATCTCGTCGACCAGCAGCACGCTGGGCTGGGTTTCGAGGGCCTGGAGCAGAGGCCGGGCGATCAGGAAGCGCCTGTCGTAGATCTCGCCCTCGAGCGCCCTGACGTCGGTCACGCCCGTCGCCTCGGCCGCCTTCAGATGCAGCAACTGGCGGGCGAAGTCCCAGTCGTAGAGCGCCTGCGCGGCGTCGAGGCCCTCGTAGCACTGCAACCTGATCAGCGGGGCGCCGAGCACCGCTGACAGGGTCTTGGCCAGCTCGGTCTTGCCCACTCCGGCCTCGCCCTCGAGGAAGAGCGGGCGGCCCATCCTCAGCGCGAGAAACGCCG
>Ga0310811_10003573_pt1 | contig 19586 bp, 17 predicted proteins | sample YCmetagenome_FD_207642 | JGI IMG/M metagenome (GOLD analysis project Ga0310811, IMG submission 207642) | Soil microbial communities from experimental microcosm in Duke University, North Carolina, United States - YC | ecosystem: Engineered > Artificial ecosystem > Soil microcosm > Unclassified ...
CGTGCCCGGCGACGGCCAGGCTTCGGCGAGCGCCGTCGCGGCCGCGGCTACGACCTGTTCGACGTTTCCCGGCGCCAGGTAGGCGCGGACCGCGGCCCGTACCGCCGAGTGCAGCCACACGGTCCGCGCGGAGTCGCGGTCGTCCACACTGACCAGGCCGAGCCGCTCCAGGTTGGCGTAGGCGGAGCGCACGAAGCTCTGCTCGCTGCCGTCGGTTTGCCCGCTGCTGTGCTGCCCGATGCTTGGTGCCCCCGCGATGTAGCCGCACGCGGCGGGGGAGGTCAGGACGTCCGCCGGGATGCCGCTCGTGTCGAGGGCCGCGGCGAAGACAAGCGCCGTCCAGGACAGCCCGGCTGGCGCCAGCTTGTGGGCGTGCTCGACGGACAGCGACCAGGTAGCGAGCAGGGACTGCGTGCAGCCGTCGATGACCGTTCCCGCAGTGGACGCGAGCCGCTTCGCGTACTCGGCCCGGTACTCCCTGCAGGTGCTGTCGGTGACGGAGATGACGGCGGCGGCCTGGGCGAGCGCGAGCGGCAGCCCGCTCAGGTCTTCGGCTAGGTCAAGCGCCTCGATCCGCTGGTCGGGGTAGCCCGTGAGCCGGGTGTTGAGGTAACCGAGCGCTTCCCGCCTGCTGAATCCGTGGACGGCGTGGGCGGTGACGTGCGCGCCCTTGTCGGTGAGCTCCGATTCGCGCAGCCGGCTGGTCACGATGACCTGCCCGGCGGGGCCCTGCGGCCAGAGCCCGTCGACGTCGACGGGGGAGGCGACGCCGTCCAGCACGACCGCCCAGCGGCGCTCGGCCCTGCTCAGCCAGGCGAGGAAAACCTCTGCGGCGCTGTCGGCGGTCGCCCCTTCGCCGATGGGCAGTTCCATCTCCTGCGCCGCCCGCGCGTAGCTGGCGATGATCGAGTTCCTATTGCCCGCGGGGACCCAGACCAGCAGGTCAATGGCCCGTGCGGTCCACATCGCGTGCGCGTAACCGACCGCGAGCTGGGTCTTGCCCGTCCCTCCAGCCCCCAGGATCGCCGGGACCAGCAGGATCGTCTCACCCGGCCGCAGCCCGTCAGCTAGCCCGAACCCGGTCTCCTGGCGGGCCTGGTAATAGGGAGCAAGCGGCGGAACCGATCCGGTAAGGAGCGGTGCGCCAGCGCGCTGAGCACCCATGTCATGGCCTCCCACACGCGAAACGGCGTCGGGGGCATCCTAGGGCGATATAGCGCGCAATACCGCCCGACGGGCGAGAAATGTAGCAAACACTGAAATAACCACCTGCCGTCGCAGGTGACACGCAATTGATTGACTATTGTCAATTTAACGACATTTAACACAGATCCCAACTGACACAGCTGTCTCAGGTGGTTAGCGTGCTGACCCGAGGAGCGCGCGCAGCGCCGGGTGGTCGCCCACGACCGTGGCCGATCCGGGCGCGACCTCGGTAAATCCCCCGTCCGTGACGACTGGCAACCCGCTCTCCAGCAGTTCCGCCCACTGCTCCTTGCCCGCCATCCGGACAGCAAGATCAAAGTCAACGTCCTGCCATTCAGAACGTGTTGTTGGTCCCAGTTGCCACCAAACCAACTGCGCTCCATGGCCGGCCTGCGCCATGGCTTTCCCCGCCGTCATCGGCAATTCTGGATTCAGCCAGAGCACGGGCAGCCCGGCGGCGGGCGCGGCAGGCGGCTCCGGATCCTCGAAATCGGTCCCCGCCACTTGCAGCTTCGCGAGATCGACAGGCCAGTCGTCAACCGGCACCGGCGGAAAAACGCGGACCTCCGCGCTGCGGTGCGCCACGGTGATCCCGGGCAGGGCGCAGGCCCGTTCCCAGGCCGCCCCGCGCGCCCGCCGGACAACTTTCCTGATCCGCGCGTCCTCCCAGGCCTGCGCGGCCGCGGCCCACTCGCCGTCAGGCTCCGCCACCCGGGGATCAGACAGAAACCGCAGCACGGCCCGCGCCGCCCCCTCCAGCGCATCGGTCCGCGCGGGCGGCGCGGCCCGCTCGACCCGGATAACCAGCGGCAGCGCGTACTGCTGCCCCTCATCCCGACTGGCGTCCTGCATGGCCGCAGGCACTTCCCCGTTACCCAGCTCTTGTTCCGTCACCGTTCAAGCATCCCAGCCGCCCGATAAGCCCGTTCTGTGGGCCAGCTCGGACACCCGGGTCTCCGCTTCCTGGCTAGCTTGGGTCCCGCTCCCGCGCCAGGGCTTGTTGCGGGCCAGCCAGTAGCTGCCGCACGCGAGCAGGACCAGGCAGAGCGTCCAGCCCAGGGCCGTCGTGCCCAGGCCGGCGTACTTGAGCCCGGAGGCGAAGATCACGAAGGTGATCACCGGCCGGATGTACTTGTCCGGTGCCCGCGAGGACAGCAGCGACCCGATGAGCACGGCGGGCACCGAGCCAACGATGACCGCGGTAGTCAGCCCGAACTGCACGTGCCCGAACAGCAGCGCCCCAAGCGCCGCGGCCGCGGTGAGCGGCACTGCCTGGGTCAGGTCGGTCCCGACGAGCTGCCCCGCCCTGATCGCCGGGTAGGCGAACAGCAGCAGCACGATCATCAGGGAACCTGACCCGACCGAGGTCATGCCGACCACAAGACCGCCGACCGCGCCGATGGCGATCGTGACCGCCGGCCTGACCCGGAGTGCCTCGATGACCTGGGTTCGCGCCTGCCCGGACCGCTGGTCGAGCCACGAGCGGAGCAGCATCGCCGCGGTGCCGGCCAGCAGCGCGATGCCAAGGGCCAGCTCCACGTGCTGTTGCTGCGATGCCCCGCCGCCGAGCAGGTGCAGCAAGTAAGAGCCAAGGAAGGCCATCGGCACCGACCCCGCGCACATCCAGCCGACGAGCCGGTAGTTGACCGTCCCCTTGCGCATGTGCACGATCGACCCAACGGGCCGCATCACGACCGCCGCGACGAGGTCGCTGGAGATCGCCGCGCTCGGCTTGACGTTGAACAGCAGGATCAGCATCGGCGTCATCAGCGCCCCGCCGCCCGCTCCGGTCAGCCCGACGAGCAGCCCTACGACCGCGCTGCCAAGCACTACATAGGGGTTCAGATCCACCAGCAGACTCCAGTTGCCCTGAGCCCGCCGGCTGCCGGACTCCCTAGTATCCCGGTAGCCAATGTATCTCTTGTAAACAGATCGTAAAAGTGTAAACAAGCTCACACTGGCTCCATGGCCTCATGGTCTGCGAGAACAAAAATCTTGGGCCGCTGCCCCCATCCGGGCAGCGACCCAAGACCTCGATTGACCGTCCGACCGCGACCTACGCCGGGACCGGGATCTCCGTCGGCGCTTCCGTCATCACGGCAGGCGCCGACAGCGCGGCGGCGTTCGCGGCCGCGAACTCCAGGTAGCGCCGCAGTTCCGTGGCCCGTCGCCGGCGGTTCCAGCCGAGCAGGCCGGCCATGATCGCGACCACTTCCGGTGCGGCGGACGCGCCGGCGTCGGACGACTCGATCAGCAGCCGGACCCGGCGGGCAAGCACGTCCTCGACATGCAGGGCACCCTCGTGGGTGACCGCGTACGCGACCTCGGCCCGCAGGTAGGGATGCCCGTCAAGCAGCGGCTGGGCGAGCAGTTTCTCACCCCGGATCAGGTCAAGCACCTCAATGGCGAGCGATCCGTACCTGGCGATCAGGTGCGCGGCCTTCTCCACCGGAACGCCGTAGTGCGCGGCCAGTCGCCCCGCCGACGCCCGGACGGCGGGCAGCCCGTCGGCCCCGAGCAGCGGCAGCTGTCCCGTCACGGACGCCGGCACCCCGCCGGGCAGGTCAGCCACCGCGGCGTCCACCACGTCCCGCGCCATCAGCCGGTAGGTGGTGAACTTCCCGCCGGCGATCGACGCGAGGCCTGGCAGTGGCGTGTCCACGACATGCTCGCGGGACAACTTGGTGGTGGGCTTCTCCCCGGCAGCGCCCTCGGCCTCCGCGACCAGCGGACGCAGCCCGGCGTAGACGGCGAGCACGTCCGCCCGGGTTAGCGGCTTGGCGAGCACGCGGTTGGCCTGGCCAAGTATGTAATCGACGTCCTCGGGGGTGGCTGCGGGCTCCGAGCGATCACCCGTCCAGTCGGTGTCCGTGGTGCCGACGATCCACCGGGTCTCCCACGGAATGAAGAACAGCACGCTCTTGCTCGTCCGCACGATCATCCCGGTGTCCGCGTCGATGGCCGAGCGGGGCATGACGAGATGGACGCCCTTGGACATCCGCACCTGGTACCCGGCCCGCACTCCGCTGGCCGAGTGCACCAGGTCCGACCACACCCCGGCGCACACGATCACCCGCGACGCGTGCACGTCAAACGAGCGCCCGGTCTCCTCGTCCTGCACGACCGCGCCGGTCACCCGGGACCCGTCGCGCAGCAGTGACGTGGCGGACGCGCGGGTGACAACGACAGCGCCGAAGCGCGCGGCCGTCCGCGCCACGGTCACCGTGTACCGGGCGTCGTCGACCTGGGCGTCGTAGTACACCATCGCGCCGGCGAGCCGGTCGGCGCGCAGCGCGGGCGCCCGGCGCAGCGCGCCCCGCGTGGTCAGGTGGCGGTGGTGGGGAACTGGGCGCTTGACGCCTTCCATCGCGTCATACAGCACCAGCCCGGCACCGATGTAAGGCCGCTCGACGACCTTCTTGTACAGGGGGTAGAGGAACGGCACTGGCCGCACCAGGTGCGGCGCGAGCCGGGAAACCAGCAGGTCGCGCTCCCGCAGCGCTTCTCTGACCAGCTTGAAGTCGCCCTGCTCCAGGTAGCGCAGGCCGCCGTGGATCAGCTTCGATGACCGGGACGAGGTGCCGGCCGCCAGGTCGCGCGACTCGACGAGGCCGACTCTTAGCCCCCGCGACGCGGCGTCCAGGGCAGCCCCTGCCCCGGTGATCCCTCCGCCGATAACCAGCACGTCAAGCGGCCCGGCCGCGAGTGCCTGCAGCGAAGCGTCCCGAGAACGCGCGTCAAGAACACCGGTCATGGATGACTGCTCCCTCCTGGGTCTCGCAAGCGAGAGACCCAGCATTTCCATCGTAAGCACCGAAAACTATCTAGTTACTGACGGGTTACCCAACCCTGAGTGAACCTATTGCTGGTGCGAGAACACGTAGGAACGGCCCTGGTACTGGGTAGACGTTGGTTAGCGTCTGTCCGGGGGGCTAGTAATCAGGGGGTTTCAGTGGCTGGTGTGCGGACCGGTGCGGTCGCCGAGCCGGTTGGGGACGTGACAGCGGTACTTGGCGAGGGTCCGTACTGGGTCCCAGAGGACGATTGCCTGCTGTGGGTGGACATTCCGCAAGGGAAGCTGCACCGCACTTACTTTCCGTCGGGCGAGACCGTCACCTTGGAACTCGGGGCGGTGTCGGCGGCATTCCCGGCCGTCGGCGGGGGCATCCTCACCGCGGGCGGCAGCAGGCTAGCGCTGCACCTGCCGCCAGAAAGAGGTGTGCAGTGGACCAGTCGACTCATTGCCGAAGTCCCCGTCCGCGAAGCTATCCGGTTCAACGACGCGGGCGTGGATCCGGCGGGCCGCGTCTGGGTGGGCTCCATGCACATCGAGGAGACGCAGGCACTCGGCGAGTTGTACCGGCTTGACTCGGCGGGGGCTCTCACCACGGTTCTCAAGGGCGTGACGGTGTCCAACGGCCTCGGCTGGTCGCCCGACGGCACGCGGATGTACTACGCCGACTCCCCGACGAAAAGGGTCGATGTGTTCACCTACGACCCCGCGACCGGCGAGGCGAGCGGCCGCCGTGTCTTCGCCGACCTGTCCGCATTCGACGGTGTCCCTGACGGCCTCACGGTCGACGCTGACGGCTGCGTGTGGGTCGCGATCTGGGGCGGCGGCGTCCTGCGCAGGCTCGCCCCGGACGGCACGCCGGACGCGGTGCTCCAGGTCCCGGTCTCCCAGCCCACGAGCTGCGCGTTCGGCGGCCCAGGCATGACCGACCTCTACGTCACGACCGCGAGGGTCGGCCTGACGGAAGAGCAACTGGCGGCCCAGCCCCTAGCCGGCCGCCTCCTCCGCCTCCACCCGGGTCCAGTAGGCCTCCCAAGCACCACGACTTACGCCACCATCCCCGCTTAGCTTTACAAGCGGCCCCCCACGAGTGGGGGTGCGGTATCCGCATCGGGCAGGTCGCGAAGCTTCAGGTGTCGCCGGAGGCGCACCGCGTCGTTGGCCAAGGCCGTCACCAGGACACCTGGCCCCGCGAGCGGCATAACCGCGACCTCGGCCATCCCGGTATGCCGTTGAAATTCGGAGGACTCGCCAGGGTCGCACGCCTCGTCTGTCTCACGTGCGTTTACGAGGAGCAGCGTGCCGACCGCCCGGTGGCCGGCCAGGACGGCGGGCCCGAGGCTCACCGGGTCGGTGCCGGAGATGGCGAGCGCGTGGCGCAGCAGGGGCCGTCCCGCATAGGACACCTGCAGGTCCGTGCGGGCCGAGCCGCCAGCCTCGCCGTGCCGCCCGAGCAGGACCTCGTCGCGCAGGACCAGTGAAGCCCCAACGGCGAGCGTCACCGACACGAGCGTCGCGTGCCGCGCCCCGTCCGTGACGACGACCGGCTCGGGCAGGTACTCAAGCCGCCCGCCTTCCCTGACCGCGATGGACACCCGCAGCACCGACTCAAGCCTGTCAAGCCCGGGCAGCGCGATCGCCGCCGCGGCGGTCCGCACCCGCAGGAAGGCTCCCGCCCCGACGGTAACGCTCAGCGAGAGCGAGTCCCCGCCAAGCGGCCCCGCCGCCCCGCCAACGAGGTAGACGGCGTCCGGCGTCCGCCGCAGCACAAGCGGCGCCTGCGAGGCCAGCACCGGCAACCGAGTCACCCCGCCAGCCGCCGCGACCGCCTCGATGTGCGCGGAAGCAACAACCCGGTTCCGGCTCAGGAGTTGCCGCTGCGGCACCACTTCAGTCCCCAACAGTCACCGCCAAGCCCGCGCGGCAAAGATCGTGGGTCATGGGCGACGGGCGTCCCTGAATGGCCGCGCGCGTCCGCGTGGCAGGCGGATAGTTGGCGAGGTGTGACACGCGCTTGTGTTCCGGCTAGATCTTCGCGGTAGCACTGACGGCGGCTCGCACCCAGGCGGCGACCTCGGCCGCGAAGGGGTCCTCCCGCAGCGACGTGAAGATCACCGGGCGGCCTTCGCGGACAGTGGCGGCGTCCCGCGCCATCACCTCAAGCGACGCGCCGACGAGCGGCGCGAGGTCGGTCTTGTTGATCACCAGAAGGTCGGAGAAGGTGACTCCCGGGCCGCCCTTGCGGGGGACCTTGTCGCCCCCGGACACGTCGAGCACGAAGATCTGCAGGTCGGCGAGACCCTGGGAGAACGTCGCGGTGAGGTTGTCCCCGCCGCTCTCTACCAGCACCAGGTCAAGTGGCCCGAACCGGTCCTCAAGGTCCTCGACCGCGTCCAGGTTCGCGGCGATGTCGTCGCGGATCGCGGTGTGCGGGCAGCACCCGGTGCGTACCGGGATGATCCGGTCCAGGTCGAGGACCCCGGCCTTGCGCAGGAAGTCCGCGTCCTCAGTCGTGTAGATGTCGTTGGTCACCACGGCTAGGTCAACGTCGTCGCGCAGCGCCCGGCACAGCGCCGCGACCAGCGCGGTCTTGCCGGAGCCGACGGGCCCGCCGATGCCGATCCGCAGCGCCCGCCCCGGGCGCGGCGGCGCGGCGTGCTGGTCGATGCTGTGGTCATGCGGCCCGTACCCGTGGTCGTGGGTTCCGTGGCTGGGATCAGCGTCAGGACTCAAAGAGACGCACCTCCGCTCTGATATGTGCTTCGGCTAGCAGGTCAAGGGCGGGTGCGGACGCACAGGGCAGGTCGCTGAGCGGTCCCGCGGCGCACGCTGCCCCAACCTCGGAAACGTGCTCAATCTCCTGGGAAAGCTGGGCAAGCACCGAGGTAGCCCGCATGGGATCAAGCGCAAGCAGCCGAACCGCCGCGCTAACGGGCCCGGCGACGGCCTGATAGGCAGCAATCCGCGCCGCCTCGCCTGGCGCACAACCCGCAGCAGCAGCGGCAGCCCCAAGCACGATGGCATGATGCGGCCCGCTCCGGTACTCCCGCCGAGCGTCACCTGGATGCTCCCGGCGCCCGGCAAGACCCGCTAGCCCGGCTGCGTCTGGCCAGGCGACCCGCGCCGCGCGCAGCAGTGCCCGCCCTTGCCGCCGCGACGCCTCCCGCTGCGCGGGGGAGGGAGTCCGGGCATCAACCTCGGCCTCAAGCAGTGCCCAGTAGTCATCCGGAGCGCCATCCGCCGACGCGCCCGGCCCCCCGCACTCCAGTGAGGGGTCAGCCGACGCATGAGCGCACGCGGCGGCCGCGATCCCAGCAGCCACCAGGCCTGCGGTCCGCAGACGCCCGCGCAGGAACGCTTCTAGCGCGCCCAAGTCGGTCACGGTCCGCGCGGTCACGGCAGGCTCAACACCCCCCGAGTGCGCATGCCCCCCAGCAGGAAACCGCGAGTCCCCAAGCAACAGCGCGGCCACGCTCATTGCCGCCCCCTAAGTCCGCGCTGCCGACCGGCGAGGTAGCCCTGTGGCACGCAAGGCCAGTACGCAACTGGCTCCGCGTGCCACAAGGCCACTAGAACCGTGCGTGTGGCACTCAGGGCCAAGACCGTTCTAGCCCTGTGGCCCACACGGCCACTACGAACCGAAGCGCAAAACGGGCGAAATCCGGTCATCGTCAGAACAGGAAGTAGCGCTGGGCCATCGGGAGCTCCGTCGCCGGGGCGGCCTCGACGACCACGCCGTCGATCCGGACCGTGAACGTGTCCGGATCGACCCGGATGTCGGGCAGGGCGTCGTTGTTGACCATGTCCGCCTTACCGCGCGAAGAGGCGTCCGCCACCGGCACCAGCGAGCGCGCCAGCCCAAGTCGCTCGGCCAGTCCGTCCTCCAGCGCAGCGGGGGAGACGAACGACAGCGACGTCTCCGCCGGCACCCGGCCGTACGCACCCCACATCGGGCGGGGCAAGACCGGCTGCGGGGTCGGGATCGACGCATTGGCGTCGCCCATCGCGGCCCAGGCGACGAACCCGCCCTTGAGCACGACGTGCGGCCTGACCCCGAAGAACGCCGGGTGCCACAGCACCAGGTCCGCCAGCTTGCCTGGCGAAACGGACCCGACATGCGCCTCGATCCCATGGGCGATAGCCGGACATATCGTATATTTCGCGATATAGCGCCGCGCCCGCGCATTATCCGCCCCCGCCGCACCCCCAGCGTCCGACGCCACCGCGCCGTACCCGGCCAATGCCCCGCGCCGCGATTTCATCACGTGCGCCGTCTGCCAGGTACGCAGCACGACCTCGCCGATCCGCCCCATCGCCTGCGAGTCCGAGCCGATCATGGAGATGGCCCCCATGTCATGCAAGATGTCCTCCGCCGCGATGGTAGAAGGCCGGATCCGCGACTCGGCAAACGCCAAGTCCTCCGGCACGGCCGGGTTCAGGTGGTGGCAGACCATGAGCATGTCCAGGTGCTCGTCCACCGTGTTGACCGTGTGCGGCCGCGTCGGGTTGGTCGACGACGGCAGAATGTTCGCCACACCAGCCACGGTGATGATGTCGGGCGCGTGCCCGCCGCCCGCCCCCTCCGTGTGATACGCGTGAATCGACCGCCCGCCGATAGCGCGCAGCGTGTCCTCGACGAACCCGGCCTCGTTGAGCGTGTCGGTGTGAATGGCGGTCATGACCCCGGCCGCAGCCGACACCGACAGGCAGGCGTCGATCGCGGCGGGCGTGGTGCCCCAGTCCTCGTGCAGCTTGAACCCGGCCGCCCCGGCCCGCAGTTGCTCCCACAACGCCGAAGCGGACACCGTGTTCCCCTTGCCGAGCAGCACGATGTTGACCGGCCAGACGTCCGTGGCCGCAAGCATCCGGGCCAGATTCCACGCGCCCGGGGTGACCGTGGTCGCCTTGGTCCCTTCCGCCGGCCCGGTACCGCCGCCGATCAGCGTGGTGATCCCGCTGCCGAGGGCCTCAGGGAGCTGCGTGGGCGAGATCATGTGCACGTGGCAGTCGATGCCGCCTGCCGTCAAGATCAACCCGTTCCCGGCAAGGACCTCGGTGGACGGCCCGATGACGAGGTCAGGGTGCACCCCGTCCATGATGTCGGGGTTCCCGGCCTTCCCGATCGCCACGATCCGGCCGTCGCGCACGCCCACGTCGGCCTTGACGATGCCCCAGTGGTCGAGGATGACCGCGCCGGTGATCACGAGGTCAGGCGTCCCCGCCGCCCTGGTGGCGACCGCCTGCCCCATCGACTCGCGGATCACCTTCCCCCCGCCGAAGACTGCCTCGTCCCCGCCCGCGCACAGGTCCTGCTCCACCTCGATGAGCAGCGAGGTGTCGGCCAGCCTGATCCGGTCCCCGGCGGTCGGCCCGTACAGCAGCGCGTACCGCGACCGGCTCAGCTCACTCATGAGTCTCCTCAGCACCGGGCTCAGCGCCCGCGTGGCCAAGACTGTCCAGCAAAAGAGGCCCGCCGACCTGCAGCCCGGGCACGACGCGCCGCCCCGCGAGCGGCACCAGCGACACCTCGCGCTCGATGCCAGGCTCGAACCGCACGGCGGTCCCGGCCGGGACGTTTAGCCGGTGCCCCCACGCAAGGGACCGGTCGAACCGCAGCGCCGCATTAGCCTGCGCGAAGTGAAAGTGCGACCCGACCTGGACCGGCCGGTCGCCGGTGTTGGCGACGACAAGCGTGCGCACAGGACGACCAGCATTCAAAAGCACAGGCCCCGAGCCTGGCAGGATCTCGCCGGGGATCACGGGATCGGCTCGTGCACGGTGACGAGCTTGGTCCCGTCAGGGAACGTCGCCTCAACCTGGACTTCGGTGAGCATTTCCGGCACGCCGTCCATGACGTCCGCCCGACTCAGCACCGTCCGGCCGGTGGCCATCAGTTCGACGACCGGCCGCCCGTCCCGCGCACCCTCCAGGAGAAACGACGTGATCAGCGCGACCGCCTCGGGATAGTTCAGCTTCAACCCGCGTGCCTGGCGCTCTTTAGCGAGCCCGGCCGCCACGTGAATGAGCAGCCGCTCCTGCTCATGCGGGGAGATCAGCATGCGAGCACAATAACCCCGCAAGTCACGCAGCACGTTACGGCAGAATGACGATTTGTCACGGCGTGTTACGCGCACTACAAAATCAAATTAAGAGTCTCCAGAACGGCCGCTCGCTTCGCCCGGTCGCCCCTACTGATCCCCTGGCCGTGGCGGCCGCTCTCCGGTGAAGCCGGCCCAAGGGTCGTAGTCGATTTCCAAGGGCTCCTGCTCCGGACGCTTGTTCTCAGGTACGTGCTCCAGGTTCACCCGGATCCGCGTCCACGTCGAAGAACGTCCGCGCATCGAATCCACCAGCACGTCAGCAGGCTCCAGGAGCGGCCAGACGTCCGGGTGGCGCGATTTCCAGCGCTCCAGGCCTTCCATCGCCTCGGCCTTCGTCTTGGCGCGGGCTATTTCGATCAGCGGCTTGGTGGACTGCCTGCGGCCGGTTGACGCCCCGTCGTTCCTGCGCTTGCTCGGCTGGACCCGGGCCTCCTCGCCGGTCTGCTTCTCGTAGTGCGGGGGCCAGGGAGCGTCGGGGAGGCCTGCGGCCTCATCACGGTCCGCCTGGGCAAGCAAGTCGTCGAGCGAGCCGACCGCCTCGTCGATGCCCTCCCAGGGGTCGCCGATCTTCGCGAAACGGCCAGGAACGGTGTCGATGGTGAACGCAGCCGGGTCGACGCCGGGGACCTCGTCCCAGGCCAGCGGCGTTGACACGCGGGCGTCAGGGAGCGGGCGCACCGAGTAGGCGGACGCGACCGTCCGGTCCTTCGCGTTCTGGTTGTAGTCGACGAAGACGCCGTGCCGCTCCTCCTTCCACCACTTCGACGTGGCCAGTTCGGGTGCTCGGCGCTCGATCTCGCGCGCCACCGCGACCGCGGCGCGGCGCACGTCAGTGAACGTCCAGGAGGGCGTGATCCGCGCGTAGATGTGCATGCCGCGTGACCCCGAGGTCTTCGCCCAGCCGGTCAGCCCGTAGTCGGCCAGGACCGAACGCGCGACCAACGCCACGTCGAGGATCTGCGACCACGGCACGCCGGGCACCGGGTCGAGGTCTACGCGCAGCTCATCAGGGTGGTCCAGGTCGGTGGCGAGCACCGGGTGCGGGTTGAGGTCGATGCACCCGAGGTTGGCCACCCAGGCCAGGCCAGCGGGGTCCCGCAGCACAACCTCATCCGCGACGCGGCCCGACGGAAAGCTGAGCTGCGCGGTCTCTATCCACGACGGGCGGGACGAGGGGGCGCGCTTTTGGAAGAAGGGCTCTTCTTCCGCGCCGTTCACGAAGCGCTTGAGCGCCATCGGCCGGCCGGATACCCCGCGCAGCGCCCCGCCGGCGACAGCCAGGTAGTACTGGACGACGTCCAGCTTCGTGTGCCCGGTCCGGGGAAAGTAGACCTTCTGCGGGTTGGAGATCGCGACCTCTCGGCCCGCCACCTCAATAACCGTTTTAGGACTGGCCATCGGCGAAGCACGCTTCCGTTCGGTATTACTTGTTTTCTGGTTGTGAATTGCCCAGGATTTCCGTCAAGCTGTAGCTAACGGGCTCTTCTAGCTGCCCAAACGTGCACGACGGCGGCGAGCGGTCCGGGCGCCAGCGGACGAATTGCGCCGTGTGCCGGAAGCGCGTGCCTTCCATGTGGTCGTAGCGGACCTCGACGACGCGTTCCGGGCGCAGCGGGACGAACGACAAGTCCTTGCCCACGTTCCACCGGCTGTATTCGGAACTGCGCGGCGTCCGGACGCCCTCGCCGGCGTACGCGGCCCAGTTCCACGGGTGCTCCTCGAACGTGGTGACCAGCGGCTCAAGCTCGACCCGGAGTTCGCGCCGCGCCGCCATCGGGAACGCGCCGATCACCCCGACGCTCGCCAGTTCACCGGAGTCGCGGTAGAGGCCGAGCAGCAGCGACCCGATCGCGTCGTCGCCCGTCTTGTGCGGCCGGTAGCCGGCCACCACGCAGTCCGCCGTGCGCTCGTGCTTGACCTTGAACATGACCCGTTTGTCCGGCTCGTACAGGCAATCTGGCGACTTCGCGATGAGCCCGTCAAGACCCGCGCCCTCGAACTGGGTGAACCACTGCTCGGCCACCGCGCGGTCCGTTGTGACCGGGGTGAGATGGATGGGCGGTTTGACCCCGCCGAGCGCTGCTTCGAGCGCGGCCCGGCGCTCCGCGAACGGGCGCTCGGTGTAGTCGTCACCGCCGAGCGCGAGCAGGTCGAACGCCATGAAGCGCGCCGGCGTCTGCGCCGCGAGCAGCTTCACCCGGCTTGCCGCTGGGTGCAGCCGCAACTGCAGCGCCTCGAAGTCAAGCCGCCCGGCCGTGAAGTCCGGCAGCACGATTTCACCGTCGATCACGCACCGCTCCGGCAGTTCCGCCAGCACCCCGTCCACGAGCTCGGGGAAGTACCTGGTCATCGGCCGCTCGTTCCGCGAGCCGATCTCCACCTCGGCACCGTCGCGGAACACGATCGACCGGAACCCGTCCCACTTGGGTTCGAAGACATACTCCCCGGAGGGAATGGCAGGCACCGCTTTGGCCAGCATCGGCGCAACCGGAGGCATCACCGGAAGATCCATGCCCGCAGTGTCGCACAGCCGATGGCAAAGACCGCCATCGTATCGGCTGTGCGACACTGCCTTTCTCCCGGGGGGACGACCCCCCGTACCCCCCGATGTGAGGCGCAGAGCGCCTCACAGGGGCGGGGCGGTACCGGGCCGATAAGCCGAGGCCTGTCCATTCCACGCTGTGTTTCCACAGCAACCTGGCCAACTCGGGAGTGGCTACCCGGCTCGGCGTGCAGGGGGCGCACTTGTCGTAGAACAGGCCGCTGTCGCTCGCGACCGCGGGCGAGGTCGCGCAGTACACCGAAGTGACCGCGCCCTGCTCGGTGGTCAGCATCCGGCGGGTGAGGAACGGCCTGGCCAGGCGCGGCACCCGCCGCCAGATATCGGAGGCGACGACGCCAGGGTGCAGTGCGTAAGAGTGGACGCCGGTGACCCGCCGCGCCATTTCCTGGGTGAAGAGCACGTTGCACAGCTTGGAGACCGCGTACTCGTGCATCCCGACGAACGACGTAGGCCGCCTGACGGCCGCGAAGTCGATGCCGGGCGCGTTGTAGTGCGCCTCGCTCGACACGTTGACGATCCGCGCCCCTGGGCCGCTTTCCGTCAGCCGCTGCAGCAGGAGGTTCGTCAGCGCGAAGTGCCCGAGGTGGTTCACCCCGAAGTGCAGCTCGAACCCGTCGGCGGTGCGGCCGCGCTGCCCGCCCACGCCCGCGTTGTTGATCAGCACATGCAGCGGCTCGTCGAGCGCCAGGAACGCGGCCGCGCAGGCACGCACCGAGGCCAGCGACGCCAGGTCAAGCGGCAGCAGCCGCACGGTAGCGTCGTCGGTCTCGGAAATGCCGGACTCGGCCTTGATCCGCGCGACGGCCGCCTCGCCCGCGGTTGCGTTCCTGCAGGCGATGAACACCCGCCCGCCGTCCCGCGCGAGCGCGACGGCCGTCGCCAGCCCGATCCCGGTATTTCCGCCCGTGATGAGGTACGTGGTCACGCGCCCAAATTAGCCCCCCGCCATCGCCCCCACAACGAGGAAAGGCTCCGCTCCCGACGCGAGCGCCGCCGCGACAGCAGGCGGCAGCGGCGCGTCGGGCGCGTCGTTCGACAGGTCCTGCTCACACGCGTAGAACCGGACGAACGCCCGCCGCTTCCCCGTCTGCCGGTCGCGGATCGTGCCGCCGAGCACCGGGAACGCCGCCTCGAGCGCGTCGAGCAGGCCGCGCTGCGTGATGCCCCCCTCGGGGACGGACACCATCACCTCGCGGCCGGTCTTGGCGAGGGTTCGCAGGTGCACAGGCAGCACCACTCTCACCTCGGTCACGGGCCTGACGTCGGTCACGGCAGTACCTGCACCTCGACCGACAGGACGGCGGGGAGGTCACGCACGATCGGCGCCCACGAATCGCCGGAGTCGGCTGAGACGTACACCTGCCCGCCGGTCGTCCCGAAGTAGACTCCGGCGTCGTCCAGCGTGTCGATCGACATCGCGTCCCGGTACACGTTGACGTAGCAGTCCCGCTGCGGCAGTCCGTCGGTAAGCGGCTCCCACTCGTTGCCGCCTGTCCTGGACCGCCAGACCCGCAGCGCGCCGTCCGGCGGGTAGTGCAGGCTGTCGCTGGTGATCGGCACGACGTAGAGGGTCTCCGCCTCGTGCGGGTGCACGCCGATCGGGAACCCGAAGTCGCTCGGCAGGTTGCCGCTGATCTCGTACCAGTTCTCCCCGGCGTCGTCGGAGCGCATCACGTCCCAGTGCTTCTGCATGAACAGCGTGTCCGGCTTGGCCGGGTGCGCCTCGACATGGTGCACGCAGTGCCCTGCCTCCGCGTCGGGATCCGGGATGCCGTCCGAGAGCAGCCCCTTGTTGATCACCCGCCAGGTCTCGCCGCCGTCGTCCGAGCGCAGGGTGCCCGCCGCCGAGATCCCTACGTAGATCCGCGGCTCCTGCAAGATGATCGTGTGCGGGCACAGGCCGCCCGCCCCCGGCTGCCACGACGGGCCGGTCGGGTGCTTGCGCAGCCCGGTGAGCTCAGTCCACGACACACCGCCGTCGGTGGACTTGAACAGGGCCGCGTCCTCCGCGCCCGCGTAGACGGTGTCCGGATCGGTCTGCGACGGCTCCAGGTGCCAGATCCGCTTGAACTCCCACGGCTTCGGCGTGCCGTCGTACCACAGGTGCGTGCCGGGGTCGCCGCCCGCGTAAGTGAAGTCGTTGCCGACCGGCTCCCAGGTGAGCCCGCCGTCGTCGGACCGCTGGATGAGCTGCCCGAACCAGCCCGTGTTCTGCGACGCGTAGATCCGGTTCGGGTCCGCCGGCGATCCCTTGAGGTGGTAGATCTCCCAGCCGCCGAAGTGCGGCCCGGTGACGGACCACTTCTCCCGCTTCTCATCCGAAGTCAGCACGAACGCGCCCTTGCGCGTGCCGGCCAGTACCCGTACCTGAGCCATACGCTCGCCTTCTCCCGTTTTGTCGGATTCCTCCGTTGCAGCTGCCACTGATCTTTCGAGTCGGTGTTTGCCATGATAGGCTTCGTTCGAACCTGTGTTCAAGGTCGGTGGCCTCTTACCTGAATACGACTGCGTCCGGCCGCAGAAGTCATCGCGCCATCCAGGGCTTGGCAAGATACGGTAAATCGAGCCGCTTCAACCCCCAGGGAGACACGCTATGGCCGGTCAGTCGCCGGAACCCTCCTTTCAGCCCGCCGACCAGGATTCGGGCCTTACCCAAGGCCGTCCCGCTTGGCAGGTGCCGCCTTCCTACACCCCGCCCGCTGGCTCCGGCGGCGCTGGCACCGGCGGTGGCCAGGCCTACGCCGCCGCCGCGCCGTCGTCCTACAACCCCCAGGACCAGAGTTACCCTCCGCACGACCAGACCCAGACGAGCCTGGGGCAGGGCCAGAGCCAGGATTACCAGGGCTATCAGAGCTACCAGCAGGGCTACCAGCAGGGATACGGTGCCCAGCCGGGCCAGGGTGCGGCGACACCGCCACCGCAGTGGTCGGCGATCCCCGGCGTGCAGCACGCGCCGAACGTGCGGAGCAAGGCGCAGGGCGAGAAGGGCTTCATCGGCTCGCTCTTCGACTTCAGCTTCAGCTCCTTCGTCACGCCGAAGATCATCAAGGTCCTCTACATCCTGATCACGATCTGGACCGCGCTCCTCGCCCTGACCGTCCTCATCATCGGCTTCCGCACCGGCGGTGTGGCGGGCGGCCTGTTCACGCTGATCATCATCGAGCCGATCTTCATCTTGCTCACGCTCGGCATCTACCGGGTCGTGCTCGAGGCGTTCATGGTCGTCTTCCGCATCTACGAAGAGACGAAGAAGATCCGCGAGAACGCCGAGAGCCAGAGCTGAGCTCAAGGCCGCCCGGCAAGTTTTTCCGCAGTGGCCTATCCACAGCCGCCGATGTCTGTCCACAGCACGAACTCCAAGCGTGCGCGGCTAGACCGGCGCTGGATGTCCACAGCGGAGGGCCTCCAACAGCGGGGTATTCCACAGCGAAGCCCTGGTTACACACATGGTGATCCACAGGAGGCCTGGAGTACGTTACCTGTCCCGGGGGCAACGGTTAGCCGACGACGCGAGCGTCGCAAGGCTAGCCGCCCACGGGGACCGGGGAATTACGATGGCAAGCCGGGCAGGACATCAAGTCATGACCAGAACCCTGATGCAGCCACTGACCGCCGAGACGACGGCCAGGCACTCTCGTCACTTTCAGCTCATCGTCGACGTTCACTTGCTGCTGGTCCGCGACGGGGACCTGCTGCTCGGCCGACGCGCCAATACCGGCTACGGGGACGGTGCCTATGAGCCGCCGTCCGGCCGCCTGGCGGAACGCGAGACCCTCGTGGAGGCCGCCGTCCGGGTGGCGGCCGCCCAGGTGGGGATCGCGCTCGACCCCGCCAGGGTGACCTTGGCGCACGTGCTGCACGACGTCTCGGGCGCGGGCCGCATGGCGTTCTTTCTGACCGAAGACCTGGACCTGCTCACCACGGGCGGGTGGACAGCCCCGACGGCTGGCCCGACCGGCAGCTACAGCGACTTCGGCTGGTACCCGCTCACGGACCTTCCGGCGAACATGATCGACCGCGCCCGCGTCGCGGTTCGCAACTACGCGTCTGGCGCCCGCTTCTCGACCTACCCAGCCTTCGGCATGTAGAGATCACAACAAAGGTCTTCAGAACGGGCTGCGTCTTCGCCTGGTAGCTCCCCTGTCACGCCCAGGCGGCGTGACGGGGAGCCGGGCGCGGGCACGCGGTCACAGCGGTAGGCTCAAACGCGATGAGGCTGGTCAAGACCCACGGGTCACTCAACGAGATCTTCGCGCTCGACGCAGTACCGGACGTATGGGCGTCGGATGCTGACCTGCGCGAGTTCGTCCGGCGCGTCTGCGACCGCTCCTCGTGGACCGGCGGCAGTGACGGGATCTACCTCTACGACGCCAGTAGCCCGAACGCCCAGGCGTGGTTCTTCAACCCCGACGGGTCGGCGGCCGAGTTCTGCGGTAACGGGATGCGCGGGCTCGGCCGGCTCATCCTCGACCTGCGCGGCACCGACACGGAGGTCGTCAGCAGCGGTGGCCGGGACTACACGGTGCACCGTGCGCCGTCGACCGCGGAGGGGGTCCGCCAGGTGCTGCTCGAACTGCCGCCGCTGCGCTTCGACGCCCAGGAACTGCCCGCGCCGTTCGCGGGGTTCACAGCTGTGGCCGTGCCGAACCCGCACGTCATCGCGATCGTGGGGGAGTACTCCGAGCCTGACCTGATCGACCTGGGCAAGCGCGCGGACGAAGTGTTCGCGGAGGGCGCCAACGTCTCCTTCCTCCAGCCGCTTGCCGCCCCCGAGGGCACGGCTGCTGAGGTGTTCGTCCGCACCTTCGAGCGCGGCGCGGGCCTGACCCCGTCCTGCGGCTCCGGGGTGGTGGCGTCCCGCGCCGCCTACTCCCAGGTCACCGGCCTCGACCCGGCGCAGCGCCTCGTCGTCCGCAACGCCGGCGGGGTAGCCGCCGCCTCGATCCAGGTGCGGGACGGCAACTGGTATCCCGTCCTCGAAGGCAACGCCACGGTCGTCTACCGCGCCGCGGTTGACCTGGCCGGCAACCAAGCGGGCCCGATCGAATGGGCGACGGAAGAGAACGCCGCATACGCCACGCTCGACGAACGCAACACCGCCCGCCTCAAAGAGCACGGAATCCAGACCGCGCACCCGTAAGCACCAGGGATAAATTCACCGGCAACGGGATGTTCGCGCATGCTACGCGTTATTACGCTTGACTGCGTGAAACGGAGCGGGTGAGATCGGACCATGGGGAGTTTTACGGCGGTTCGATGCTGCATGTTCTTTTTTCCGGGTGATGCAGCACTGTGACTATCTTCGTACATTCGGCCGATGGCCGAAAGGTAGCTGTGCAGGAGACGGGGCATCCAACCGGGCATCCGGTTTTCCTGCTGCACGGCACGCCGGGGAGCAGACTGGGACCGCTGCCCCTGGGACGGGTTCTCTACCAGCTTGGCGTCCGCCTGATCACCTTCGACCGGCCTGGCTACGGCGGTTCTGACCGGCTGGTCTCCCGGACGGTCGCCGACGTGGTGCCCGATGTGCAGGCGATCGCGGACGCGCTCGAAATCGACAGGTTCGGCGTGCTCGGCCGGTCGGGCGGGGGGCCGCACGCCCTGGCGTGCGCGGCGCTGCTGCCGGACCGGGTCACCCGGGCCGGCGTGCTGGTGAGCCTGGCCCCGTGGGCCGCCGAGGGCCTCGACTGGTTCGCCGGAATGGCCGACTCGAACGTACGCGAGTACACCACCGCGGCGAACGGGCCCGAGGAACTGACCGCCCACCTGGTGCGAGTGGCCGCCGACATCAGGGCGAATCCCGTCAGCCACGTCAGCACGCTCAGCCCGGAGATGCCGGAAGTGGACCGGCGCATCGTCGCCGACGCCGGCATCCGCGCGCTGCTCGCGGAGAACTACGCCGAGGCGCTGCGCGAATCAGCGG
>Ga0310811_10003574_pt1 | contig 19584 bp, 17 predicted proteins | sample YCmetagenome_FD_207642 | JGI IMG/M metagenome (GOLD analysis project Ga0310811, IMG submission 207642) | Soil microbial communities from experimental microcosm in Duke University, North Carolina, United States - YC | ecosystem: Engineered > Artificial ecosystem > Soil microcosm > Unclassified ...
AACGCGAACCGGCGCAGCCGGAACCGTATTTGTCGATGGCCTGCTTGGCCGCTTCGAGTATCTTCGGGTGGTTGGTCAGGCCCAGGTAGGAATTGGAGCCAAACATCAATACTTTCTTACCCTCGAGTATGACTTCCGTGTCCTGTCCGGATTCGATCATCCGGAAATAGGGATACAAGCCGGCAGCCCGGGTCATTTCTGCGTCCTTCCATTGAGACACACGTTCTAGTAGATTTTTCTGCATGAATAGCTCCTCCTTAAGCAAAATGAACAAAAAGACCAATAAATAATTAACAGGCTATCAAGGCGCTGGGCATCGTTGGGATGGGAGAAGGTTGGATGAACAAAATTCGTACAACATTCCTTCAGGGCCAATGTCAAAATTACCGCATTGTATGTCCAAATGTCGGCAATCTTGTGTCACCTCACACGGCCCGGCGGAACTCCGTCGGCGTCAGCCCTTGGTGCCTCTTGAAAAATTTACGAAAAAAGAACTGGTCGCTGAAGTGCAGCTCCCCCGCGATGTCGGTCACGGATAGGGCCGTGTCGTTCAGGAGCAGCTTGGCCTCCCGCATGACCATTTCGTCGATCAGCTCCCCCGCCGTCTTGCCCGTGACCTCCTTGGTGGTTTCGGTCAGGTACTTGGGGGTCACGTACAGCTTGGCGGCGTAGAACCGGACGCTCCTCTCCTGGCGCACGTGGTCGGCCAGCATTTGCTGGAAACGCAGGTGCAGCTCTTCCTTCCGGGTACGTTTGATCTTGCGGACCACGGGCGGCTGCAGGTGGGAAGCCAGTTCGTATATGAACGCCATAAAATGATGGCGGATCACGTCTTCGGCGTACGGGGCCTCATGGGCTTTGGCGCATTTGGCGCTGAGCAGCCGCAGCAGCGCGGCCAGCGTATCGGCGTCCGCCTGCTCCAGGAGGAAATAGGGGTTGTGTTGTATGGAAAAAACGTCCCCCAACGGGGCCTCCTGCTCCTTTACGCCCAAACGGGTCACGAAAGAGCGGGTGAAGATCAGGCCCATCACCGTGACATCGGTACTGAAATGACTCAAGTCCCGTATCGTCCTCGGGGAAACGACCATCAGGGAGTTCTTGCGCAGCGTATAGTCCACGTTGTCCAACCGTACCCGCGCGGTCCCGTCGATGACGAGGAAAATCGCCATATAGTCCGTTCGGAACGGACAGGGAATCAGCCGTCGCTTAGCCGCTGCCGTTAGGGACGTGACCACATAAAAGTCCTTCCCGGTCCATTGGCCCTCGAAGTCGGCGATCGCCTGCTCCATGCTCAGCAGCGGAATTCCATCGTTTGTCGTCAATTTCACACTACAATTTACAGAAAATTAACAGACTTTGATTGCATTAATCACGAAACGCGCCACCTCTTTTTTGCGACGCTGTATCATTTTCCAGTACCCTTCTTCATCCAGGTCGAAGGCTTTCTGCACGTAGGCCTTACCGATAAACGGAAAAAGGATGAGCGAGATGATGTGGAGGAAAAGCTGCTCGGCCTCGATCCTGATGACCTTTCCGGCTTTGTGTTCTTCCTGGAGCGCCTTTTGGAAAGTCTCCAGGAAGACCTTGTAGAGCTTCGTCACGTTCCTTCTTTCCATGATCGCCGGGTTCTGCATCATCTCGTGCATGATGAACATGGCGTTGCACGGGTGCGCTTCGCAAAGCGCGATCTCCGCCTCCACCAGCTGCTCGATCTTTTCGAAGAGCGGGATGTCCGCCACCATGATGGGTTGCACGGTCCCCAGGAACCGGTTGAAGGCCTCGTCGAAGATCACCTCGAACAGCCGTTCCTTTGACCGGAAGTAATAATGGAGCAGCGCCCGGTTGATCCCGGCCTCGTCCGCTATGTCCTGCATCCGCGCCCCGGAAAATCCCTTGGCGGTAAACACCTTCCGGGCCGAGTTGCGGATGATATCCTCTGTTGTCTGGTCCATTTTTATCGGTTCTGTTTAACAGCTTTGTTAATGCAAGGTAACAAAAAAGCTGATATTCCCCACTTCGTGCATCCCCATCCCCTTCATCACGGCGCTGGCGGTCTTTTGGGTATAGCTGGCGGTCAGGCTTTTATAGGTGACGACCAGGCCGTAGTCGATTTCGGCTACGCCTCTTTTGACGCGGTTCTCGTAGCCTTCCAGCTTTTGCTCGTCGTTGCGGTTCAGGGTTTTGGATAATATCCCGCCTTCCAGGAGGGCATTGTAAGCGGTCCATTCCGCCCGGGGGGTGCCAAAAAACCAGAGCTGGAATTTTCGCGCGCCGCTTCGGAGGCCGTCGCCCTGGTATTGGGCGCTCCAACCGTTAAAGTAGGGGTTCATCCACCCTACCCTGATCGTCTGATAGATCCCGCCGCCGTCCAGCATCGTACCGGCGTAGCCGGTCACGCCGGCGATCCATTCCAGGCCGCGGCCGACGTGGGCGATTTCCTCCTCCATCGTCAGCTGCTCGTTGAGCAGCAGGTCGTTGGGCAGCTGGTTGGACCAGCCCTCGGGCCGCTGGTAGCCGATCAGCCCGTGGAACCACGACTGGATCGGGCCCGCCAGGGCGATGGACCCCATGACACCGGTGACGGTTTCCGACTGGAAGCTCAGCTTCAGCAGCGGGTTGTAGGAGAATTTGTCGTGCGTCAGGAACAGCGCGCCCGCATACGGATAATTGTTGGGCAGGTACTTTTTGTCGGAGATGTTTGTGGGCGTGTACATGACCTGCATGAGGCCCCAGCCGTAAGTGTTGACGCTACCCGGGCCCGCCGAGGGCATGAGCCAGCGGTCGGCGAAGCGGTCGCGGTGTTTTTTGCTGTAGAAATAGTCGATGCGGGTGCCGTTGGTGTAGCCCTCGTCGGTGCCTTTGCCACGGATGTTGAAGAAGTCGTCGTCTTCGTATATCCTTATAACGGGGTGTAGTTGTGCATTTGCGTTCGTTTCGGACAATATAATGCCAGCCAGCAACCCCAGGATGAGGTAAAACTGTTTCATAACCAATCTGTTTGTGTGTGTAAACGAAAATGCGTCGACTGGTGGCTGGAGGATCCAAGACGTCTGGGCCAGAAGTTGGCGTAGCTGGCGGGGGTTGAAAGCCCAAAATTACGTCGTTTAGCGATAATGTTAAACAAGAGGGACAACTTTGACAAACCGATTACATATCTTCGATTAGTCCGTAATTTCACGGATTAGATCCGTGATAACACAGGAGACGATACAACAGATACAGAACCGGATCGATATCCTGGATGTCGTAGGTGAATTCGTAAAGCTCAAGAAGCGGGGCGCCAGCTACCTGGGACTCTGCCCCTTCCACAACGAAAAAACGCCCTCGTTTACCGTCTCCCCGTCCAGGGAAATCTACAAATGCTTTGGGTGCGGCCGGAGCGGGAACACGATCGGGTTCCTGATGGAGCACGAGAAGTATTCCTACGTGGAGGCGCTGCGCTGGCTGGCGGGCCGGTACGGGATCGAGGTCCAGGAGACCGAAACCTCCCCGGAGTACAAGCTTCAGCAACAGGTTGCCGAAAGCCTTTTTATCCTCAACCAGTACGCCCAGAAATATTTCAGCAAGACCCTGACGGAGACCGAGGAAGGACAGGCCGTGGGGATGTCCTACCTGGAAGAGCGCGGTTTCCGGGCGGACATCATCCAGAAATTCCAATTGGGGTATTGCGGCGAAAGCAGGGACGCGTTTTCGCGGACCGCGCTCACGGCCCAGTTCAACCCGGAATTGCTCCAGCGGAGCGGGCTCTCGGTCCTGAGGAACGAACAGCTTGCCGACAACTACCGCGGCCGCATCATCTTCCCGATCCACAACCCCTCGGGCAAGATCCTTGGGTTCGGGGCCCGGCAGATCAAGAGTAACGACCGCTCCCCGAAATACATCAACACCCCGGAAAACGAGATATACGTCAAGAGCAAGCTGCTCTATGGCCTCTTCCACGCCCGTCACGCCATCGACAAACAGGACGAGTGCCTGCTGGTGGAAGGCTATACCGACGTCATATCCCTCCACCAGGCCGGCGTGGAAAACGTCGTGGCCAGCGGGGGCACCTCCCTGACCCAGGACCAGCTGCGGCTGATCAAAAAATACACCGACAACCTCACCATCGTCTATGACGGCGACAACGCCGGGATCAAGGCCGCGTTGCGCGGGCTGGACATGGCCCTGGAGGAGCGGCTCCAGGTGAGCCTGGTTCTCATCCCCGACAAGGAAGACCCGGACAGCTATGTCCGGAAGGTGGGGTCCGAGGAGTTCCGGGGGTTCATATCGGCCAACAAAAAGGACTTTATTTTCTTCCAGCTGGAGGTCGCCCTCAGGGACGTCGGGGACGACGCCCAGAAGAAGGCGGCCGTCGTCAACCAGATCGCGGAGACCCTTTCCCGGATCAATAAGGCGGAGGACTTTACCCGCCAGCAGGACTATATACGGCGGAGCGCGGAGCTCCTGAAGATCGACGAGGCGGGGTTGAACGCGCTCGTCAATAAGCATATCCGCGACAGGATCGGGAAGCTCGAGGCGCGCGCGCAGACGGCGGCGGCGGCCGACGGGTCCCTGGAGGCGGCGCCGGCGGTGGATGCCGAGGCATCGGATGCCTTCGATTTGCTCAACAAGGAAGAGGCCAACGAACGCGCGTTGATCCGCGTCCTGCTGGAACACGGCAACAAAACCCTGGACGAGGAAGGCGTGGTGGCGGAGTTTATCTTTGGCCACTTCGACGACGCAGAGCTGTTCGAGAACAAGACATTGTACCGGATATTGCGGTTGTACCGCGACCTGTACGTGTCCGGCGCCCGGCCCGATACCAAGTCGTTCCTCTACCACGAGGACGCCGCCGTGAGCAGCCTGGTCATCAGCCTCGCCGAAACCCAGCACGAGATGAGCGAACGGTGGAGCAAGCGCGACGCGGACCTGAACTACGAAACGATGAAGGCGGGATACCTCAAATACCTCGGCGCGGAATACGTCGTCAAGGAGGAAAAAGCCGACCAGGAGCGCTACAAGGACGACGTCCGCTCCACGGTGACGTATATGCAACTCAAGAAGATCAAAAAAATGATGGTCGAAAACCAAAAGGACCTGCAAAAACCCCATACCGCCGACGAGTTCAAGCTCCTCATGGAGACGCACCGGCATTTGAACGAGCTGGAAGCGGAATTGACGCGGCGGCTGGGCACGGTTATACTCAAATAAGCTTCATGTTCCGAAAGACCCTCCCGTTTCTTTTACTGTTTGTATTGTTCTCGTTTTCCGGCGCGTGGCTGCTGGCGACGTATAGCGCGGCTGATCTGGTCCTGTTCGTCAATGGGCATTATACTGCCTTCCTGGACGCGGTGATGCCGTGGTGGACGGACTTCGGGGATGGCGGAACGCACATAGCGATCATCGTGCTGTTGATCGTGTATGCGTGGCGGACTCGGCGTGGTCCGGCGCGGTGGGGATGGCTGGGGTTCCTGGGGTTTGCGCTGCCGTCGCTGACATCGCAGGTGCTGAAGGAGTCGTTCTTCAACCATGTGCCGCGACCGGTGACGTATTTTACGGACACGCCATCCGTGCTCCATCACGTCGCCGGGGTCGAGCTGTGGACCTACAATAGTTTTCCGTCGGGGCATACGATCACGGCGTTCAGCATCGCGCTGACGTTGATCTATCTCTTCCAGCCGCGGCGCGTGTGGGCGTGGACGCTGGTGCTGTTTGCGTGGGCGCTGTCCGTGGGGTATTCGCGGATGTACCTGGCGGAGCACTTTTTCCGGGATGTGTATGGCGGGGCTATCATCGGGACGGTGATGACGTACGCTTCGCTATGGATCGGAGAAAGGACGCAGCCACGCCGGTGGCGACGGCCGGCAGACAGGCCGCTCGCCTAGAGCGTCTGCTGGATGTCGCTGTAGGATAGCGCGAGCAGGTCTTCTTCGCGGATGCCGAGCGCCTCTTTATAGTGGCAGCACTGGGCGGCGAGCGACTCGACCGGCGTGCTGTCGTCCACGTCCACGGCTTCGATCTCGAGGAAGAAACCGAGGCCCTTTACTTCGTCGAGGTGGAACTTGACGTTTTCGATGAAATAGATTTCGCGCGTTTTCTCCACGACGGCCTTGGTGCCAAGGGCGCGGCTGAGCAGGCACCCCAGCGCGCCGGCGTCGACGTCGGGGGATTCCAGCGGGAAATAGCCCTCGTCGCCCGCGCAGGGGTCGGGGCGGGCGCCGGCTTCCTTAAGGATCAGGGCGTTCTCGATCGTGCCGTGTCGCCATTTGAGCTTCCCGTTGGGTACGTGGAAATAGGTGTCGACCTGGTGGTCCTTTGATGCCAGTCTTGCATGGTGCTCCATCAAAAAAGCCCGTATCGGTTCCAGTTGGTCGAGGCGGGCTTTCAATGCTGTATTGAGAGGTTGCATAGTTATTTTTCGGTGGGGTTTTTCTTGCCCGCCCTGAGCTTTTCCAGGGTCGCGTCCAGCCGCCTTTTGCGGGTGTCGTCGCGTTTGGCGTCGGTGATCCAGCGGATGTATTCGCGCTTGTGGCTATAGGGCAGGGTGTCAAAAAAATCCTTGGCTTTGGGGTGGAGGGTGAAGACGTGCTCCAGGTCCTGGGGGACGTTGACCGCCCGTTTGCCGGGGCGTTCGGCGGTTTGGATGTCCGCGCTGCGGGGGGCGGGGGCTGCACTGTGAGCGGCCTTCTGTGCCAGGGCGGTAGCCGTCTTGGCGCCGGCCTTGGGGACCGTGGCGATGGGAGCCGGGAGCTCGTGCGGGACAGGCTCGCGTGTCGCGGCAGTGGCTTCGGCGCGGGCGGCGGCTTCGGCGCAGTTCCCCTTTTTAAAACGGAGCGCGGTCCAGACGTGGTCGAGCGGTTCGGAGAAGGCGATCTCGAAGCCGTGATCGCACAGGCAGTTCCAGCTACAGTCGCGGTTGAGGTCGCTGGCGATCTTGGAGGCCGCCTTGGGATAGGCGACCCAGAGCTTGGCATCGGCCTGGAGCGCCGGCAGCACCTCCGTCAGGATGGACCTGAGCTGGTTATGATTGATGGCAAACACCAATGCAAAGTCGATCTTCTTCATCCTCAGCAGAGGCGTGACGTTCTTTGCAAAAGCAAGCTTGATAAATTGTTTCTCAATAGAGGAGGGAAGGCCCTGGATCAAAAGATTCTTTTCGTCTTTGAGTTGCAGTTTTTCAAACAACGTTTGCGACATGCGACAATACTTTTTGGCGTAAAAAAGTTTTGAACGGAAAGTTTTGAACGGAATGCAAAGGTAAGGTAATCCACACACAAAACCCGCATACCGGCTGAGTTTGCGAGATTTTCTAATCCTCGTCGTCCAGGGAGCCCTCGTCCTCACGCTTGCGCGCTTTTCGGCGGTCCCGGTACTTCAGGATGCCGGCCCGGCTCTCATTCCCTTTGAGCAGACGGCCGATGTTCTTTTGGTGGGTCAGCAGGACGAGCAATGCGACGGATACGGCGAAAATGCGGTACAGTTGCTGGGGTTCGTCAAAGATATACAATATAAAGACCGCGAATGCAACGCCCGACAGGATCGAGCTCAGGGATACGAAGCGGGTCGTATACAAAACCAGGAGAAATACCCCCACACAGGCCAGCGCGACATAGGGCTGGATCGCCAGCACCATCCCAAACAACGTGGCCACGCCCTTGCCGCCCTTGAAATCCGCCCAGAGGGGGAAGATATGACCGACTACGGCGGATAAACCGAGGCCGATCTGGAGGTTGATCAGGGGTGTGCTGTGGATGGGATCGGTATAGTAGGGTATCAGGAGGAAAAGCTTGACGGCCGCCATGCCCTTGAGCATATCCACCACCATAACGATGGTGCCGTATTTGGAGCCCAGCACCCGGAACGTATTGGTGGCGCCCATATTGCCGCTGCCGTACTCACGGATGTCTATGCCAAAGAAAACTTTGCTCACGATCAATGCCGTTGGAATAGAGCCGATACAGTAGGCTAACAATATGACTAGTAATTCGTCCATAGTCCATTGGATTATTCCGGGTCTATAAAGATACGGGATTTAGCCCAAATTATCGTGGCTTTTTCCATAATTGTGCGACCCAGTCCCCTTCCTGGGCGTCTTCGGTTATACTCAAACCGGTGGCGGTGGCGGCTTCGGCGATGACCGGCCGGTCCGCGGACAGGATGCCGCTGAGCAGCAGGAGTCCACCCGGCGCCAGCAGGGCGTGGAGCGGTCCCATGAACTGCAGCAGGATGTGGCGGTTGATGTTGGCCAGGACGACGTCGGCGACCGGGACGCCTTCCAGGTTTTCGGCGAGGTGCCACGTGGTTTTGGCGGCGCCGTTCCTTTTGGCGTTTTCCTGCGCGTTTTCGATCGACCAGGGGTCGTTGTCGAGCGCCCATATCGCCTCCGCGCCCAGGTGCTCGGCCAGGATGGCCAGCACGCCGGTGCCGGTGCCAAAGTCAACGACTTTCCGGCCTTCTATGGGTAGCGTCCGCATGGCCTGGATCATCAGCCGGGTGGTGGCGTGGTGACCGGTGCCAAAACTCATCTTGGGGGTGATGACGAGCTCGTGCGCGATGCCCCTGATGGGTTTGTGGAAGTCGGCGCGGACGGCGCAGAAGTCGCCGATGACGACGGGGTCGAAGTTGGATTCCCAGACCTGGTTCCAGTTCTGGTCCTCGAGGCGGTTGACGGTCGCGGGTAGTCTTCGTTCCGCCCAGGCGTCTTCGTCCAGGCGCTCTTCGGGGATGTATGCCTTGAGCGCGTCGTCGGTTTCCTCGAAGCCTTCGAAGCCCAGGGCTTCCAGCTCGGGGATAAGGAGCTCGCGCTGCGTGGGGTCGGGTTCGGGGATGATAAATTCGAGATAGGCCATGTGTCAAAAGAAAAACGACCCGTCCCCGGGAGAGGGCGGATCGCTTTGGTTATGTTTTTTTCAAAAAAGCTAGAGTGTTTCGGAACCGTCGTCCTGGTGACGCGGGGCCGGGCCGGATTCCGCGTCGGCCCTGAATTCGGTGTCGGGCCGTGGTTCACGGGGTTCGCGCGGGGGACGGCTGTCGCTACGGGGGCCGCGATCGCCACGGTCTCCGCGATCCCGGCGGTCGCCGCCACGGTCGCGGCGGTCTCCGCGGTCGCCACGATCGCCGCGGTCTCCACGATCGCCGCGTTCGCCCCTTTCAGGACGTTCGGGGCGCTCGACATAGCCTTCGGGTTTGGGCATGAGTACCTTGCGGCTCAGCTTGTACTTACCGGTCTTGGCGTCGATACCCAGCAGCTTCACCTTGACCATGTCGCCGTCATTGAGCACGCCTTCCAGCGTCTCGAGGCGCTTCCAGCTGACCTCGGAGATGTGGAGCAGGCCCTGCTTGCCGGGCATGAACTCGATAAAGGCGCCGAATTCCTTGATGCCCTTGACGGGTCCTTCGTAGGTCGTGCCGATCTCGGGCTGGGCGGCGATGCCCTTGACCCAGTTGACGGCCTTGTCGAGGCCTTCCTTGGCCGGGGAGAAGATGCTGACTTCGCCCTGGTTGCCGACTTCCTCGATATTGATGGTGGTGCCGGTTTCGCGCTGGATCTCCTGGATGATCTTCCCTTGAGGTCCGATGACGGCGCCGATGAATTCCTTGTCGATGAACAGCTTGACCATGCGGGGCGCGTGCGGTTTTACTTCCGGACGGGCTTCGGCGATGGTCTCGTACATCGCGTCGAGGATGTGCAGGCGGCCCTTGCGCGCCTGTTCCAGCGCTTCGCGCATCACGTCCATCGGCAGGCCGTCGACCTTGATGTCCATCTGCACGCCGCAAATACCTTCGCGGGTACCCGTGACCTTGAAGTCCATGTCACCCAGGTGGTCCTCGTCGCCGAGGATGTCGGTCAGGATGGCGTACTTCTTATCGCTGTCGCGGGTGATCAGACCCATAGCCACGCCGCTGACGTGCTTGGCGAAGGGAACACCCGCGTCCATGAGGGCGAGCGAGCCCGCGCAAACGGTCGCCATGGAAGACGAGCCGTTGGATTCCAGGACGTCGCTCACGACGCGGACGGTGTAGGGATATTCGCTCCCGGGCATCATCTGCTTCAAAGAGCGGAGGGCCAGGTTGCCGTGTCCCACTTCCCGGCGGCCGGGGGCGCGCATCATCTTCACCTCACCGGTGGAGAAAGGCGGGAAGTTGTAGTGGAGGATGAACTTCGTATAGTCCGACTTCGCGGCGGATTCGATCAGCAGCTCGTCCAGGGGCGTACCCAGCGTAACCGTAGTCAGGGACTGGGTCTCGCCGCGGGTAAAGAGCGCGGAGCCGTGGGGCGTGGGCAGCGGGTCGACTTCCATCGCCAGCGGGCGGACCTGGTCGAGCGCGCGGCCGTCGAGGCGTTTGCGGTCGTCGAGGATCATGCTGCGGACGATTTCCCATTCGAGGTCGGCGTAATACTTTTTGGCGAGCTTCCTGGTCTTGTCATCGATGTCCTCGCCGAGGCTTGCGATCATCTCGTCCTTGAGGGCGTTGAAGGCGTCAGTGCGCTCGTGCTTGGCGGTACCCCTGCGCGCGATTTCCAACAGCTTGTCAGAAGCGTACGCGGCTACCTTTTGTTGCAGCTCGTCGTTGGTCTCGGGCTTCTTGTAATCACGCTTACCGGTAACCCCGACCTTGGCACGAAGCTCTTCCTGGGCCTTGATCTGGGCCTGGATGGCCGTGTGGGCTACCTCGAGTGCCTTGACGAGGTCTTCTTCCGCGCATTGTTTGGCTTCGCCTTCGACCATCATCAGGTTCTTCGCGGTGGCGCCGATCATAAAGTCCATGTCGGACTCGGCCAGCTGCGCGCGTGAGGGGTTGATGACGAAGTTACCATTGTGGCGGGCAACGCGCACCTCGGAAATGATTTCCTTGATGGGAATGTCGGACACGGCCAGGGCAGCGGAAGCGGCCAGGCAGGCCATGGCGTCCGGGAGGACGTTCTCGTCGGAGGATACCAGCGTTACCAGTACCTGCACGTCGCAGAGATAGTCGTCCGGGAACAACGGGCGCAGGGCGCGGTCGATCAGACGGCTGGTCAGCACCTCGTAATCGCTCAGACGGCCTTCGCGTTTAAAAAACGAGCCGGGGATACGCCCGGCTGATGCAAATTTCTCCTGGTAATCGACGACAAGCGGGAAAAACTCTTGCCCCTCTTTGGGGTCTTTGTTGGCGACCACGGTGGCCAGCAGGATGCAATTCCCCTGGCGCACGGTCACGGCTCCATCTGCCTGGCGGGCCAGCTTACCGGTCTCGATCGTCACGATCCGACCGTCGCCCAGGTCAAATGAGCTACTGATTGGTTGTGTTAACATACACTCTGTATAATCGGCGTAAAAAATAATATGTACAAAAAAACTAATTCCCAACTGCTTATTTCGGTTGGGAATTAGTTTTATTTGGACATCGCTGTCTTATTTGCGGATACCTAATTTCTCGATCAGCTGGCGGTAACCCGTCAGGTCGTGCTTGCTCAGGTAGGTCAGCAGGCGCTTGCGCTGGCCGACCAGGTGCATCAGACCCCTTTGGGTAGAGAAGTCTTTCTTATTAGCCTGCATGTGCTTGGAAATATCATTGATTCTCTCAGTCAGCAAGGCGATCTGGCCTTCGATCGAACCCGTGTTCTTGGCTGACCCACCGTATTCAGCAAAAATGCTGGATCTCTTTTCGTTTGTTATCGACATCTTAGATAGAAATATTGCGGCTGCAAAAGTAGGCAAATTCCCTCCAATATCAAAAAAAAGTTAACTTGTTGTTTCGCTATGGTCCATATCTACACACCCCTTACCTCTCCCCGGTTGAATTATGTCCTGGGGGTGATCTTCCGGGATCACCTGCGGGTGGGATATCGGGTGTACACAAATCCCGCGGAGCTTCCCGAAGAGGGCCTGCGCATCTCGTATTCGACTGAGGATTTAGGGGTTGGGCTATGGATACCGGCTTCGCGGGCGCTGGAGAACGGGGGACCGGCATTGGAGGCGATGCGCGGGGCCGGGCCTTCGGCCGCGGTGGGCTCGTTCGACCTGTTCGGGGCGGTTTTCTTTTGTCTTTCCCGGTTTGAGGAATATTTGCCGACGGCCCCTTATGACCACATGAGCCGGTATGAGCCGGAGGGGTCCTGGGCGGCGCGGAACGGCTTTTTGGAACGGCCGCTGGTGGATGAATGGATCGTCGCCCTGGGGCGGGCGCTCGGGCTGCCGGTGGCTGCCGGGGCCCGGCTTTTTGCTTCGTACGACGTCGACCAGCCGTGGTGCTATAAGCACAAGTCCTGGCTCCCGCGTTCCGGGCGCTGGATGGAGCAGTGGCGGGTCCTGTCGGGGCGGGCGCGCGACCCGTTCGATAACTTCCATTGGATGGATTCCGTCAATGCCTTTTTGCCGGAGGCGCCCGTGTACTTCTTCCCGCTGTCCGCGCGGCGGACCGCTTACGACAAGAACCCGTCGCCGGGGCTGCCGGCCTACCAGGAGCTGATACGGGCGCACGGCGCGCGCTACCCCGTGGGGATCCACCCGTCGTTTTACAGCGCCGCTTCAGATTTGCTGGCCTCGGAAATCGAGGTGTTGAACCGGATCACGGGGCTGCCGGTGACGATCAGCCGTTTTCACTATATCCATTTCCGGTTGCCGTCCGATTACCGGCTGTTGCTGGAGCTGGGGATCAGGGCGGACTATTCGATGGGGTACGGGGAACGCAACGGTTTCCGCGCGTCGTATTCGCGGCCGTTCCCCTGGTACGACCTGTTGCGGGAAACCGAAACGTCGTTGCAGGTCATCCCGTTCTGCTGGATGGAGGCGACGAGCTACCACGTGTCGAAGCTGTCCGCGGAGGCGGCGCTGGCCGAGCTTTTATCGTACAAAGCAGCGCTCGACCGGGTCGGGGGCCGGTTCACGCCCATCTGGCACAACAACAGCCTGGGGCTCGATCCCCGGTGGATCGGATGGCGGAAGGTTTACTACGATTTTTTAAAGGCGTTTGTGCCTACCTTGCCTCTATGAGTAAGCGCGTGTGTATTTGTTTGTTGGATGATCCGGTGTACAAACAGTCGTCGATCCGCGTGGCGGAGGCGCTGGCGCGCGCGGGGTATGCGGTGACGCTGGTGGGGCGCAGACTGCGCGGAGCGGTGGCGTCGGCCGCGGGGGGGGACACGACCTTTCGGCGGGTGCGTTTCCGTACGCTGTTCCACGGGGGCAAGCTCTTTTATGCGGAGATGAACCTCCGGATATTTCTTTACCTGGTGTTCCACCACGTCGACCTCGTTTGCGCGGTGAACCTCGATACCATCGTCCCGGTCTGGGCCATTTCGGCACTCAAACGCATCCCCCGCCTGTATGACGCCCGCGAGCTGTTTACGGAGCTGGCGGAAGTGGTCGCGCGACCGCGGGTCCAGCGGATGTGGCTGTGGGTGGAGCGGCGGATGGTGCCGCGTTTCCCGGTCGGCTACGCCGTCTGCCAGAGCATCGCCGACGAGCTGTTACGCCGGTATGGCGTGGGCTATGCGGTGGTCCGCAACCTGACGGTGCTCCGTAACCCCGTCCCGGGCGCCCGGCCGCTGGACCGTCCTTATCTCTTATACCAGGGCGCGGTCAACTACGGGCGCGGGCTCGACGTCCTGATCCCCGCCATGAAACAGGTCCCGCTCCCGCTGGTGATCTGCGGCACCGGCAACTATATCGACCAGAGCCGCGCGCTCGCCGAAAAACACGGCCTGGGCCGCAAGGTCATCTTTACCGGCCAGCTGCCTCCGCGGGAACTGGTCCGCTATACCTACAACGCCCACGCGGGGATCAACCTCGTGGAGCGGGAGGGGTTGAACCAGTATTTTTCCCTCCCCAACAAACTCTTCGACTATATCCACGCCTGTCTCCCGCAGGTCGCCATGGACTATCCCGAATACCGCCGCGTCCAGGAAGCTTTCGAGGTCGCGGTGCTGATCCCCGATGTGACGGAGACGCTGGTCGTGGAGGCGATCCTCCGGTTGTGCAACGACCCCGTGCTCTATGGGCGGCTGCAGGCGAATTGCCGGCTGGCCAGGGAGGTGTTTAACTGGCAGGTGGAGGAGAAGGGGTTGCTCGCGGTGTATGACGGGGCGCTACATAAAAAATAACACATGCATATACACGTCCTCTCTTTCACGATCCCCTACCCTCCCGACTATGGCGGGGTGATCGATGTGTTTGAAAAAATCAGGGCGCTGCAGGCGGAGGGGGTGCGGGTGCATTTGCATTGTTACCAGTATAACCGGGAGAGGGCGGAGGCGTTGGAGGAATATTGCGAGAAGGTGTATTACTACCAGAGGAAGGTGGGGCTTTCGCTGACGTTGCCGCACATCGTGGCGTCAAGGCGGCACGCGTTGCTGGCGACGCGCCTGGACAGGGACGACTACCCGATCCTCGCGGAGGGGGTGCATACGGCGTATCCGCTGGTGCAGGGATGGTGGCCGGGGCGGAAGGTGGCGGTGCGGCTGCACAACGTGGAAACCGAATATTACCGGAACCTGTCGGAGGTGACGCACGACCGGTGGAAGTCGATGTACTATGGGATAGAGAGCGGGTTGCTCCGGCGATGGGAGGAAAGGGTGGCGGCGTTGCCGCTGCTGGCGATACACCCGGGGGTGAAGGCGTATTACGAGGACGTTTTTGGGGCGCGGGAGGTGACGTACCTGCCGGCGTTTACGCGGTATGTGGCGGGGGACAACCCGTTGGGTCGGGGGGAATACGTGCTTTTCCACGGGGACCTTTCGGTGGCGGATAACGTGGAGGCCCTGCGGTGGCTGCTGGAGGAAGTCCGCGGCGAGGGCCGGCTGCCTTGGGTGGTCGCGGGGCGGCAGCCGGACGAACGGGTTTTCCGCCTGATACGGGGACACGCGGGGGTGCGCCTGTACGACAACCCGTCGGCGCCCGACATGGAGGCGCTGATCCGCGGGGCGCAGGTGCACGTGGTACAGTCGTTCAACCCGGAAGGGATTAAAATAAAATTGTTGCACGCGCTCTTTGCGGGGCGTCATTGTATTGCGCAGGAGGCGCTGCTGGCGGGCACGGGGCTTTCGGAAACGTGTCGCGCGGCGGGGGGTGCGGCCGAATTCCGGGCGGCGCTCGATGAGCTCTGGGAGCGCCCGTTCACCGAAGAGGACCGGGCGTTGCGGACGAGGTTGCTGCGGGAGCAGTTCGACAACGGCACGAACGCGCGGGCGCTGATGGCGGCGTTGCGCTAGGGCGGGATTTACACTACAGACGCATTATCCACGACCTTCCCCCGCTCCGTCTTGACGGTGCGGGCGGGGAACTTTTGGATGACGCGGTAGTCATGGGTGGCCATGATGACGGCGGTACCGTAGTCGCGGGCGATATAAAACAGGAGCTGCATGATCTCGTCGGAGGTCTCGGGGTCGAGGTTACCGGTTGGCTCGTCGGCGAGGATGAGCTTGGGGGAGTTGAGGAGGGCGCGGGCGATGTCGACGCGTTGCTGTTCGCCGCCGCTCATCTCGAAGGGCATCTTGAAGCCCTTGGAACGGAGACCGACCTTGTCGAGGACGTCCTGGATCTTCTCGTCGATGAGCTGCTGGTTGGTCCAGCCGGTGGCGCGCAGGACGAACTTGAGGTTATCATAGACGGTGCGGTCGGTGAGGAGCTGGAAGTCCTGGAAAACGACACCGAGGTTGCGGCGGAGGAAGGGCACCTTTTTCCAGCTGACGTTGCGGAGGTTGAAACCGGCGACCTGGCCGTCGCCCTGGCGGAGGAAGAGGTCTCCGTAGAGGGTCTTGAGCAGGCTCGATTTGCCCGACCCGGTCTTGCCCACGAGGTATACGAATTCGCCCTTGTGCACGGTGATGTTGACGTCCTGGAGGATCAGGTTATCGCCCTGGTATATGTTGGCATGCTCTAAGGTGACGATTACTTCTGCCATCGGGTCCGTTTTGTAGAACCGCAAAATACGCAAATACAAGGGATTGATTATACCTAAAAAAATAGTTGTTAAACTAAATATTTCGTCATACCTTAGATATATGCCACCCAAAACACTCACAAAAGCAGAAGAACAAATCATGCAGGTCCTCTGGAGCGTCGGTAAGGGATTCTCCCGGGACATCCTCGAGGCCCTGCCGCAGCCGAAGCCCCACCAGAATACCGTTGGAACGATCCTGAAGATATTGCAGGACAAAGGCTTCGTGGGGGCCAACCTGGTTGGCCGCAACCACGAGTACTACCCGGTAGTGTCCAAGGAAGAGTATTCCAAGAGCTCGTTGAAAAGCTTCGCCAAAAGCTACTTCGACGGTTCCTTCTCGAATATGGTATCCTTCTTCGTGAAGGAAAAGAGCCTGTCGGTGGAAGAACTGGAGAAGCTGTTGCAACAAATTAAAAAGCAAAAGAAATGAATCCCCCGATCGCCTACTTGCTGAAGATGGTCCTGGTGTCGGGCGTGCTCTACGCCTACTACCACGCTGTGCTGCGGGACAAGCGCTTCCACCAATGGAACCGGTTCTACCTCCTGGCGGCGGCGCTGTTGTCGGTGACGCTGCCGCTGTTCCACATCCCCGTCCGGGCGGAAGAGACCCAGGACAACCGCCTCCTCCTGGAGGTCTGGCGGGTGCTGGGCAAGGGGAGCGAAAGCACGGTCACGGTGACGGCCACCCGGGGCCTGACCTGGCTGGCGCTCGTAGGCTATATATATGGGGCGGTGGTAGCCGCCCAGCTGCTGGTGCTGGGCGCGCACCTGGTGAAGCTGCGCCGGATGCGCCGCGGGTCCCCGCACATGCGCCTGGACGACGTCACGCTGGTGACGACCGCGGACCGCGGCACGCCGTTCTCGTTCTTCCGGTGGATCTTCTGGAATAATACCCTGGCGCTGGATTCGGAGGAAGGACAGCGCGTGCTCAGGCACGAGCTGACGCACGTCCGGCAGCGGCATAGCCTGGACAAGGTGCTGATGCAGGTGCTCTGCGCGGTCCTTTTCCCGGTCCTGCCGCTCTACTGGATGCGGCGGGAGCTCCAGCTGGTCCACGAGTACCTGGCGGACAAGCAGGCAACCGAGGACGCTGACGCGTATGAATATGCGCGGCTGCTGCTCAGCCAGGCCTTCCACGCGTCGCCCAACGTCCTTGCGAACAGTTTTTTTCAACACCCTTTAAAAAGACGATTAGCCATGATGACCCGTTTTTCAAACCCCAAGTATACCTATCTGCGCAAGGTCATGTTCCTGCCGGTGGCGCTGTTGCTGTTCGGGCTGCTGGCCTTCCGTGTGGAAGCCAAGCACCCGATGATTATGGTGCGGCTGCGCGCGGCGGAGTCGACCGTGTCGGGCGCGCTGCTGACCAAGGTAACGGCGCCGGATACCGCGCGGCCGGAAGTGATCGTCATCGGTCACCCCGCGCCCGCGCCCAAAAAGCTGGAAGAGGTCACCGTTATCGGTCGCGCGGAGCCCGTCAAGCGGGAGAACGTCACCCTGCAGGACCTCGGGATCACAAGCCAGCCGGCAGCGGTCACCGTCACGGGCCAGCCGCGCAAGCTCGAGTCGGTCACCGTTGTGGGCTACGCCGCTCCCCGGAAGGGGGAGGAAGTCACCGTCACGGGATACGCCCGGCCGTTGGCTAAAAGCTACCTGGATACGCTCCCCGATGCGAATGTAGCCTTTGCCAGGATATCCCAGCCGTCGGACCTCGATAGCGTGCTCATGTTCGTGGACGGGAAAATGTGTCCCCCCTCCATACTCCAGAGCCTCAATCCGAATACCATCGAATCGATAACGGTGCTCAAGGATCAGACCGCGATCAACAAATACGGGCTGCTGGCCAGGAACGGGGTGATCGAGATCACGACAAAAAGCGCCGCGCAGACGATAGCCCCGCAAACGGATGATGACAACAAAGTCTTCACCAAAGTAGAAGTAGAAGCGGGTTTCCCGGGGGGCGACGCCGGCTGGAATGAATACGTCCGCAAAGCCATCACCGCCCATATGGACGAATTGCAGGCCGAGAAAAAGAGCGGTACCTGCGAAATCCAGTTCATCGTCAACCGGCAGGGGGTCGTGAGCGACGTCCAGGCCCTGACGATGCAGGGCACTGCGCTCGCGAACCTTTGCGTCAACGCGATCAAGCGGGGCCCGCTCTGGATACCCGCCCGGAACAACGGTCACGTGGTCAAGGCCTTCCGCAAGCAAAAAATCACCTTCCAAATGCCCTCTGAATGATCGGCGTACTGTCCTCGTACCTGCTTAAAGTCACCCTCCTGTCGGGAGTCCTGTACGCCTATTACCACGTTTTCCTGCGGGAGAGGCCGTCCTTTGGCTGGAACCGCTTCTACCTGCTGGCGGCCACGCTGCTGGCGGTGGGCGCGCCGCTGCTGAGGATACCCTTGCGGGTACACGCTACGGAGGCGGAGACGCCGGTGCTGGTGCACCTGCTGAAGGTTATGCCCGGTTCGGGGGAATCGGGGCTGGAGGGGACCGACACGGGGACGGCGACGGGCGGGGTTTTCCCCTGGGAAAGCGCCGCGCTGGCGGTCTATGGCGCGGTCGCGCTGGCGCTGCTGGGCATCCTGCTCTACCAGGTCCTACGCATCGTCCGCCTGAAAAGACGCGCCGGTCAGCAACGGCTCGACGACGTCACGCTGATCGAAACCGACGCGCCCGGCACGCCGTTTTCCTTTTTCCGCTGGATCTTCTGGGACCGCGCCCTGCCGGTGGATTCGGAACGGGGACGCGCGATCTTCAGGCACGAGCTGGCGCACGTGCGCCAGCGGCACAGCGTGGATAAATTATGGTTACAGGCGCTCTGCGCGCTGTTGTTCCCGGTGGCGCCACTCTACCTTATCAGACGGGAGCTGCAGCTGGTCCACGAATACCTCGCCGATCATATCGCCGCGCGGGACACCGAGGCTTACGCGCGCTACCTGATCGAGCACGCGCTCCACGCGCACCGGGGCGACCCGACCCACGCTTTTGCACGGCATCCTTTGGCCAGACGTATAGCTATGATACAACAGTCTTTGCTCCGGCAGGCGCGGACCTCGGCATGGAAACGCTGGATGGTTCTGCCCCTGTTCGGCGCGGGATTCGGGCTGGCGGCGTTTACGCTACAGCGTTATCCGGCGCCGGTCCCGGCGGCCAGGACCCTGACCGTGGTGATCGATGCGGGTCACGGCGGCGAAGACAAGGGGGCGATGGCCTTTGGTCTCCGCGAAAAGGACCTCTCGCTGACCCTCGCCCGGGAAGTCGAGCGCCAGGCCAGGACATACCCCGTACGCATCCTCCTGTCGCGCAGCGCCGACTCCACGATGAGTGTCGGCGACCGGCTCCGTTACTGTAAGGACAACCAGGCCGACCTGTGCGTGTCGCTGCACGTCAACGCCGATCGGGATGGGCGGGGCCGCACCGGGATCGAAAGCTACCTGGCCAAGGACCGCAACCGCTACTATGACGAAAGCGTCGTGCTGGGGTCGCTGCTCCAGACGCACCTGGGCGCGGTATATACGACGGCGCCCACGCTCTCCCACCGCGAGGCCACCCACATCGGCATCCTGGACCGGAATATTTGTCCGGCGGTATTGCTGGAGGTGGGTTACCTCGATAACAGGAAGGACATGCGTTTTATCACGCAAAAGGGCAACCAGGAAATGATCGCGCGCGAGA
>Ga0310811_10003575_pt1 | contig 19580 bp, 21 predicted proteins | sample YCmetagenome_FD_207642 | JGI IMG/M metagenome (GOLD analysis project Ga0310811, IMG submission 207642) | Soil microbial communities from experimental microcosm in Duke University, North Carolina, United States - YC | ecosystem: Engineered > Artificial ecosystem > Soil microcosm > Unclassified ...
CGTGCAGTCCTACCACAACACCCTGGCGCCGTTCGGGGTGGCGCTGGCCCAGGACAAGCCGCCGTTCAACGACGTGCGGGTGCGCCGCGCCATCTCCATGGCGATCGATCGCCAGAAGATGGTCGATACCGTCTTCGAGGGCCACGGCATCCTGGGCTGGGGCGTGCCGTACCTCTACTACCAGGACACGGTGCCGACGGCGAAGGACCTCGGCCAGTACTGGCAGTACCGTCCCGCCGACGCCAAGAAGCTGCTGGCCGAGGCCGGGCACCCCAACGGGTTCGAGACGACCCTGTTCTACTACGAGTACTTCCCGCAGATGACCTCGGAGGTCCAGCTGGTCCAGCAGGACCTCAAGAAGAATCTCAACATCGACATCAAGATCACCAAGCTCGACTACACGACCTATTACGGGCGCTACGTGGACAGCAAGTGGGACGGGATGTCGTGGGGCTTCCAGTCCGGCCACGCCGTCGGCCTGGACGAGCGCACCTATCAGTACATGCACTCGGGATCCACCAAGAACTTCTTCCGCGTGAAGGATCCGGTCATCGACGACCTGACCACGAGGCTGCGCCGCACCCCCGACAAGGCTGAGCAGCGCGCGCTGACCAAGAAGGTCGTGGAGCGCGAGCTCGACCAGGTGCTGCGGATGTGGATGCCCTACGACAACGGCTTCCTCGTGTTCCAGCCGCACATGCGCAATGCGGCGGCAGGGGCGCTGCGCCGCACCGACGGCTACGGCTCGCCGGCCCTGGCCCGGACCTGGCTCGACAAGTAGGCGACCGGCCCGACCGCCATGCACAAGTACGTCCTGCGCCGGGTACTGCTGGCGGTGCCCGTGCTCGTCCTGTCCTCGCTGATCGTCTTCGGCCTGATGCGCGTCATGCCGGGCGACGCGCTGACCGCGCTCATGGCCGAGTCCGGCAACGTCAGCGAGCGGGAGCTTGCGAAGCTGCGCAAGGACCTCGGCCTCGACCTGCCGTACTACAAGCAGTACCTCGTCTGGGTCTGGCAGATGGTGAGCCTCAACCCCGGCGACTCGATCTTCACGAACGAGCCCATCCCGGTGGCGCTCAAGAAGGCGATCCCGGTCACGGTGGAGCTGGCCGCGCTGGCGATGGTGCTCGGCCTCGTCATCGCGATCCCCATCGGCGTGCTCTCGGCGACGCGGCAGGACACGGCCTCCGACTACGTCGGGCGCGTCGTGGCGGTCTCCGGCCTGTCGTTACCGGACTTCTGGCTGGGCACGCTCGTCATCACCTTCGCGGCGATCTGGTTCCACTGGATCCCGCCCATCGGCTACGTGAGCCTGTGGGAGTCCCCCTGGCGGAACCTGCAGCAGTTCCTGCTGCCGGCCGCGGTGCTGGGCTTCCGCCTGTCGGCGGCGACCATGCGCATGACGCGCTCGACGGTGCTGGAGGTGCTGCGCGAGGATTACGTGCGCACCGCCTGGGCCAAGGGGCTCGAGGGCCGCATCGTGGTCTACAAGCACGCGCTCAAGAACGCGCTCATCCCGGTCGTCACGATCGTGGGCGGCCAGCTCGGCGTGCTGCTGGCCGGCACCGTGGTGGTCGAGACGATCTTCGCGCTGCCCGGCATGGGCCGGCTCACGGTGGAGGCGATCCTCTACCGCGACTACCCGGTGGTGCAGACCAACGTCATGCTGGTGGCGGGCACGCTCGTGACGATCAACCTGCTCGTCGACATGACCTACGCGTACCTGGACCCTCGAATCCGTTACCGGTGAGGTGCTGATGTCGACGACAGCCGCTGCCCGCGTCGCGACGCTCGACGAAGGGCCCGACACCCCCGCGATCAGCCGCCTGCGGCTGCTCCGGGTCGCCATGAAGCGCAAGCCGCTGGGGGCGGTGTCGGCGGCCCTGCTGGTCGTGCTGGTCCTGACGGCGGTGTTCGCCGACGTCCTGGCGCCCTACGATCCGCTCGCGACGCAGCCGGAGATCCGCCTGGCCGCGCCCAGCCGCGCTCACCCCTTCGGCACCGACGACATCGGGCGCGACGTGCTCAGCCGCATCATCCACGGCGCCCGCATCTCGCTCTGGGTCGGTCTCCTGGCGGTGGGCATCGGCACCGCGGCCGGCATGGTCGTGGGCCTGCTGTGCGGCTACTGCGAGGGACGCCTGGACCTGGTCATGCAGCGGATCATGGACGCGGTGCAGGCGATCCCCGGTCTCGTGCTGGCGCTGGCGATCGTCTCGGTGCTCAAGCCGAACACCACCAACGCCATGATCGCCATCGCCATCGTCATCATCCCCGGCAACTCCCGCATCGTCCGCGGCGCGGTGCTGTCGTCCAAGCAGAACCGCTACGTGGAGGCGGCCCAGGCGATCGGCTGCCGGCATCCGCGCATCATCCTGAGCCATATCCTGCCGAACGTGACCGCGCCGATCCTGATCATCGCCTCGATCTGGCTCGGCAACGCGATCCTCATCGAGGCCACCCTGAGCTTCCTCGGCCTCGGCACCCAGCCGCCGACGCCGTCGTGGGGGCTCATGCTGAGCAGCACCGGGCGCGCGTTCATGGAGCAGGCGCCGTGGCTGGCGATCTTCCCCGGCCTCGCGATCAGCCTGGCCGTGTTCGCCTTCAACCTCTTCGGCGACACGCTGCGCGACGCCTGGGACCCGAAGCTGCGCAAGGGCTGATCATCGCCCGCGAGATCCGGCGCGCTCGCGCGCGCTGGGGTATCCTCGGGCCCATGCCGCTCGTCGCCGCCTTCGCCCTGCCGCATACGCCGCAGCTGCTGGTGCGTCCACCGACGGAGGACCGCGAGCTGGTCCTGCGCGTGCACGCCGCCTTTGCCGAGGTGAAGCGGCGGCTGACGTCGGCCCGGCCCGACGTCATCGCGGTCATCGCCGGCGACCACATCGAGGGCTTCTTCCTGAACGCCGTCCCCGCGCTGGCCGTCTTCGTGGGCACGCGCGCCGCCGGCGAGTTCGGGCGCTATCGCTACGGCTTCGACGTCCACGAGCCGCTGGCCCGCGCCATCGTCGAGCAGGGGATCGAGGGCGGGTTCGATCTGACGTACTCGCAGGACGTGCCGCTGGACTACGCGTTCTACGTCCCGCTGCACTTCGCGATGCCCCAGCCCCAGGTCCCGATCGTGCCGCTGTACGTCAACGTCTACCTGCCGCCGCAGCCGGCGCCGCGCCGCTGCTATGCCTGGGGCCAGGCGCTGCGGCGCATCCTGGACGCGCGTGTCGAGCGCGTGGCGCTGATCGCCTCGGGCGGGCTCTCGCACTATCCGGGCACCGATCGCTACAGCTCGCCGGACTACGACTTCGACCGGGCCCTGCTAACCTCGCTGGTGGAGGGGCGGGGCGCCGAGACGGCGCGCCTGACCGGCGAGGAGCTCGACAAGGCGGGCAACGTCGAGCTCCGGACGTGGATCACCCTGCTGGGCGCGGTGGGCGCGGCCCGCGCCGAGGTGCTCTGCTACGAGCCCTCCTGGCACCACGGCAACGCCGCGGTGGCCTGGCCGCTGTGAGCGCGATGGAGAGCCACTACTTCTTCCCGCCGGCCACAGCGTATCCGCTGAACCGGTTCCTCTTCGCGCTGAAGTCCAACAACGCCGTGCGCGAGCGGTACGCCGCCGAGCCCGAGCCGACCATGCGCGAGCACGGCCTCGACGAGGACGCCCGGAGCGCCCTGCGCGAAGGCAATCGCGACCGCCTGGTGGCGCTGGGCGCCCATCCCTACCTGGTCTTCATGGCCCAGGTGCGCCTGTCGATGGCGCGCGATCCCGGCAACTTCGAGTACTTCTGACTTCGAGTATGCCCAGGGCACGGGCGATGCGACCGGGCGGGCTCACTGGATCTTGTCCACGTAACCGGCGGCGCGGCGGAAGTTGTCCGGGACGTGTGGCCCATACGCCATCAGACCACCGGCCTCGGCGAACTCCTCCTCTGGGTACATTCCGGGCAGTCGATGCCGCCCCGCCAGGGCCACGATTCGCGCCCGCTGACTTCACAGGAACGCGTCAGGGATCGTGAGCAACGCGGTGGCTCGCCTCCCGAGGGCGGTGTTGAAGGCCCGCTCGACGTCCTGATCGTCGCGCGCCTGGATCACGTCGAGGCCGACGCCAAGCCGGCTGGCCGCGGCGTCCAGACCCTGGAGCGCCATACGCTGCGCGTCACTCCGCGGGCACGCTTGGCGGCGAAGGCGGCCGGGCCTCCATCGGTGACGATGACCTCGATGTTGAGCGCCAGCAGCTCCGACATCAAGGTCGAAAGGCGCTCCATCCGCCCGCCCGCCGCCCGGAGCACCAGGTCGATCTCGGGATACCCGAGCGCCGCCATGGGCCTCGCGAAACGCCTCGACGTTGTTCGTGTGGACGACGCCGCTGGTCAGCCAGCCGATTCGTGGCGGTTTCCGCGGGGCCGGCTGGGCCTCGGCGCCGTCCAGCGCTGAGGGGGCAGGACAGACAGGGCGAGCACGATCGCGAGCGCCACGCCCAAGCCCCTCACGAGCGCGAGGCGCTCAACCCCGTCCAGCGCGACCCATCTGCTGGCCGGGGGGTGTCGGGTCATCGGGATGCTCCCTGCTCCGGTGGCGTCGGGCCGTCCGGAGGGGCGCGGCGGTCTATGCCGGCAGACGCTCGTACATCCCGTGGACCTCGGCGCCGTGGAAGCGCGCCACCTGGTTGGTCGGCGGCAGGGTCTCCGAGTAGAAGAACTCCGGCAGCTCGTCGTCCTTCGCGGTGAAGCCGGCCCGGCGGTTGAACTCGTGCTCCATCCGCAAGGTTTCCCGGCCGAGGGCGGGGAAGAACTCCGCGGTGAGGCTCGTGCCGTGGGCGGCGTTGATCGCGTCCACGATGAACTGCACGTTGGGCTCGGTCACGCTGCGGCCGAAGATGCAGAGGCCCAGCGAGTCCGTCGCCGCGATGTTGGTCTGCACGGTCAGGCTCTGGCTGATGATCGCGTCGAGATCCATCTCGCGCGTCTTCAGACGCGGCAGGTTGCCGGCGGTGTGATCGGCGCCCTGGGCCGTGGCCATCATGGCGACCCCGGTGGCCTCGACCACGCGCGGGTCGTAGGCGCTGATCGCCTGCTTCTTGATGACCGGCACGCGGCGGACCTTGTAGTGCTCGCCCACCCGCGCGGTGCCCTGGGCCCAGATCCGCCCCTTCTCGGTGCCGGCGCCGACCTCGGCCAGACACTCGGCCATGAACTTCGCATCGCCGAAGGCGCCGAGCCCGGCTTCCATGAGCACGGCCAGCATGGCGCCCGTCTCGATCGTGTCCACGCCGAGATCGTTGGCGACGTAGTTGAGCTGGGCGAGATCGTCGGGATCGCTGAGCCCGCAGTTGGTGCCGAGCAGCCCCAGCGTCTCGTACTCCACGGGCGAGACGACCTCCTTGCCGGAGGCGTCGGCGTAGACGTTGCTGCACTGGATGATGCAGCCGGGCATGCAGGCGTGCGTCTGCTCGCCGCCCCGGGCATTGTTGGTCTCGGTGATGTAGTCGCCACCCATCTTGAAGCGCTCGCCGGAGGAGACGTTGACCTGCTGGCCGGCGCTGAAGTTGCGCACGGGCAGCCCGCCCATCTGGTTCTGGACGTCGGCCATGCCCATCGTGCCGATCTTCTGATAGAAGTTCGTCACGATGCCGTCGGCCTGCAGCATCTTCGCGTAGTCCTTGATCGCGGCGTTGACCTTCTTGGGCTCGTGGAAGGCGGGGATCTTGTCGAGGTCGACGACGATCGCCTTGACCCTCTTGGCGCCCATCACCGCGCCGACCCCGCCGCGCGCGGCCAGGCGCGAGGGCCGCCCGTCCTTGTCGCTGAAGGCGATGCCGGCCAGCAGTCCCTGGTACTCGCCGACCGGACCGCACAGCGCGACCGTGACCTTCTTGCCGTACCTCGCGTGCAGCATCCGGTCAGCTTCGAAGTTGCCCTTGCCGAGATAGGGCGTGCCGTCGTCGAAGGCGATGGTGCCGTCCTTCTTGAAGTGGAGGACGACCCACGTCGGCGAGGCGCCGTGCAGGGTGAAGCCGGCGATGGACTGCTGGCCGAGGCCGTAGGAGAACGAGCCCCCGCCGTTGGCCTCCTTGATGCCGCCCGTCAGCGGGCTCTTGCACCCCACGCTGGTCCGGTTGGCATTGGAGAAGCTCGAGCCCGCGAACGGCCCGGCCGAGAAGATGAGCGGGTTCTGCGGCGACAGTGGGTCGACGGTGGCCGCGCCCAGCTCCAGCAGCGTGCGGGCGATCAAGTGGCGTCCTGCCTTGACGATGTCCTCGCCTTGCAGCTCGCGCGTGCGGATCGTCTGGTCGTCCAGCCGGATGTCATGATACTTACGCATCGGTTGCTCCTCGCCGGTCGGGAAGTTTGAACCCGAAGCCGGCTCAGTTTATCAGGATCGACCCGGGAGGTAACGATGAACGGCTCGCGGGGGGTGGCCCTGGCTCTGGTGCTGTGCACGGCGATCGCGCTGGCCCCGCCGCCGGCCGCGGCCCAGACCAGGCCCGACGGCGAGATGCGCTGGGCCCTGTACGTCACGCTCTCGCCCCAGTGGTTCGATCCGGCCGAGGTCGTCGGCGTGCTCACGCCGTTCTGGGTGATGTACGCGCTGCACGACGCGCTGGTGAAGCCGATGCCGGGCAACCAGCTGGCGCCGAGTCTCGCGGAGTCCTGGACGGTCAGCCCCGACCACAAGACCTACGAGTTCAAGCTGCGCGAGGGGCTCAAGTTCCACAACGGCGATCCGTTCACCACCGAGGACGTGCAGTTCAGCTTCCAGCGGGCCAAGGGCGCCAAGATCTTACAGGAGAAGGTCCGCGAGATCAGCATCGTGGACCGCTACCGGATCCGTTTCCACCTCAAGGAGCCGTGGCCGGACTTCATGACCTTCTACGGCACGCTGGCGACCTCGGCGGGGTGGATCGCGCCCAAGAAGTACATGGAGCAGGTGGGCGTCGATGGCTTCAAGAAGGCGCCGGTCGGGCTCGGCCCCTACAAGTTCGTCAGCAACACCGCCGGTGTCGAGCTGGTGATGGAGGCCAACGAGAGCTACTGGCGCAAGATGCCGTCGGTGAAGCGCCTGGTGTTCAAGAGCGTGCCCGAAACGACGACCCGCCTGGCCATGCTCAAGCGCGGCGAGGTCGACGTCGCCTACCTGCTCGATGCGCCGATGGCCGAGGACATCAAGAAGGATCCGGGCCTCAAGCTGGCGTTCTCGGGCGCCATCGGGACCTTCTATCTCGACTTCTTCGAGCAGTACGATCCGAAGTCGCCGTGGGCCGATCGGCGCGTGCGCCTGGCGGCGAGCCTCGCCATCGATCGCAAGGCGCTGAACGAGGCCGAGAACCTGGGCGCCTCGCGGCTGAACGGCGGCCTGGTGCCGCGCACGTTCGACTTCGCGATCCCGCTCGAGCCGCATCCCTACGATCCGGCCAGGGCCAGGGCACTCCTCGCCGAGGCCGGCTACCCGAACGGCTTCGATGCCGGCGACCTGCATCCCTGGCCGCCGTACGCTTCCGTCGGCGAGTCGATCAATGCCTATCTCGGGGCGGTCGGCATCAAGACGCGCGTGCGCACGATGGAGCGCGCCGCGTTCTACGCGGCGCTGGCCACCAAGAAGCTCAAGGGCATCTGCGCGTGCATCGACGCGGTGTACGGCAACGCCGCCTCCCGCCTGTCCCAGCTGGTCCCCGCCGATGGCGCGTACGCCTATGGCGCCGACCCCGACATCGACGCGCTCTACCGCCAGCAGGCGCGCGAGACCGACCGGAAGAAGCGGGAGCAGATGCTGCGCCAGGTCCAGCAGCTGCTCTACGACCGCGTGCGCTTCGCCGGGATCTACGACTACATCTGGCCCAGCGGCATCGGCCCCCGCGTGGAAGACCCCGCGCTCATGCACATCGACCCCTACCCATGGTCCGCGCCCCTGGAGGACGTCAAGCTCCGCAAGCGCTGACTACGGTTGCGCGACAGGCCCCGACTCGGCGTCAGCGCCAGAGGCGGGACGACGCGATCCGCGCGCCTTCGGTCAGCGAGCGAAACTTCGCCCAGGCGATCTCCGGCTCGACCTGCAGGGCCGAGCGCGCGAACGTCGCGAAGCCGCAGTCGGTGCCGGCGATGACCCGCTCGCGCCCGACGACGTCGGCATAGCGCTCGATCCGCTGGGCGACCAGCTCGGGGTGCTCGATGAAGTTCGTCGTCGAGTCGAGCACGCCGGGGATGATCAGCCGGTCGTCGGGCAGCTTCACCTCGCGGAAGACGATCCACTCGTGCTCGTGGCGCGGATTGGCGCCCTCGAACGAGAGGGCCTGGGGCCGGGCCCGCAGCGCGATGGGCAGGATCTCGCGCAGCGGGATATCGCGGTGATGCGGCCCCTCGTAGTTGCCCCAGCAGAGGTGCAGGCGGACGCGGTCGGCCGGGATGTCGCGCAGGGCGTGGTTGAGCGCCTCCACGTTGGCCTCGGCGATCTTGCAGAACTGGGCGTTGCTCAGCTCGGGAAACGCCAGGTGGCGGCTCATGGCCAGGTCGGGGCAGTCGACCTGCAGCAGGAAGCCAGCGCGATGGATGGCGTCGTACTCCTCCTTCATGACGTCGACCAGCCGGGCCAGGTAGGCCTCGCGCGTGGGGTAGTGCTCGTTGCGGAGGAAGTGCGCGATGACACCGGGCGAGGCCGCGGTCATGAACGCCTCGGCCGGCTGCACGCCCTGCAGCGCCGTCTTGAAGTTGGCGACGTCGCGGCCGACCGCCTCGCGATCCTTCCACTCGATGGGCCCATTGCAGGTCGGGCGCGAGACGGTCGAGGGGCGCTCGGAGCGCGCCGCGGCCTCCGGGAAGTCCGCCCAGTCCGGCCGCGGCCGCGTGGGCGCCGCAACATGGCCGTCGAAGCCGGTGAGGCGATGGCGGACGTAGGTCGAGTAGCCGACCTTGCCCTGCTCGCCGTCGTTGACGACGTCGAGGCCGACGTCGATCTGCTGGCGGACGATGTCGCCCACGGCGCGGCTGACGCGCGCCTGCAGCGCGACGGCGTCGGGCGGCGTGCCGCCGTCGAGCGCCTCCAGCATGGCGGTGAGGTCCCACGCGCGGGGCAAGCTGCCGGTGTGCGTCGTGAGGATGCGGTCGGTGCTGCGCTTCATCGCGGGCCCTCCCTCGTGTGTGCTGGCCCCGAATGTTATCTTGTGACCGCCGATGGTCAAGGTCATCACGTCCATCAGACGCAAGCCCGGCATGGCGGTGGACGAGTTCCAGCGCTACTGGCGCGAGCAGCATCCCGCCGTCGTCACGGCCTTGCCCGGCATCCGGCGCTACGTGCAGTCGCACGTGCTGCCCACCGGCTATCGCAAGGGCGACCCGCCGTGGGACGGCATCGCCGAGGTGTGGGCCGACGACACCGACGCCCTGCGGGCGATGACGCGCAGTGCCGCCAATCTTGCCGTGCAGGCCGACGAGGCGCGCTTCATCGATCGCGCGAGCATGGGCCTGATCGTGACCGAGGAGCACACGGTGCTCGACGGTCCGGCCGGGCCCGAGGCGGTGAAGGGGATCGAGTTCCTCAGCCGGCGCCCCGACCTGAGCGTCGAGGCGTTCCAGGAGCACTGGCGCACGCGCCACGCCTCGATTCTGGCCAAGATCCCCGGGCTCACCCGCTGCGTGCTGAGCCTCACCCGGCGCTCCGCCTACACGGCGGGCCGCGCGCCCATCTACGACGGGGTCACGCTCATGTGGTTCGCCTCGCCCGAGGCCCTGCGCGGCGCCGCCGCCTCGACGTCGTACGCCGACGCTGTCGCCGATCGTCCGGCCTTCCTGGCCTCGAGCATGCCGCCGTTCATCGTCACCCACGAGCACGTCATCGTCGGCTGACGCCGATGTCCTGAGGAGGATCCCGTGAGCAACCGTGCCGTCGTCGTCGACCCCGAGGCCCCTGGTCGTCTCGTCGTCCGCCCCGTCGCCGATCCCGTGCCCGATCGCGGCGAGGCGGTGGTGCGGCTGAAGGCGCTCTCGCTCAATCGCGGCGAGGTCCGCCGCGCCGGCATGGCGGCGGCTGGCTGGCGCCCGGGCTGGGACCTCGCCGGCGTCGTCGAGCGCGCGGCCGCCGACGGCTCGGGCCCGAAGGCCGGCGCGCGCGTGGTGGGGATGCTGGGGGAAGGCGCCTGGGCCGAGCGCGTGGTCGTGCCCACCCACGCACTCGCCGAGCTGCCCGAGAAGGTGACGTTCTCGCAGGCCGCGACCCTGCCGGTCGCCGGGCTCACGGCGCTGTATGCGCTGGCCAAGCGCGGCTCGCTGCTGGCGCGGCGAGTGCTCGTGACGGGCGCGACGGGCGGCGTCGGCGACTTCGCGGTGCAGCTCGCGCGGCTGGGCGGCGCCCACGTCACGGCCAGCGTGCGGCGCGCCGAGCAGGGCGCGATGATCCGCCAGGCCGGCGCCCACGAGATCGTCGTCGGCGACGAGATCCCCGCCACGCCCAAGTACGACCTCGTGATCGAGTCGGTGGGTGGGCGCACGCTCGGCACCGCGCTGGCCGCGCTGGAGCGTGGCGGGGTGTGCGTGACCCTGGGCGTGTCGGCCTCGGCCGAGGTCACGTTCGACACGCGCACGTTCTTCGTCGGCGGCCGCTCGACGCTCTACGGCTTCTACCTCTTCGTCGAGCTGGGGCAGGAGACGGCGGGCGAGGGACTCAAGCGGCTGGCCGACCTCGTGGCGGCGGGTCAGATCGCGCCGCGCATCAGCCTGGAGCGTCCGTGGTCAGAGATCGGGCAGGTCGCACAGGACCTGATGGCGCGACGCTTCCCCGGAAAGGCCGTCCTCACGCTCGACTGAGGGCGGACAAGCCCCGGCCGCGAGGGATCGCTCGCAGTACTATCTCCACCGTGTCCACGGACGTCACGGCTGGCGAGCTGCTCGATCGGGCCGCGCGGCTGCGCCCGGTGCTGCGCGAGCGCGCCGCCGAGTGCGAGCGACTGCGGCGGGTTCCTTCCGAGACGGTCAAGGATCTCGTCGCGGCCGGGCTCGTGCGTATCGGGACGCCGGAGCGCTATGGCGGTCACGGTCTGGACATCGACACCGGCCACGCCGTCGCCTGGGAGCTGGGACGGGCCTGCGGCTCCACCGCGTGGTGCTGCTCGCTCTGGATCGTGCACAACTGGTGGCTGGGGCACTTCCCCGAGGCGGCGCAGGCAGAGTTCTTCGCCGAGGGTCCCGACACCTTGTCGAGCACGTGCCTGAATCCAGCCGGTGGCCGGGCCGAGGTCGTGAGCGGCGGCTTCCGGGTCTCCGGGCGCTGGAGCTTCTCGAGCGGCTGCGACGCCTCGCGCTGGGCGATGGTCTCCGTGCCGGGAGCGACACCGGGCTCGACCCGCTGGCTGCTCCTGCCGCGCGAGGACTACGAGATCGTCGACACGTGGTTCGCCTCCGGCATGCGGGGCACGGGGAGCAATGACATCGTCGTCCACGACCGGCTCGTGCCCGACCATCGTGCGCTCGATCCCGACCGGGCCGGCGAGCCCGAGCGCGTCGGCTGGGAGCTGCACCGACGACCGAGCTATCGCGTGCCGCTGCGCCTGCTCACCGGCTGGGACCTGGCGGCGCCGCTGGTGGGCATCGCCCAGGGCGCCGTGGACGAGTTCACCGAGCGCGTGCGCGTGAGGGGCGGCGAGACGGTGGCGCTGCAGCTCCGCCTGGCCGAGGCCGCAGCAGAGGTCGACGCGGCGCGCACGATCCACCGGCGCACGGTCGGCGCGCTGATCGCGCGCGCGACGGCCGGCGAGCGCTTCGGCGAGCTGGACCGCGCGCGCACGCGGCGCGACAAGGCGTTCGTCGCCCGGCTGTGCGTGCAGGCGGTCAACCGCCTGTTCGAGGGCGCCGGCGCCCGGGCCATCGCCGAGTCCGAGCCGCTGCAGCGCTTCCATCGCGATGCCCACGCGGCCTCGCACCACGCCGCGCTCGCCTGGGACGGCGCCGCCGAGGCCTACGGCCGGACCGCCCTGACGCGGACCGGCCTTGACAACCCGTAGGGCGCCATCTGTAATGGCGCGCGCGAGACCGTCGAGCGCGTCGTCCAAAGGAGGGCGTCCATGTCCCGATCCGGCCTGGGCCGTCTCACGTGTGTCCTGATCGCGAGCGTGCTGGTGGTGGGCGCCTTCCTGGCGAGCGATGCGCCCGCCCAGGCCAAGAAGCTGAAGATCGGGGTCATCTTCGACTACACCGGGCCCCTGGCCGGCGGCGGCTCCGAGCTGCACGCCCTCGGTGCCAAGATCATGATCGACTACTTCGCCAAGAAGGGCGGGGTGGAAGGCTACGGGATCGAGGCGCTCTACGCCGATGCGCAGAGCAAGCCCGAGGTCGCCATCAACGAGGCCGTGCGGCTGATCGAGCAGGAGAAGGTCGACATGCTGCTGGGCTTCTACTCCTCCGCCCAGTGCGTGCCGGCGGCGGCCCGCGTCGAGCAGCTGCACAAGTTCATGTGGATCACCACCTGCATCTCCTCGGCGGTCCTCGAGAACCGTAACCTCAAGTACGTCTTCCGGGTGCAGCCGAGCGGGCGGCAGTTTGGCCTGATGTCGATGGACTTCATCGCCCAGAACGCCAAGAGCAAGTTCGGCAAGGAGCCGAAGGATCTCCGGGTGGCGATCATCCACGAGGACGGCGCCTACGGCGTGGACGTCTCCAAGGGCAACGAGGAGGGCGCGAAGAAGGCCGGCTTCAACATCGTCCTGAAGGAAGGCTACTCGGCGACGGCGCCGGACCTCTCGCCGCTGGTCACCAAGCTCAAGCGAGGCCGGCCCGACGTCATCTTCCACACCGGCTACAACCCGGACATCTCGCTGTTCCTGCGCCAGGCCCGCGAGCTGGGGCTGCGCTTCGGCGCGCTGGTCGGCCACGGCGCCGGCTACGGCGTGTACGACAAGCTGAAGGAAGCGCTCGGCAAGGACGTGAACTACTTCTTCAACGTGGATCCGATCTCGGTGTGGCTGACCAACGAGAAGGCGCTCAAGCCCCAGCTGCCGGCCCTCATCAAGATGGTCGGTGACGAGTACGAGAAGGCCCGGCCGGGGCTGGCCATCAAGTCCGCCCACGTCGGCATGGCCGCCAGCAACACCTACGTGCTCATGACCGAGGTCCTGCCGCGCGCCATCAAGAAGTACGGCGGCATCGACGCCGACGCGCTCCGCAAGGCTGCGCTGGAGGTCGACCTGCCGGAGGGCGGCACGATGCTCGGCTTCGGCGTGAAGTTCGCCGGCGAGGGCTCGCCGATGGCCGGGCAGAACGAGCGCGCTTTCCCCGTCATCATCCAGTACGTCGACGACAAGCCCTACGTGGTCTGGCCCAAGAGCCTGCAGCACCGCGAGCCGGTGCTGCCGCTGCCGGGGACGTCGCCCTACTCGGCGAGCTGAGGAGGGCTGGCGAGCGCGATCGTGCTCGCGGTCGAGCGGCTCCACAAGCGCTTCGGCGGCTTCACCGCGGTGAACGACGTCTCCTTCCGCGTGGAGCGCGGCGAGCTGCTCGGCCTCATCGGCCCCAACGGCTCGGGCAAGAGCACGATCTTCAACATGCTGGCCGGCGCGCTGACGCCGAACCAGGGCTCGATCTCCTTCGAGGGACGGGAGATCGCCGGCCAGCCGCCCCACCGCATCGTCAACCTCGGCATCGGCCGCACCTTCCAGATCCCCCGGCCGTTCCGGCGCCTGTCGCTGGTCGAGAACGTGGTGCTGTCGGGCTTTTATGGCCAGGGCCGGGCCTCGCGCGCGCGCGCCTTCGACGCCGCCGAGCGGGCGCTGGCCCTGGTGGGGCTGCCGACCGATCGCCGGGCGAGCGTCGACGGGCTCGGCGCCGCGGCGCTGAAGAAGCTGGAGCTGGCCAAGGCCCTGGCCTCGTCGCCGCGGCTGCTGCTGGCCGACGAGAGCCTGAGCGGCCTGGACGAGCAGGAGATGGATCAGGCTGCCGACATGCTCCGGCGCATCTGCAAGGAGGAGGGGATCACGATCATCTGGGTCGAGCACATCATGGGCGTGCTCATGCGGGTGGTCGATCGCGTGATGGTGCTCGATCACGGCGAGAAGATCGCCGAGGGGCTGCCGGCCCAGGTCGCCGTCGATCCCCGGGTCATCGAGGTCTATCTCGGCACCGACGCCGCGACCGTGCGCGCGGCGACGGCGGCCCGCGGCTGACCGGCGATGCTGACCCTGCGCGACGTCCGGGCCGGGTACGGCACGTTCCAGGCCCTGTTCGACGTCTCGCTGGAGGTCAGGAGCGGTGAGGCCGTCGGTGTCATCGGTCCCAACGGTGCCGGCAAGACGACCCTGATGCGCGTGATCTCCGGACTGATCCGGCCGACCGCCGGCGCGATCGCGCTCGACGGCGCAAATCTGGCGACGATGCCGGCGCACCGCATCGTCGAGGCCGGCATCGCGCACGTGCCGGAGAGCCGGCGGCTCTTCCCGCGCATGACGGTCGAGGACAACCTGCGCATGGGCAACTTCACGCCCGCGGCCCGGCCGAAGTACCGCGAGCGCCTCGACGTCGTCTTCGGGCTGTTCCCGCGCCTGGCCGAGCGGCGTCACCAGCTCGCCGGCAGCATGTCGGGCGGCGAGCAGCAGATGTGCGCGATCGGCCGCGCCCTGATGTCCGACCCGCGGCTGTTGCTGCTCGACGAGCCGTCGGCGGGGCTGGCGCCCCTCATCGTGCAGCAGGTCTTCGACCTGGTGACCCGCATCCGCGCCGGCGGTCTCACGGTGCTGATCGTCGAGCAGAACGTCCAGCAGGTGCTGCGGGTCGTCGATCGCGCCTACCTGCTCAAGGCCGGTCGCCTGCGCGCCTCCGGCTCGGCCGCCGAGCTGCTCGCCACCGATTCCGTCCGCGAAGCCTACCTCGGCGTGTGAGGGCTGCCGCCTGATGGGATTCGACATCTACCTGCTGGAGGCGCTGATCAACGGCGTGCTGCTGGGGGGCGTGCTGGCGCTGCTCTCGCTGGGCCTGAACCTGATCTTCGGCGTCATCGACGTCGTGTGGATCTGCTACGCCGAGCTGATCATGCTCGGCATGTACGCGATGTACTTCCTCTACACGGTCTATCACGCGCCGCTGCTGGTGGCCGCCGCGGCCTGCATCGCGGGGGTGGCGGTGCTCGGGGTGCTGCTGCACCTGCTGGTCATCGCCCCGCTGCTCGGAGCGGCCCCCATCAACCAGCTCCTGGCGACGGGCGGGGTGCTGTTCTTCCTGCAGTCCGCGGCCACGGTGATGTTCGGGATCGAGTTCAAGAACCTGGGGCTGCGTCTGCCCGTGCTGAAGGCGGCCGGGATGTTCATCAGCTACTCGCGGCTGCTGGCCTTCGCCGTGGCGCTGATCGGCATGGTGCTCGTCTACCTGTTCCTGAGCCGGACCTACACCGGCGCGGCCATCCGGGCCATCGCCCAGGACCGGCAGATCATGCCGCTGATGGGCGTGGACAGCCAGCGGATCTACGTCATCACCTCGGCGCTCGGCGGTGGGCTGGCCGGGCTGGCCGCGTGCCTGCTGGTGCTGCAGTACGACGTGCACCCGTTCGTGGGGCTGACGTTCGGGCCGATCACCTTCCTGATCTGCGTGCTCGGCAGCCTGGGCAACTTCGCTGGCGGGTTCGTGGCGGCCTTCGTCTTCGCCGAGATCATCGCGCTGGGCGGGCTCTACTCCGACCTCGAGTGGGGCTACGTGCTGGCCTTCGCGTTCTTCATCGTGATGATGTTCGTGCGGCCGCAGGGCCTGATGGCGCGCCGCTCGTGACCCGGCCGCTGCCCTGGCTGCTCGGCCTGGCCCTGGTCGCGCTGCCCTTCGTGTACACCGCGCCCTATCCGCTGCACATCCTCGTCGTCATCCTCATCTGGTCGTTCGCGTACACCTCGTGGTCGGTGATGGGCCGCTTCGGCCTGACCTCGTTCGGCCACGGCGGCTTCATGGGCGTGGGCGCCTACGTCACCGCGCTGATGTGGAACAAGGCCGGGGTCAGCCCGTGGCTCGGCATCCCGCTGGCCATCGTCGCCAGCGCCGCGCTGGCGCTGCTGATCGCGTATCCCTGCTTCCGCTTCCGCATCACCGGGCACTACTTCTCCCTGGTCACCCTGGCGCTGAGCGGCATCGTGCTGCAGGTGATCACCGCCACCCGCGATCACACCGGCGGCTCGCTCGGCTACACCCCCGAGCGCTACCAGGGCGGCAGCTCGGTCTGGGCACTGCAGTTCGGCAGCAAGACGACCTGGTACCTGATCGCGCTGGGGGTGTGGGCGGTCGGCCTGTGGCTGTGGTACCGCGTGGACCGCAGCATGCTGCGCTACGCGCTGGAGGCGATCGCCGAGGACGAGGACGCGGCGGCGGCCACCGGCGTGCACGTGACCGCGGAGAAGCTGAAGATCACCGTGCTGAGCGCGGCCATGACCGCGCTGGCCGGCGCGCTCTACTGCCAGTACCAGATGTTCATCTCGCCGGACACGGTCAGCGGGATCGCGATCTCGCTGCAGATGGTCTTCGCCGTGGTCGTCGGCGGCCTCTACGTCTCGCTCGGCCCCACGGTGGGCGCCGTGATCACGATCCTGCTCGCCGAAATCCTCCGCATCTCCTTCGGCACCCGCGCCGTCGGCTACGACAACCTCGTCTACGGCATCCTCCTCGTCATCTTTATCATCTTCCTCCCCCGAGGAGTCCTGGGCACCGCCCTCGCACTGCGCCGCGCGAGTTGACGGCCCGGGACGTCGGAGTCGCGCTGCGGGGGACCGCGTCGTCGGGGGGCCGTCACGACCACGGGCCCCCGGCGCGCGCCGCTGGGAGCACGAGCTACTGACGCTCGGCCGTGAGCTTCGCGCTCCCGCTGTTGCTGCGCAGATGCTTGAGGTCCCCGAGCTCGCGAAGCGCGTTGACCATCTCGACGGGAATTGGATGAGCCTTGAGCGATCCATCCTCGTTGATGCGCGCATAGACGCGCGTGGCCCGGCCCTCGCTCACCGCCGCGCCGGTCACCGCGTTCTTGGCCTTGCAGTTCCAGTGCAGCGTGTGCTCGCCCACCTCGGCCAGGTGGATCGTGGTCACGATGCGGTCGCCGTAGGCCGCCGGGCCGATGAACCGGAAGTGGATCTCGCCCATGACGAACGTGGTGCGGTCGTTGCGGATCATCTGCTCGATGGGATAGCCGATGATCCGGAACAGCTCGTGCTCGGTGTCGTTGAACCACGCCACGATCCGCGGGTAGTACACGAGGCCGAAGGGGTCGGACTCGCCCCAGTTGACGGTGATCTCCTTCCAGTACATGGCCATGCTGCTGCTCCTCCGTGGGCCGGCGCCCGGGTCGATCCGTCGCAGCGCACCATGATACTGCGCTAGACTGCGCGCCGATGAGCCTCCGTGAGATCCGGGCCGACCACCATCGCATCCCGCTGCCCGTCGCGCTGTCCGACAGCACCCACGGCACCATCCGCGAGTTCGAGCTGGTGACGGTGCGCCTGCGCGACAGCGACGGCGCCGAGGGCGTGGGCTACACCTACACGGTGGGCGCCGGCGGTGCGGCCGTCCACGCGCTGATCGCGCGCGACCTGGTGCCGCTGCTGGCCGGACGGGACGCCGAGCGCATCGAGGCGCTCTGGCAGACGATGTGGTGGGGGCTGCACTACGGCGGACGGGGCGGCGCCCAGTCGCTGGCGATCTCCGCGGTCGACATCGCTCTCTGGGACCTCCGGGGCCGGCGCCAGGGACAGCCGCTCTGGCGCGTGCTCGGCGGGTTCGACCCGCAGGTCCCGTGCTACGCGGGCGGGATCGACCTCGACTTCCCGCTGGACGCGCTGCTGCGCCAGACCGACGACAACCTGGCCCGCGGCTTCCGCGCCATCAAGATGAAGGTGGGCCGCCCGGCGCTGCACGAGGATGTCGCGCGCGTGCGCGCGATGCGCAAGCACCTCGGCCCCGGCTTTCCCCTGATGGTCGATGCGAACATGCGCTGGACGGTGGACGAGGCGGTGCGGGCCGCCCGGGCGCTGCGGGAGATGGAGCTCGTGTGGCTGGAGGAGCCGACGATCCCCGACGACGTCCCGGGCCACGTTCGCATCGTGCGCGAGGGGGGCGTGCCGATCGCCACCGGCGAGAACCTGCACACGCTCTACGAGTTCCGTCAGATGATCACCGCCGGCGGCGTGACCTTCCCCGAGCCCGACGTCACCAGCTGCGGCGGCGTGACGGTGTTCATGAAGGTCTGCCATCTCGCCGAGGCCTGCAACCTGCCGGTGACCTCGCACGGCGCCCACGACCTCACCGTGCACTGCCTGGCCGCCGTGCCGAACCGCTCGTACCTGGAGGCCCACGGCTTCGGCCTGGATCGCTACATCGCCGAGCCGCTGCGCATCGAGGAGGGGATGGCGATCGCACCCGAGCGACCGGGCCACGGCATCGCCTTCGACTGGAAGGCGCTCGACGCCGTGCGCGCCCCCTAGCCGAGCGACTTCAGGAACTCGAGGATCGCGGCGTTCACCTCGTCGGGCCGCTCCTGCTGCGTCCAGTGCCCACAGCCGGGGAGCATGATCGTGCTGCGGAGGTTGGGGATCCACTGCGGCAGCGCCGGCAGGAGCTGGTCCATGCCGCGGAAGGAGACGACGAGGTCGCGATCGCCGGCGATGTAGAGCGCGGGGACGGTCACCCGGGCGGCCGTCCACGGCGCGAGCAGCTCCCAGTTGCGATCGATATTGCGGTACCAGTTCAACCCGCCGCGGAATCCCGCCCGCGCGAACTCGCCCGCGTAGAAGTCGATCTCCTCGGGGCCCAGCCAGGCCGGCAGGGAGCCGGGATCCGGATCGGGCCGGCTGTTCACCAGGCCGGTGGCGCGCGGCACCATGCCCACGTCGCCGGAGCCGACGCTGCCTCGCGCCGGATCGCGCGCCTCGCCGGAGGCCCAGTAGAGCACGCGGCGGATCGTCGCCTTCGGGTCGCGCTCGAGGTCGGCCTCGGCGACGCCCGGCTCCTGGAAGTAGAGCTGGTAGAAGATCGCATCCGGCGTCTGGGCCATGACGCTGGTGGGACGCACGCCGCCGCGTGGGCGATAGGGCACGCTGAGACCCACCACACCGCGGAAGACGTCGGGGCGCATGAGCGCGGCGTGCCAGGCCACCGGCGCGCCCCAGTCGTGGCCGACGATGACCGCGGTCTTGTCCGACACCGCGCCGACGAGGCCGACCATGTCGCCCACCAGGTGGAGCAGGGTGTACTCGTCGATCCGCTCGGGCGCCGTCGTCTGGCCATAGCCGCGCTGATCGGGCGCGACCACGTGATAGCCGGCCTCGGCCAGCGCCGTGATCTGGTGCCGCCATGAGTACCAGGACTCCGGGAAGCCGTGGCAGAGGATCACGAGCGGCCCGTGGCCGGCCTCGGCGAGGTGCATGCGCAGGCCATTGGTCTCGACGACGCGATGGGTGATCTCCATGATTGATCGCCGCCTTCAGTCGATCAGGCCGCTGGCGGTGCCGACCGCGGTCTTCTCGCCGTGCTGGTTCTCGCACCACACCTCGACGACGACGCGCGTGCGCCCGGCCTCGGGCTGACGCTCCTTCACCACGCCGTGAACGGTGAGCGTGTCGCCGGCCAGGACCGGCGTGATGAACGTCATCG
>Ga0310811_10003576_pt1 | contig 19571 bp, 18 predicted proteins | sample YCmetagenome_FD_207642 | JGI IMG/M metagenome (GOLD analysis project Ga0310811, IMG submission 207642) | Soil microbial communities from experimental microcosm in Duke University, North Carolina, United States - YC | ecosystem: Engineered > Artificial ecosystem > Soil microcosm > Unclassified ...
ATCGCGAACGGCCTCTCTGCCCAGGGCAAGAGCGCGCAGGGTCTCATTGACACGCTGACGAAGACGGCGAATGACAAGCTCGACGCGGCGGTCGCCGCGAACAAGCTCACCGCGGATCAGGCCTCCGCGCTGAGGCCGAAGATCGCGGCGGAGATCACGACATTCGTGAACCGTTCGTTCACGAAGCCGGTGCTCCCGCGGCCGTTCACCCCAACGAAGCCGACGCCCTCGCCGAAGTCGTAAGGCACTGGACTCAGCCCGTATCTAACGGGTCTCGTTGGGTCGGTCGAACGTCCTAGGACCGTGCGTCTGACCCCGTGATAACGCGCATGCTCGCTTCTCGTTGGTCACTGCGACCGATACGAGACACGGGGAGCGCAATGGGGAATCCGCTACTCAACGTCTTCGACCGGAAAACCGGGGCTATCGTAGGCGCCGGCATCCAACTAACCCGACGGGGTACGGAGCTGGCAGTGGATCGCATCCTCGATCAGCGCTACCGGATCCTTGAACCCATCGGCGCTGGTGGGTCGTCGCAGGTCTATCTCGCGCAGGACACCGCGCTCGGCCGTGAGGTCGCGATCAAGGTGCTCGATCCGCAGGCCGCGGCCGACGGCACGCTCCGCAAGCTGTTCGTCAAAGAAGCCCGGGCGCTGGCGCAGCTCACCCATCCGAACATCGTCGCTGTCTACGACGTGGGTGAGGTCGATGGCCTGCCGTTCATCGTCATGGAGCACGTGGCCGGATCGTCGCTGAAGCAGCGGATCGAGCGCAGCGGCGCCCTTCCGCTCGACGACGCGGTCCGGCTGACCGACGAGATCGCCAACGGGCTCGCGTTCGCGCACTCGCGCGGCATCATCCACGCCGACCTCAAGCCCTCGAACATCCTGCTCGACCAGAGCGACCAGCCGAAGATCTGCGACTTCGGCATCGCGCGCACGCCCGCGGAGGATTCGGATTCGCCGCAGCTCTTCGCGACGGCGCTGTACGTCGCGCCCGAGCGCGTCGAGGGCCGGCCGGCGTCCGTGGCGTCCGATGTGTACGGGCTCGGTCTGGTCGTGTACGAGATGCTCGTCGGCAAGCCGCCGTTCACCAGCGGCAACGCGGCGGTGCTCCTGCGCGACCACGTCGTGCGCCCGCCCGTCCCACCGAGCCACCTGCGGCCGTCGCTGCCAAAGGAGGTCGACTCGATCGTCCTGAAGGCGCTCGCGAAGGATCCGGCGCTCCGCTACCACAAGGCGACCGACGTCGGCGAGGCGCTCACGAAGATGTTGCAGACGCACACCGCGGCCACCGCCGCGGCCACTCACAGCTTCGACGACTACGCGCCGACCGTGATGACCGAGCCGCTGCGCGGCTTCGTGCCGCGTATCGAGCAGAGTCCGGTCGTGGCGCTCCTGACCGCGTACGGGCAGCCGATCCGCCGGGCGTTCTACGGCATCCTCGCGGCGTTACCGCTCTTCGCGCTCACGATCCTCGCCGGCTTCGGGCCGATCCCTGCGGCGTTCATGGCCGCGATCGTTGTCGTGATCGGGTTCGCGGGCCAGCTCGGCCTCGCGCTCAGCATCGGGTGGGTGATCGAGACGGTGCTGTTGTTCCTGTTCGTCCCCGGGCTCGCCATCCTCTGGGCGGCCTTGGGCGTCTGGGTCTGGCTCCGCGACGTGTCGGCCGAGCGGACGGCGATGGCCATCGCGATGCCGGCGACCGCGCCGTTCGGGCTCGCGCCGGCGCTCGTGCTCTCCGCGTCGGCGATCCACGGTCTCGGCGGCGTCGTGACCGTGCTCTGGGGTGCGGCGATGACGATGGTCTTCGCGATCGCCTCGGGCCGCCAATCGCTCGGGGCGTTCGTGCAGAGCGGTCTGTCCCTCCAGCAGGAGAGCCTCTTCAGCGCCACGCGCGCGGCAGACGTGAAGGGCGCGCTGCTCAATGCCGTCCAAGGGAACAGCGACGATCGCTTCAACGCGCTGTTCAGCCTGCTCGACCCCACCACCCTCTGGGGTCAGATGACCGGCATCGTGTCACGGATCAGCACCGCGGACGTCACCTGGATCGCCACGATCATGGCCTGGGTCGTCGCGTCACTGGTCGTGTGGACGGTGACCCGGCTGCTGCGCTCGACATTCGACAGCGTGCTCCGTCGGCCGAAGCGCTGGTTCGCGCTGTATGTCTTTGCCGCGACCGCCGGGATCGCGTCCGGCGCGGCCGTGCTCTACATGATCTTCGTGACCTGGGCGCAGCTCGCGAACTCGCCGGGTCGTCCGGCCGATGGCGTGCTGCTGGTGGCCGCGTTCGTCGGCGCGACGCTCGCGGTCGCCGTGAGCGTCGTGATCAGCGCGACGGAGCGACCCGAGCCGAACGAGGAGCCCGCGCCGGCCATGGCCGGCCGTCACGTCCCCGTCCGCTAGCGGCCGGCTAGACCGACCTCGGCCCGGGCTGGGTGTCCGCCACGTAGCGCCTGCGGCGCGGCCGCCACGGCACGCTGCGCCGGCGTCGCTGCAGGTCGAGCCGCCGACCGCGCCACGCGAGCACGGCCGTCGAGATGAGCACCCAGATCAGCCCGACGAGCGGCACGGCGAAGAGCGCGCCGATGATCCCGCCGGCCTCGAAACCAGCGAGCAGGGCGAGCATCGCCGCAAGCGGGTGCAGGCCCACCGCGTTCCCCGTGAGACGCGGGACGAGGACGTTGCTCTCGAGCTGCTGGATGACCACGAACGCGATCGCGACCCATAGGACCGTCGGGAAGGGCTGGGTCGACGCGATGAGCAGCGCGGGGATCGCGCCGAGGAACGGACCGAGCATCGGGATCAGCTCGACGATGCCGGCGAAGGCGCCGAGAAGGACCGCGTACGGCACGCCGATGATCGCGAGCGCGAGCGTCACGAGCACACCGAGCGATATGGCGACGACGAGCTGGCTGCGGATGTACGCACCGAAGACCCGCGCGATCTCGTAGAACACGCGGCGCGCACCCGCGCGGTTCGGCGGCTCGAGCGCGCGGAGGATGAGCACCCGGAATCGGCGCGCGTCGAGCAGCAGGTAGAACGTGACGACGAGCACGATCGCGAGGTCGAGGAGCACGGCCAGGAAGGCGAGCACGAGGCCCGCCGAACGAGCGGCGAGATCCGGTCCCTGGGCCAGGGCGATCGAGCGGATCTGCTCCTCGATGCCGGGCGGGAGCGGCTGCCCGCCGAAGAGGAGCGGCCCGTTCCCTTGGACGGCGTCCGAGTACTCCTTGATCCGATCCGCGAGCGCCTGACCCTCGACGGTGAGCGGCCGTGCGACCAGGAATCCGAATAGCCCGAGGGAGGAGATGAGCGCGACGAAGACGAGGGCGACCGCGAGCGTGCGGGGCATGTGGTCCTCGAGGCGGCCGATGAGCGGCGAGATCGCGAACGTGAGCGCCGCCGCGAGGGAGAACACGAGCAGCACGTGCGCGAACGGGACGAGCGTGTCGAGGAGCAGGCGCGACGCGGCGAGGACCGCGAGGATCGCGAGCGCCGCGAGCGCGACGTAGCTCGGCCACCAGTCGAAGAGCGCGGGCAGACCCGCGCGTCGGGGCGACCAGCGCTTGAGGTCGCTCTGCTGCAGGCTCTCGACGAGGTCAGGCTTCCGCTCCTCGGGCGGCGGCGGGACGGGCGTCGGCTTCATCCGGGCTTGGTGAGGCACCGGCCGTGCCACCATCCTCGGCCGCGATTTCTGGCGTTTTCGCTTGACTTTTCGGGCCTATTCTGTTAGAACAGGTGTTCTAGAGACTGGAACGGCGCGGAAGAGGGCCCGCAGCCGCGGTCTCGGGTGCCGCGGTGTCCGATCTGCCTGTCCTCCGCATGTGCGCGCGCTGCCATGAGGTGAAGCCGCCTGCGGAATTCCCGATCAAGAACGTTGCGAGGGGCTCGCGCGGTTCGTATTGCATTCCGTGTCGGCGCGATTACGGCAAGGAGCACTAGAACCGCAACACCGAGTACTACAAGCTGAAGGCGAATAGAAGTCGCACGCGCGATCGTGCCGCTAATCGCAAGGTCGTGGACGCTTTCTTGTTGGAACATCCCTGCGTTGATTGCGGCGAAACCGACATCGTCGTCCTCGACTTCGATCACGTGTATCCCGAGGACAAGCTCGCAGCTGTCGGAAGGCTCCAGCACTCGAACGGCCAGGAGCAGCTATTGCGCGAGATCGCGAAGTGCCAAGTCCGCTGCGGCAACTGCCATCGACGTCGGACCGCACTGCAATTCGGCTGGTCGCGCGTTTGGCTCGCGGCCAATGCCTGACCTTCGTTGGTGCTGGGCTTGCAAGACGATGAAGCCATCAGCAGCTTTCGCGTTCCGCGACATCAAACGGCGCCTCCCGCAGGGCCACTGCAGGCTGTGCCACGCAGCGCTTCGCCGCCAGCATTACATCAAGAACAAGTCCGACTACGTCCGACGTGCAATCGCGCAGGTCAAGCGGCGCCGCGACGAAAATCGCAAGCAGCTGTACCGGTATCTCTCGTCGCATCCGTGCGTCGACTGTGGCGAAACGGACATTGTCGTCCTTGAGTTCGATCATCGCTTGCCGGCCGAGAAGGTCCGAGACGTCAGCGGTCTTGCGGCAAGAAGGGTGTGGGCGTCGGTCCTGAAGGAGATCGAAAAGTGCGACGTGCGATGTGTGAACTGCCATCGTCGACGGACGGCGCGTCAATTCAATTGGCCTGGGAGATCGCCAGACTAGAATTGGAGGAGCGCGGGAGTAGCTCAGTTGGCAGAGCGCGACTTTCCCAAAGTCGAGGTCGCCGGATCGTGCCCGGTCTCCCGCTCAGTGATCGGGAGAGTCTTGACTAGTCTCTAGCCCAATGCCCAAGCCCTCCGGCTGGCGACGGATGCTCACCCTCTTCACGCTCGCATCGTTCATCGAGGTCATCGCGTACGGGCAGCTCGCCGCATTCACCCCGCTCCACCTCCCGAAGATCGGCGTCGCTGCCGAGGACGTTCCGGTCGCCGTCGGTCTCATCAGCGCGGGCGTGAACGTCATCGGGCTGCTGTTCCTGCCCTTTTGGGGCGTGCTCGCCGACCGTTTCGGCCGCAAGCCGCTCATCATCCGGTCGTTCGCCGCCACCGGCGCGGGCCTGGCGGTGTCGGCTGTCGCGCGCAACGTCTGGTTCTTCACGCTCGGCCGCGGTCTCAACTCGCTCAACCTCGGCAACAGCGGCCTGATGATGACGACACTCCACGAGTCCGCGCCCGCAGCCCGGATCGGCTTCGCGTTCGGCGTCGTCAACGGTGCCGGCCCGCTCGGCGCGTTCATCGGGCCGCTCGTCGGCGGGCCGCTCGTCGACCGCTACGGATTCAACGTCGTGCTCGGTGTCGACGCCCTGCTGCTCGCGGCGGTCGTGGCCGGGCTGACGTTCGGCTATCGCGATTCGTTCGTCCCCTCACGCGAGCGGCCGCCGATCGTGCGCGCGGCGTTCGATGGACTGCGGATCATCTGGAGCTCGCCGCGCTTGCGCGCGCTGTTCCCCGCCCTGCTCGTCGTCTTCGCGGGATGGCTCCTGACGTTCACGTATCTCCCACTGGTCGTGCAGCGGATCCATGGGGACGACGGCCTCGCGACGGCGGTCGGCATCGCGCTGGGCGCGAGCGGATTGATCACGCTCGTCGCCTCACCGGCGATCGGCGCGATCGCCGACCGGTTCGGCCACTGGCGCGTCCTCTACGTCGCGGCGGTCGTCGACGGGCTGCTGTGGCTACTGCCATGGGCGGTCCGCGACTACTGGCCCTTCGTCGTCGCGTTCGGCATCGTGAGCGGGATCGGCAGCGGCGTGTTCAGCCTGAGCTTCAACGTGCTCGCGTCGTCGGCGACCGACGCCGCGCGCGCACGGGTCATGACCTTCGCGTACTTGCCGCTCAATCTCGGATTCGTCGCAGGTCCAGGGCTCGGCGCGCTCATCGTGAGCCGCGATGTCTTCGGGATCTTCCCCACCGCGACCGCGTTCGAGCTCGCCGGCGTCGCGCTGCTCGCGTACGCCGCGCGTCGATCCGTCTACCCGGCCACGTAGCATTGCGCCGATGCGACGATCTGACCGCGCGACGATGGTGGCATTCGCGGTGGCCGTGCTCGTCGGTGGCCTCAATTTCGTGGCGGTGCGCTTCAGCAACCGGGAGCTGCCGCCATTCGAAGGGGCGGCGCTACGGTTCGCGGCGGCGTCGCTGCTGTTCCTCGCCTACGTCCGCTTGCGAGGCATCACGCTGCCGCGCGGCAGCAGCTTGATCGGCGCCGTTCTGTTCGGGCTTCTCGGCTTCTCCGGCGCCTATGCGTTCCTGTACTGGGGCCTCGTGAGCGCGCCGGCGGGCATGGGCTCGGTCGCGCTCGCGCTCGTCCCCGTCGCGACTCCCCTGCTCGCGGCCGCGCACGGCCTCGAGCGCCTCCGGGCGCGGAGCCTGATCGGCGGCGCGCTCGCGGCCGCCGGGATCGCGGTCGTGTTGAGCGGCCAGCTCGCGACGACGCTTCCGCTCGCCTCAGTGGTTGCGCTGTTGCTCGCCGCGGTGGCGGCCGCGGAGTCGGGCGTGGTGATCAAGTACTTCCCGCGCAGCCATCCCGCGGCGACCAACGGGGTCGCAATGGGCATCGGCGCGGCTGCGCTGGTCCTCATCTCCTGGATCGCGGGTGAGGTCTGGATCGTGCCGTCACAGCCGGTGACCCTCATCGCCTATGGGTACATCGTCCTGAGCACGATCGTGTTGTTCGCGATGGTCCTCTACATCCTCGCCCGGTGGTCGGCGTCGTCCGCCTCACTCATCTTCCCCATCCAGCCGCTCGTGACGGTGGTCGCGGCAGCCATCCTCGCCGGCGAGGGCATCGCCCTTCCCTTCGTCATCGGGGCCGTCATCGTGCTGGTGGGCGTACTCATCGCGTCGGGCGTTCAGCTCGGCGCAGGGGAGCGGCGGCTCGCCGATCAGACCTCGTAGCGATAGAGCCGCCGGACCGTGATCGCGTAGGTGACGCGCTCCTGCTTCGACCAGACCTCGCGGGTCTGCGTCTCCGCGGCGGCCTCGCCGTCGTAGCGGACCGCGAGATCGTGAATGTCCCGGAGGGCGCCTTCGCCGGTCGCGATGATCCGGGCGACGCCATCGAGCCGGACATAGCGGTCGGACTCGCCGACGAGGAGGGACACCCGCGGGTCGCGGCCGATATTCACGGCCTTCTTCCGCGGTGTGGTCGTGTTCACGATCGGCTCGTCCTCCCGTCGGCCGTACCAGATGACCGTCAGGTGTGCGGAGCCGTCCTCGTTCACTGTGCCCAGGACCGCGAACCGAGGCTCGTCCAGGAACGCGCGGACTGCCGCGTCCAGCTTCATCACGGCAACGGTAGTTCGTGCGCCGCGATACCCTCCTGCGCGTGCGCTACGACGTCCACACCCATCACTACCCCGCGGCGTACTTCGAGCTGATCGAGCGCTCCGGCGGGGACTTCTCCTTCGGCACGGATCCTTCGGGCCAGCGCATCATCCGCTACCGCGGCTCGCGGTTCTTCGGCGTCACCGCCCCGATGACCGATGCGGCGCTCCGGCTGACGGACATGGATCGCGTGGGCATCGACGTCGCGATCCTCTCGCTCTCGACGCCTAACGTCTTCTTCGCCGAAGGTGCGGCGCAGGAGCCGGTCGCGCGCATGGTCAACGACGCGTACGCCGAGCTGATCGCGGCGAATCCGCAGCGGTTCAAGGCGTTCGCGTCGATCCCGATGGACGATCCGGATGCCGCGATGCGTGAGCTCCACCGCGCGATCGATGTCCTTCGCTTCCAGGGCGTCATCCTCCTGAGCAACATCCGCGGCCGCGAGCTGACGGACCCGGCATACCGGCCGTTCTTCGAGGAGGCCGATCAGCTGAAGCTCTGCATCCTCCTGCATCCGATGCTGCCTGCGAGCGCCGACGCGTTCCGCGATTTCGTCCTCGGCCCGCTGGTCGGTTTTCCGTTCGACACGACGCTCGCGGTCGCCCGGATGTGCTTCAGCGGCATGCTCCGCGAGCTGCCGAACATCCACTGGATCGTCGCGCATGCAGGTGGTGCGCTGCCGTACCTCGCCGAGCGGCTCGACAACGGCTATCGGGACTTCGCGGAGGACCGCGCGAACATCAACGAGCTGCCGAGCACGTACCTCAAGCGTCTCTACTACGACACCGTCACGTTCAGCCCGCACGTCCTTCGGCTGCTGCGCGACTGGGCAGGCGCCTCGCACATGGCGATGGGCAGCGATTACCCGCACAAGCTCGGCGACATCACGCGGGCGGTGACGACCATCGATGCCCTGGACGTCAGCGGCCCCGAGCGGGACCGGATCTTCAGCGGCACGGCGCGCGCGATCATCAACAACCCGTAGCCGTCAGTCGGCGGCGGCGACCTCGTCGCGATGCGCGCGGTAGCGCACGATCTCCGGGATCGAGGCCGCGACCGCGATGACCGAGGCGACGCAGGCCAGCCCGCCGCTCACCACCGACGCCATCGGGGACCAGAGCGCCGCGACCGCGCCCGACTCGAACTGCCCGAGCTGCGGACCCCCGAGCACGAACATGATGTTGATCGCGTTGAGCCGGCCACGGAGCGAGTCGGGGACCACGAGCTGCAGGATCGTGCCGCGGAAGATCGAGCTCACCGCGTCCGCGCCGTTCGCGATCGCGAGCAGGATCAGCGCAAGCACGAACCACCCCGCGTCGAGGATCCCAAAGAGCGCGATGGATAGACCCCACACCGTGACGGCGACGAGCACGGTCAGGCCCTGGCGCTTCACGCGAGCGGTCCAGCCTGAGGCGACCGCAGCCACGAGCGCGCCGGCGCCCATCGACGCGTAGAGGAGTCCGAGGCCCTCAGGCCCGACGTGGAAGACGCGCTCCGCGTAGTACGGGAACAGCGCGCGGGGCGAGCCGAAGAACGTCGCGAGGAAGTCCAGCGACATCGTCGCGAGCAGGATCCGCGTGACCCCGAGATAGCGGATGCCCTCGACGAGGGCGTGCAGCACCGGCTGCCGGGTGGACGCGGCGCGCGGCGGCGCGCGAAGCATCCACACGGCGACGAACGCGGCAGCGAACGAGGCCACGTCGAGCCAGTACGCCCCGGCCAGCCCGAAGCGCGCGATGACGATGCCGGCAAGCACCGACCCGAAGACCAGGGCGAACTGGAAGATCGTCTGATTCAGCGCCATGGCCGCCCGGATCAGCCGCCGTTCCACGAGGGTCGGTGCGAGCGATGCGCGCGTGGGGTTGTCCAGCGCGGAGAAGCACGCACCGATCGCCGTCAGCACGTACAGCAGCGGCACCGAGGCCGCGCCAGCCCCGGTCGCGACCGCGAGCGCGAACGAAACCGCGGCCAGCCCGACCTGGGTGACGAGCAGCAGCCGCCGACGGTCGACGGCGTCGGCGATCACGCCGCCGAACAGCGACAGCACAAGCAGCGGCACCGCTTGGAACACGCCGATCAGGCCGACGGCGAATGACGAGCCGGTCAGCAGGAAGATCTGGTACGGGAGCGCGACCAAACGGAGCTGGCTCCCGCTCAACGAGATGAGCTGGCCGATCCACAGCAGTCGGAACGAGCGCGACTCACGCAGCGGCGCCATGTCCGGGAGCAGGAGCTGACGCCAGCCGGTCACGGGCGATGGAGCTCGAAGACGATCTCGCCATCGACGAAGTCGCCCGTGCGCACGAACCCAAGCTTGTCGTTCACGCGAAGCGACGGCGCGTTATCGGGCGTCACGCCGGAGATGAACTCGCGAACGCCGTGCTCGCGCGCGGCCCAGTCCATCATCGCCCGGGCGGTCTCGGTCGCGAAGCCGCGGCCGCGATACGCGGGGAAGACCGTGTAGCCGGTCTCGGCCGCGCCGGGCCGCGCGAGGTCATTGACGCCCGGCGGCCCATGGAAGTTCGCGTAGCCGATCATCGTCCGCTCGGGCTCGCGGAGCACGATCGCACGCAGCGACCACGGCAGCCAATCGGCATGCTCGGCGATCTGATCGCGACGGAAACGCACGAGACCCAGGGCCTCGCCGGGAAACTCATCGGGGATCGCGAAGTCGGCAAGCCGGCTCGCGGCTTCGCGATCCGTGGCGATCAGCGCGTCGAGCAGCGCGGGCGGCAGCGAGACCAGATCGAGGCGTGCTGATCGGATGACGTCGATGCGCGAAACGTTAGGGCTTCCGAGCGATCAGCCGGCGCACCTCATCGTCCGTCACCGACGCGAAGTCGTCGTAGTACATCCCGACCGCGCGGAAGCTGTCGTACTCGCCAAGGCAGATGACCAGGTCGACCTCCTGCCGGAGCTCGTTCGCCGTCTCCGCCGCGCACACGGGAATCGCGACGACCACGTGCGCAGGCTGTTCACGGCGGACGGAACGCGCCGCCGCCGTCGCCGTGGCGCCGGTCGCGAGACCGTCGTCGACGATCACGGCGGTGCGACCGCGCACCGGGACCGGTGGGCTCCCGCCGCGATAGCGCTCGGCCAGCTCGGCCAGCTTGGCGGACTCACGCGTCGCAGCCTCGTCGATCTGCGTCTTGGTGATACCGGCTGCGGTGACGACATCGTCGCGCAGCGCGACGATCCCTGGCGCCACCGCGCCGAACGCGAGCTCCGGCTGCCGCGGCACGCCGAGCTTTCTCGCGACGAGCACGTCGATGGGAGCATCGAGCTCGTCGGCGACCTGGGCTGCGACGACGACGCCGCCGCGCGGCAGGCCGAGGATGACCGGATCCTCGAGCCGCTGCTCCTGCAGCCGGCGACCAAGGGCCCGGCCGGCCTCGGCGCGATCGCGGAACATCATGCGTTCGCATGGCCGCACGTGTCATACCCGGTGCACATCGGCCGCGATGGCACCGGCCGTGCTTCGGTCCAGAGGGACAACCGCACGAAGGAGAGCCTAAACATGGCGAGCATCAAGAAGAGCATCGACGTCGCGGTGCCGGTCCGCACCGCGTATGACCAATGGACCCAGTTCGAGGAGTTCCCGCGATTCATGGACGGCGTCGAAGAGGTCCAGCAGCTGGACGACAAGCGCCTCCACTGGAAGGCCACGGTCGGTGGCAAGCTCGAGGAGTGGGACGCTGAGATCTTCGAGCAGCGCCCGGACGAGATCATCTCGTGGCGCAGCACCAGCGGCGCGAAGAACGCCGGCACAGTGACGTTCCAGCCCGGTGAGCGGGGCGCGGTCGTCAGCCTGATGCTCGAGTACGAGCCGAAGACCGCGGTCGAGAAGACCGGCGACGCGCTCGGTTTCGTGGACCGTCAGGTCAAGAGCTCGCTGGATCGGTTCAAGAAGTTCATCGAGTCACGCCGCACCGAGACCGGAGCGTGGCGCGGGACGATCGAGGGCGGCAAGGTCGAGGAGCGCACGGAGCGCACCGTCTAGATCCCTCGGCCGGGACCGGCGTTGACCGGTCCCGGCCGAGCTCATTCACTCTGGGTCGATCCGGCGATCGAGGTTCATCCACAGCGCACGGGAGTAGCGAAGGCAGAGCGGCGCGAGCGGCAGGAACGCGAGCCCCGAGACGAGGAGCACCCATTCCAGTGGCCAATGGGTGACCGCGAGGACGGCGAAGAACAGGAGAGCCACGAGCGCGACCGCGAGGCCGTAGCTGATCGCCATGGCGCCGACGAAATAGCCGTGCTCGCGCTCGTAGACCAAACCGCACACCGGGCAACGCTCAGGCATGTCGAGGAGGCCCGTGAACAACGCGCCGCGGCGGCAGCGTGGGCAGCGCAGGAAGAGGATGCTGCGGAGCATCAGCTCCGCCCCGTCGCTCCGAACAGTCCGAGGAACGTGGCCTCGGCGACGCAGACGTTCTCGAACTCGGCCAAGTGCAGGCTCTCGTTCTCCGAATGCGCGTTGGACTCCGGATCCTCCACACCGGTGACCAGCAGCGCCGCACCCGGGAACATTCGCGCGAAATCGAAGAGGAACGGGATGCTGCCGCCCTGGCCGATGTCGATGGCCGGCCGGCCCCACGCCGCACCGAGGGCGTCCTTCAGTGCGGCGTACGCGGGCCCGCTCGTCGTCCCCGTGAACGCCTCGCCCGTCGAGCCGCGCTTGGTCTTCACCTCGGCGCCCCACGGCGCGTGCGACTCGAGATGCTTCACCAGCGCGTCCTGCGCGGCCTTCGCGTCCTGACCGGGCGGCACCCGCATCGACAGCTGCGCCGTCGCGACCGGCCAGAGCGTGTTGGAGGATTCCTTCACCGACGTCGCGTCGAGTCCGATGATCGACACGGTCGGCTTGCGCCACAGACGAGAGGTGATCGACCCGTCGCCGATGAGCTTCACCGACGGCCGCGTGCCGACCCACCCACGGAACTCGTCCTCCTTCAGGTCGAGCGGATCCGCGTCGCCGGTCGTCAGTCCCGCCACCGCGACGCGACCGAGGTCGTCATGCAGCGACGCGAGCAGCCGGGACATCGCCATGAGCGCGTCGGGGACGGCGCCGCCGAAGCCGCCGCTGTGCACGGCGTGATCGCTCACCCGGACCTCGACCGTGACGAGCACGTTGCCTCGAAGGGTCGTGGTGATCGCGGGTTGGCCGATCCGCCAGTTCGCGGAGTCGGCGATGATCACCGCGTCGCACGCAAGGGTGTCCTTCTCGGCCTTCAGGAAGTCCATGAGGTGCGCGGACCCCGACTCCTCCTCACCTTCGATGAACAGCGCGACCCCGCAGGGTGGCTTCCCGCCGTACGCGCGCAGCGCGGCAAGATGCGCCGCGATGCCGGCCTTGTCATCGGCGACGCCGCGGCCATAGAGCCGGCCGCCGCGCTCGGTGGGTGAGAATGGATCGGTCTTCCACCGATCGCGCGGCCCCGGCGGCTGCACGTCGTGGTGCGCGTAGAGGAGGACCGTCGGCGAGCCCGCCGGACCGTCGATCCGTCCGACGACGGCGGGATGCGCGCCGTCCTGCTCGATCACGCGGGCGTGCACGCCTGCGGCCGTGAAGAGATCGGCGGTCAGCTTCGCGGTCTCACGGACCGGTGCCGCGTCGTAGCCGCTCGCGCTCATCGATGGCACGCGCGCGAGGCCCTCGAGGCCGGCGCGCACGTCGGTCATCGCGGCGCGGACCTTGGGACGGAGCTCCTGGGCGAGCTCTTTGGCGTTCACGGCTCGCGCAGTTTACGTCCGGTAATCCCGGGCGCTCACCGGCGAGACGAGCAACCGCGGATGCCGCAGCAGCGAGGGCTTCGCACCGATCCGCGACGCGATGTCATCGAGATACGGCAGCAGCTCGACGCGCATCTGGTCGTCCCCGACCGCTCGCGCGCGCCGGATGCGCGTTTCGATCTCCGCGCGCATGGCCTCGGCCGACGGCAGCGACGCGCGACCGGTCAAGACGGCCGCGACCCAGCGCGCCTGCAGCTCCACGACGGGGAACACCGGCCCCGAAACGCGGGTCATGCCGACGAACGCGAGCATCGGGACGCCCGGAGGGAACACCAGCCGATACAGCGCGAGCTTGCCATCGAACGTGGCCGGGATCCCGGCCGGCAGGAACGGGAATGCATGCGTGTACCCGGTCGCGAGCACGATCGCGTCCGCGGGGGCACGCGTGCCGTCCGCGAACAGCGCGGCCGACTCGTCGAGGCCGACGAGCGCCGGGCGCATGACGATGCGCCGGCGCGCGAGCTCGTCGAGGAACTCCGAGCTCGGCGTGGTCTTCCGGCTGACCTGGCCGAGCCGCAGGCCGCGCTGGCGATACTCGTCGTTCAGGACGCGGGCCACGCGCCAGCGCCAGATCCGCGTCGGGAGCATGGCCGCAAGGCGGGTCGACCGGTGATCGAATGGCCGTCCGCCGCGATAGCGCGGGGTGAAGGTCGGCACGTCGCGCACCGCGACGGTCACCGATCTGGCGACCGCCGCAAGCTCGACCGCGATGTCGGCGCCACTCGACCCGATGCCGGCCACCACCACGTCCCGCCCGGCGAAGGCCCCACGATCGCGGTAGTCCCGCGAGTGCAGGATCGTGCCGCGGAACCGCTCGCGACCCGACAGCACCGGCTCGAGCTCGCGCCCGAACAGTCCTGTCGCGACAACGACCGCGTCGAATCGCTCGCCATCGACGTCCCAGCCTTCGGCGGCGGGCCGCGCCGCACGGACGGCGACGCCGAAGCGGATCCGCGCGCGCACACCGGTCAGATCCGCGTAGCGCTCGAGGTACGCGAGCACCTGATCGCGGTACGGGTGGTCGGGCAACGCCGCATCGAACGCGAGATCCGAGAACGCCGTCTTCTGCTTCGACGTGTTCGTACGCAGGGATGGGTAGGCGAGACCGGTGTCCGGACGCCAGAGTCCGCCGACGGCGCCGGTGCGCTCGAACACGACCGTCTCGAGTCCGGCGTCCAAGAGCCACCTGGCGCTGGCGAGCCCCGCGGCGCCCGCACCGATGACCGCGACTCCCTTGACGACCACGAGTCGAGTATCAGCCGCACACTGGAGGGGTGACCGATCTCGATCGGGAGGCCACCCTTCGGCTTCTCGAGCACGGCGAGCTGGCGGTCGAGGGGCGGATCGTCACGGCATCGAACGCGTCCTTCCTCGGCTGGGTCCGCGATGGCGCTGTACGCGCGGCCTGCGTCTACAAGCCGGTCCGTGGCGAACGGCCGCTCGAGGACTTCCCGGACGGCACGCTCTGGAAGCGCGAGCGCGCTGCCTACCTCGTGTCCGAGGCGACCGGCTGGGACATCGTGCCGCCCACGGTGACGCGCGACGACGGCCCGTTCGGCGAGGGCATGACGCAGCTCTGGATCGACGTCGATGAGAGCGTCGACGTCTGGAAAATGGTCAATGAGCCCGACGAGCGCCTGCGGCGCATCGCCCTGTTCGACGCGGCGGTGAACAACGCCGATCGGAAGGGCGGCCACCTCCTTCCGGCGCCGAACGGTCACCTCTATGGCGTCGATCACGGGATCTGCTTCGCCGCCGAGCCGAAGCTCCGGACGATCCTGTGGGACTGGCGAGGCGAGCCGATCGCGCCCGCGGAGCTCGAGGTGCTCCGATCGCTCCGCGCGAAGCTCGACGGTCCGCTGTGCGAGCAGCTCACGCGATTGATCGCTCCGGCGGAGCTGCGCGCGCTCAACGCGCGCGTGGAGCGGCTCCTCCGCACGAAGGCGTTCCCCCAGCCCGACCCCTACCGCATGGCGGTGCCCTGGCCGCCGTTCTGAACCCTGAGAGCTGCGCTGGCTTCGCCGCGCTTGCGCGCTCAGGGGCCCCCTGCCCCTGCACTCTCGGGGGCCCCCGTGTGCTTCCTCGGCGCGTCGGGGCTCGGCCGGGCGAAGCCCAGCCTCGCCTGTTAGGCGGCGATCTCTTCGCCTAGGAGCTCGCGGACGCGGCCGACGAGCTGGTCGATGTCGAACGGCTTCGCGATCACTTCGCGCGGCGCGTTGCCGGGCATCGTCTCGCGCGCGAGCTCGGGATTCGCGGTGACGAAGAGGACGGGGATCCCGGCGAGGGCCGGATGATTGCGCACGACGTCGTAAACGTCGATTCCGCTCGCCCCCGGCATCTGCACGTCCAGGAGGAGCAGCCGCGCTCCCGAGCTGATCACGGCATCGATCACGAGCGCGCCGTTCGAGACGACGATCGGGTCGGCCATGCCGTCGGCCTGAAGCGCTTCCACGAGGATGTGGGCGATGTCCTCGTCGTCCTCGGCCACCACGACGGCCGGAGACGCGCCCGTGGCGGTCATTGGCGCATCCTCTTGCCGTGAGCGAGCCACGGTTCGGCCTCGACTTCGGCACGTCGAACAGCGCCGTCGCGATGTCCGACGGCGAGGGCGTCCGACTGTTGCCGATCGATCCGATCGGCGGCGACACGCTGCCCAGCGTGCTGTACGTCCGCCGCGACGGCACGGCCCGGATCGGTCATCCGGCGATCCAGTCGTTCCTGGCCGACAACCGCGCACGCGGTCCGGTGAAGCGGGAGTTCAAGCTGCTTGGGATCACGATGGCCTCGAGCAATCCGCGCCAGAAGACTGTCGAGGCCCACATCCTCGCCGACACCTCGTCGCCCGGTCGGTTCTTCCAGTCGCTCAAGACATTCCTCGGCGATCCGCTCCTCGGGCACACGAACGTCTTCGGCGACGAACGCGGCCTCGAGGACCTGATCGCGATGATCCTCTCCGGGATCTTCGAGCGGGTCGAGGAGCTCACCGGGACACGGCCGACGTCGGCGACCGTCGGCCGGCCGGTCGAATTCGTGGGCGGAAGGGAGGTCGAAGAGCGGGCACGGACCAGGCTTGAGCAAGCCGCGCGCCTGGCCGGACTCCAGGACGTCCGATTCATGGAAGAGCCCGTCGCCGCGGCGCGAGCCGCCGATGTGCCCGCGGGTCTGGCCCTGGTCTTCGACTTCGGGGGAGGCACCCTCGACCTTTGTGTAACGCGCCGTCACAAAGGGGCCATCGACGTTCTCGGCACCGCCGGCGTCGACGTCGCCGGCGATCGGTTCACTCAGCTGCTCATCGACCAGCTCGTCGCGCCGCATCTCGGCGCGGAGAAGCGCTGGGGACCGAAGGGGCTGATCCTTCCGCGCTTCATCACGAACGCGATCGGAGACTGGCGCGCGCTGTCGGCGCTTAACGAGAGGCCGATCCTCGAGGCGCTCGACGACCTGCAGTCCCTCGGCGCGCCCAAGCGCGAGCTCGCCGCCTTGCGCAGTGCGATCGAGCTACAGCTCGGCTACGAGATCTTCGCGGCCGTCGACGCGACGAAGATCGAGCTCTCGTCGGCGCAACTCGCCCTCTTCAGCTTCCACCGCGGCGCCGTCGACATCGACCACCAGGCGTCGCGGCGCGCGTTCGAAGTCGCGATCGCGCCCCTCTTCGCGCGCATCGACGCGTCGCTCACGCAGGTGCTCGAGCGCAGTGGCGTGCGCGCGGACGAGATCGTCGAGATCGTCTGCACCGGCGGTTCGTCGGCGATCCCTGCGGCGCGCGCGCTCCTACGCCAGCGCTTCGCGAACGCCGAGCTCCGGGACGCCGCGGCACACACGGCGGTCGCAGCGGGCCTCGCACAGGCCTGAACGCGGCGGGCGTGCGTTAGGGGCTGGCGGGCACCTCGCGAGCTCGCTCGTCCCGTGCGTCAGTAGTCGCGGCCATACCTACGGACGAGCCTTCGCTCGCGAGGTACCCGCCAGCCCCGATCACCGCGCGTCTTTCGATTCGTATGAGGCACACAGCATCCCGAAGTACGTTGGCGCCTCGTAGCTCAAGAACTCGCCTTTCCATGGCGCATCCGCCAGCGCGCCGTGCAGCATCAGCATCTGCCAGTAGCTGTCGGCTTTCGCTTCGACAGGCAGCTTCGGATCCATTCGCATCAGCGCGCTCAGGTCGTCGCGCTTGATCAGGTCGACGACAGCGTCGTCGAACTCCTTGCTCTTCGGGGTGTAGCCGTACGGGCCATCGGCGTCGTGGGCGTGGCCGTGGTCGCAGCTCGCGATGAGTGCGATGCGCTTCGGCGAGGCGGCGGCCGCTTTGGCGATCGCCTTGCCCGCCGCGACGTGGCGCTCGTACGGGAGGTCGCGGGCGGGAGCGACGACGACGGTCTGGACGGGCGGGTCGGCGCGGCCACCCATGAACCAGAGCGGCACGAGAACGGCCCAGTCCATCGGGAAGCTCGCAGCCGCCGCGTCGTTCGCGCCGTAGCTCACCCCCGCCACGGGGATCCCTTCAGCGGCGATCGCATCGCGGATCGCGAGTGCGAGCGGGCGGTCGACAGCCAGCCGAAGCTTCACCTCGCGATGCCCCTCGAGCGCCCCGGACACGTTCCCCGCGGTGACCACGGCCATGGCGCCGTCGACGTGGACGTTGTGCGGCGTCAGGACGATCGCGACCTCGGGCGTCGCGCGGTCGAACCGACGTCCGAGCTCCTCCATGCCGCGCCGGGTGACAGCCGCGAGATCGCGTTCGTCAGGACCGCATGCTTCGGCGATGGCGATCCCACCGTGCGGGGCGATGCAGGCGAACACCAGTGCCATGGCCGGAGCCTAGTCGGGTGCCGCGCCCTACCGGACCCGGCGCACCTCGAGCTTGCCCTCGGTGCGGCGCACCTCGTAGGACGGCTGATCGAATGTGGCGGGGCCCATCACCACGCTGCCGTCGGCGAGCTTGAACCGCGAGCCGTGGCAGCCGCACTCGATCGTGTCGCCCACGACCTTGCCCTCGGCCAGCGAGCAGCCGGCGTGCGCGCAGGTGTCGTGCAACGCCTGGATCTTGTCGCCCGTCCGGACGAGCACCAGGCTCTGCGCTCCGGCCTTCGCCTTCGTCGGCTGGCGGTCGGGCACCTCGGTCACGTCGAGGGCCGCCCATTTGGTCCCGCCCGCTCGCCAGGCGTGGCGATCGACCATGTTGCCGAAGGTGAAGACCAGGTCGCCACCGATGTACGCGCCCAGCACGATGAAGAGATACCCGGCGGCCGCGAGAAGGGTCGACTGGAACGGCGTGCCCGGCGCGTAGCCGAAGCGCACGACGAGCGAGAACAGATAGAGGACGAGCGCGACGACCATCAACGTGGCGTGGACGCCGCCGTACTGGCGGGCCTTGCCATCGGTCTCGCTGAGGTCGACGAACCCGGCTAGCGCCGCGAGGATCAGGCCGCCGAAGCCCAGGAGCGTCGCCCAGTTCGCACCGTCGTAGATGCCAAGGAGATCGAGGATGAGCGCGATCGTGAGGCCCCCGATCGGCACATCCGTGAGCAGCGGGTGGAGCGGGTGGCCGAGCCAGGTGCCGTGGAGGAAGCTGCGGAGCCATTTCGGCCGGAAGACGGACCGCTCCACGGTCGAGTAGAAGTCGGCGATCCCGACCCCCCAGCCCCACTTGTCCAGCAGGCTCCGGTTCACGAAGCGCCTGATCATGCCAGCCTCCCGAGCCGTCGCGCCAGCGCATGATGCGTCATCCTGCATACGTGCAGGTGGCCGGCCGGGACGTGACCGTCACGAACCGGGAAAAGGTGTTCTTCCCGCAGCGTGGGCTCACGAAGGGCGATCTGATCGATTACTACGTGTCCGTCGCTCCGGCGGTGCTGCCGCACGTGCGTCAACGCCTCATGCAGATGCTCCGCTACCCGAACGGCGTCGACGGCCAGTTCTTCTATCAGAAGCGCGTCCCCGTGCCGCACCCCGACTGGCTCCAGACCTACCTGATCGAATTCCCGAGCGGCCGCACGGCCGACTTCCCGGTGGTGAACGACGCGGCCGCGCTCGCCTGGATCGCGAACCTCGGCTGCATCGACCTGCACACGTGGTCCTCGCGCATCAGTGACGTCGAACGCCCGGACTACCTGCTCATCGACCTCGATCCGCGCGGGGGGGATCCGTGGGCACACGTGCGGACGATCGCGCTCGTCGTGAAGGACGTCATGGACGAGCTGGGGCTCGCGAGCTGGCCGAAGACGTCGGGTTCGACCGGGATCCATATCCTCGCGCCGATCGTCCCGGAGCTCCCATTCCCGGAGGTGCGCCGGTTCGCGAAAGCCTTCGCGCAGGAGGTCGAGCGGCGAGTGCCGGACATCGCGACGACGACGTGGAAGGTCGCCGACCGCACCGGCGTGTTCGTCGACTTCGGCCAGAACGCGCGCGATCGCA